>Ga0307512_10004373_pt1 | contig 15565 bp, 9 predicted proteins | sample 14_EM_MG_FD_200267 | JGI IMG/M metagenome (GOLD analysis project Ga0307512, IMG submission 200267) | Populus trichocarpa ectomycorrhiza microbial communities from riparian zone in the Pacific Northwest, United States - 14_EM | ecosystem: Host-associated > Plants > Roots > Unclassified | place... | reverse complement strand
TCAAAACGATAAAACTCTATAAACTAATAGATGTTGATTCCAAAGAACTGAAAGCGCCGGGCTCATAACCTGTTGAGATCAATCGAGTACGAATAGAGATATTGAATTGACTATCCTACAAAAGTGATTGTCTAAAGAGCAAAGAGAGAGAAAGACAGGCAACTATATATGGGAAAGGAGAGAGCATACTCGGCGAAGCCGAGTATCACATCCGGAGACCACTGCCGGGCATCACTGCCGGGGCTAGCGCTACTCCTCAGCATGGGGGCTGGTGGCGGCCCATGGGGGCCGCAAGCCACCGGCCTCATGCCCGCAGCCTTAGGCCAAACGCCACAAAAGCCACCGGGCCAAATCCCGTGCCAACATATATACACCCAAATCTATGGGAACCGGGCTGCAGATTCTGCTGGAAAAACCCAGTTGGAGATCTGCTCTCTCCAAGGTTCAATTTTTTCTTTCCTGCAGAATCTTAGGCTGCAATTGTCCACACCATGACCGTGAGACACCAAGAGATCTTGTTGCGATTATAAGGTTCAGACTATGACATCAACTGACATCATGATTTCGGCCATCATACCCACCTGCCACAGGCCGCCCACCACATGCCGCCCACTACATGCCGCCCACCACACGCTACCTGCCACACGCCACCCGACACCAAGCGCCGGCTACTCAGCGAGTCTCTGCATCCGAGCGCAGTATATAATGCGCACATAAGAGCTCTTCTTGGGAGTGTACTTAGGAGCATACTATCAAGTGGCTGGAAGTGTGTAAATGAGTGCAATTGGGAGCATGCTTGGGAGCGTGCTTAGGAGTGTACTTGGGAGCGTACAATCAAGTATGCCGGGAGTGAGCAATTGAGTGTAATCGGAAGTGTACTAGAGAGCATCTTGCGAGCATACAGCCAAGCAGGCTGGGAGTGTACAGCCGAGTGCAATTGGGAGTGTACTTGGAAGCGTACTTGGCAGCGTACAATCAAGCAGGCTAGGAATCGAGTGAAATCGGGAGTGTACTTCAAGGTGTACAGTCAAGTGAACTTGGGAGCATGCAATGAAGTGCAATCGGTGTCAAGTGTGCTGTACGCAACATCACGTATATCGAGTGCAGATATTTGCCTCTGTATTATAGTTATCTAGTATATGTGCAGGTCTATAGGACTTTATAGTTCTATGTGTCAAATATCTTATGGAATCCTGTCCAAAAAACAGCTTCTTCGGGCCTCGTGCTACACCCACTGGGCTCAGCCCTCTGAACCGCGGACAACGGTCTTCTTCCTGCGCTACCGTCGTGTCGGTCGGTACCGTGTCGGTCTGTATCGTGTCAATCAGTCGGTGTTAAACTGAATGAAGTTACCGGCTCACCAGTAATCTTCACTGAAGTTACTGCACTGAGTCCGCCCGAATTTCCATCATCCCGATCTATCCGCAGCGCGATCAGAACCGCAGACCGCACCCCTGGCGTAAATCCCTAGCCCAGCCCAGCCGAACTATGTTTTGCTTCTTGCGTCGCCTCCGTCCGTTGTTGGTTGGCATGGTGCAGATCAGTCGTTGTCAGTCGATTTGTCGGCGTCGTGTCGAATGTATGTAAACTGACGTGCCAGGCTCGCCGGTAGTCGTGTACTGCATCAAGGTGACTGTTCCTCAGTGCTACATCCCGGCGGAGGAGTCGGACTCGGTGCTGTCAGTGTTGGTGTCGATCCCCGTGTCTTGAATGTCCACTCCGGAGGTGATTGATTGTCGCGGTCCGCATACGCAGCGTATTCCTCTAGCAGTACCTCCGTCAGGCTGCTCTTCGTATACCTAGCCGATGTCACCCCCGAGTTTCCGAGCTCCAGCGTGTATGGGTTCCTGAATACTTCCGTCGCGTGATTACCCCGAACAACATGCTGTCGACCTTAATGTGTGGCCCGATTGCCTCATACTCTCGAATTCGTCCCGTTGACGCCTCGTTCGGCTACCGTGTTCTCGTTTCGTATCGCCGTAGGTCCTATCGATCTACTCGACTAGATTTCTGGCGATAAGTCAGCAAAAGAGGGCACATCCTACTCGGTCCGAACTTACCGATTGCGGGCAGGGAGGGTCGAAGTGTACGTTGTAAAGTAAAAAGCGAGTAAAGCCTAGTCTCGATCTCGCCAGGTGTACTGTTGCCCGGAATGCCAACTGGACCGCCATCACCTCGGTAGACGTACATGGCGCAGAGGAGATGACAGCGTGTGAGAGACGACGACGGTAGTGGGGTAGATGACAGTGGTAGGGTAGACGATGTGGGAGGGGTAAATAATGTCCAAAGAGGGCGTAGAAGACGGCACGCGGTAGAGGAAACGGAGTAGACAAGTAGACGACGGCCCGGAGGGGAGACGAAGGGGGAAAGTTGATGACGGCAGAAGTAGGTGATGTAGACAAGTTGCGCGTACACGAGGGCGAAGTATACGATGGCAGAAGAGTCGACTAAGGCTAAGAGACGAGGTCGGAGGAGACGAGAGCGTAGAAGTTAGACGAGAATGGAAAGTGACGAGAGCGGAGGGCGGAGGAAGAACAGCGCCGGAGTTCGCAGGGCTGGAGGATAATGCAGCTTATTGATGCAACACTCCCTACTGTTTTATACTCCGTAATAACAAAATCAGTCGGTTCTTATGCCAGATCCAGGCGGGTGATAGTGACTATAACGTTCGCCCAAACCTGACATCGGCAAGAATAATCAGTATTTGTGAGCCATAGGTCGCACGGTCAGACTCCTTGGCGTAGACATAGGCTTTGATGGTGTGTACAATCGACCCGGTACGCGAAGGGCTAAGAATCGTATAGACCACATGTAGATGTGGGTGTAGAGGGCGGAGATTTAGACAGGGGCGGAGGTATCAACGAGGACAGAGGCGTGGGAATAGGATTGCTGCTGATGAGAAAACGTTTCGAAGAGTGTAGAGTCGTTGACGATCGAGAGTAGTGGAAGAGAACAATATCGGCTTCGACGTTGACGTTGTGAGGCAGTAGAGTCTAAGAAATCGATGATGGAGTAGACAGATGGAGGAGGAGGCGGAATGAAAGTGCCAAAGCATTCAGATCCGTGTTCCGTGGGATACCGTAGGTATGCGCTAGAGGAGTACCATACTCTCGGATTCCGGGGACAAATTGGTGCGATCATCATGTTGGCTAAGCGTATGCAAGCTCGCCAAAACCAAGAAATTTCGGTGACTCCCGGAAACGGTAAGCGAACGCAAATGGCTTCCCTAAATGGGCCAGCGTGCATACTCCAACATCGCCTAACATGATATGGACCCCTGCCACTTCAGGCTGGGGATTTGCGGGGCTGAGTGGGGGCAGAAATAGGTAGTGTACTATACATGTGGACGATAAGATAAAATTGATTGGATAGATAAAACTAACGATTAGGTCAATCCCCACATCCCCAGCAGGCGACGCTAAAACGTAGCCGCTAAGTTTTGTTTGCCTTTTGCGCAGAAAAGAGACTGATGGCTACAACGAGAGCTAACCAGCCATCGCGGGCTAGATAGCCGGAGCAACAGAGAATAAGAGAGAACCATCGATGAATAAGTTTTCAATTAGTGGTGCACCAATCTTACAAAATCCAAGCGCTCCTACAAGCGTACTGGCAAAGTAACTGAAGGTACGTGCACTTGGAACCCTATCCCCAACTTAGTATATAAATTAGTACCATTATAGCCTCACTGCGATACGGTAGTGTGTTTCCGCTCTTTTTTGTTTTGTTTTAATCATACTGTATTCACTCTACTTAGAGTATGACAGCCCCTTAATCCCCTCCGCCTCCGGGCTGGCCGGCTAGATGGCGGAGCTCCACTCCTGCTACCCGTCGTCCCCTTCTGACAAAAGAAAGAATCTAAAGAAGCGATCGATGAGATACAAAGGAAATGAGATGAAATCTCAAAAGGAGAAACCGCCGGCTCTTACTCCTCCACTCGCTTGGGCGGGAACTTCCCGTGTTTCCGCTCTTTTTAGGGTTATGGAGTGTATCAATAGTTACGGTAACTCTTCCGGGGTATGGCGAACAGACCCGGTGTCACGGTGGTTAAGTGACACTTGGTACTCTGCTGTTCCTATGATAGTAAAGTGTTAGGGCAATGGAAGTTTCCCCTACGAATATCGCCCAACTTTTGGGTGATAAAGTCCTTTGCACTTAGTCAAACGGACACCGATTTAGGTATCGATATCGATACCGATAATGACCTGATGAATTCTGCAAATTAGCTCCCAGTTATACATCATGCAGATAGTGATAGAAATATCGATAGCGTCATATCATTTAGTTAAAACCATAATATCAATGCTCACAACGAGCGTGTCCGGAGGTATTGCAAGGGAGACATTGTCGGTTTTAGAGCAACATTATTCGTGGGGAGGAATAGCCTGATCGTCAAGATTGTGACCGGCACACATAACTTCGCCGAGCAGACCGTGGCGGCCATAATATGATGGTTAATAGGCTGTTAGACATTCCAGTATATCCAGACTGTAAAATTTCATAGATGCAATTGCATTGCATATAACCAGACCTCCCAACTGTGGAAACCAGTTGGGTTTCCGCGGGGAAACTGCACTGCACCAACTACTTAATTGTTCAAACTGCACTGCATGCTAAACCAGCGCAATGAACTGGTTGACAACTGGTTCAACTGTATATATTCGGTTCAACTATCTTAGCTGGTTCGAACCAGTGTACAGTACTGCCATGAATTTTTCTTCGCCAGCTCCAACCCTTGCCCACACTGTACATAGCACATTACTTTCAAACATATCTTCCTTACTCAAGGAAAGCCATGAAAATCCTGAACCTTGGGTGAAAATCTTGAGATGCCATGGAGAAACCATTGTGAACATACATTACAAATCGACCAGTGGCTATGCAAGTGGCAAGTGACTAACTATACATAAGTCTACATTGTGACTCAGATCATTAGCAACGTCTCTCCAGTCCATTGTAACAGCTTCGCCAGTCATCTGGAAACTCGTTGACCTTTTGGCCACAATCCTGTGTCAACAAGCAGTGGAATGGGTAATGAGTGGCAAACTAACTAACCAGCAGTGAACCAGTGGATTTTGAACTTACAAACTGCACTGCACTGTGAGCCTCCACCAACTGCACTGCAGTGCCAAGAACTAACTACATACCGCACTGGTTAACTCTTTACAAGCAGTGCACTGGTTCAACCGTTGGGAGGTCTGCTCAAACTTGAGACGTAAATGTTTTTAATTTTAGTGCAGAAACGGTACCCCAGTACCTTTGACTAGTTTATATACCCTGAGGGCATGTTGCAACCACTTGTGGTGCCTGGTTTGGTTGGTATTGTTGTATCTGTTGTGGAAATAACTACTGTAATCTACAGTCACCTTTGCTTTACAGTTCGCGCGGTTAGTTATGTCGTCTCGCTCTATTAAACCTCGCATTTGTGGATAAATTTTCGTAATTATAGAAGCAAAAGCCTTTAAACATCTGATATTCCAATCTGACGATGATTGGCTTGCGCGAAGGCATGGTGTTGAAAAGTTGACTTACGGAGAGCAGTAGTAATGATCTGCGGCTTTGCTCATAAACTTGTCCATTATCCCTGTCTGATCGCTCAGATGCAGGAGATCTGCACCAGGGATAACCCCCCCGCAGTGCACTCTAAGAGTCGCACGACAAACCCAAACATAATTTTCTAAGTCATCGCAAAGACTTCACAACGACACGATAGCGCAAATGAATCAGCTGTAGCGTGCTCTGATAAAAATGTTGATGTAAGGGAAGAGTTTGCTAGAGCGAAGTGTTCCAAATTCCCGTTCCGGTGATGCAACCTCCTTTCATTGAATACGATGTAAGTCTTACTACTCTGCAATAATAGCGTAAGCGCAGAGAGCCCTTTATTAATATCTTCGATATACGTGATCTCTTTCCAAGGGTGCCGCTACTGCAGACCCCGGGCAAGCCACGGATGGTAGTTATCACTTGTTATTTTGAGGTTTCGTACTTCTCCTCATTCCCTGCCGGTGGCAGTCTGGAAGTGACAAAACCTCGTCCAGAAACGATAACAAAGTATTAATGTATTTGATCTGCAATGGAGGGGTAGTGGTGAGGCATTTAAAAAGCTAACTCAGAGATAATTAAGGCATGGCGCTGCATGATTCTTGTAACAAACTTCATATCTCTCTAGTACTAGTTCACAGTATTTCGAGCTTAGAATATCTACGTAGATTGCTGTCCCCAGAGTGTAGAGGCAGTTAAGTTGGCGGTGAAGCATCTAGCTACAAGTTATCGATAGTGGCAGCAAATCGAAAAAAATTCAGAAGCTAAACATATATCATTCATTAACCCTAAGGTACCTGTATGGGACTGGGCTCTATGGTAGCTAAAACGAGCTCTGGACAAACTAGTTCGCCGAAGTCGTACTTGGCATGAGACGGCGACGTGGGGCTTCGAAAGACTAGTCGCTTTAAAAGGTTGAGACTCTTGAAAGGCACCCTCAATAGATGCGCGAGGCGGGACTGACCACATCGGAAGTGCTCCTCGACTCCAGGCAGGAGAGATTCGTAGCGAGACTAGCGAACTTGCCCGAAGGATCAAAGCTGAAGGCGCTGCACAAAGCCCCTATCGGTGATTGCAGCCCCGTGTTCTCGAGAGTGATCAAGAAGAGCGCAAACGCAGCTGTGAGACCGAGAGCATGAGCTGTCCCAGCCCTGGAGAGGAACCTGCGGTAAAAACGGTCATAGAGGACAAGGACGCAGCCAAAAGGTACGCGAAATCGTGGGAGAAAGAAAAACACAGGAATACTCACACATGGTGGACGGACAGCTCGTGATCAGATGAAGGGAGAGTGGGAACAGCAGCCGTGTGTAGCAGCAACAGAGAGAGCAGAAGCGGAGAGCGATGGAAGGCCCTCCGCAGCTACCTCCAGAAGGGCCGGATGGAGGTGTTCGATGCCGAGTTATGGGCGATGTGAATCGCCCTCAAAGAGACTGTAAAAGGAGGAGAAAGACTGCACGCCCAGGAAGTGCAAAAGATACTGATCTTCTGCGACTCCCAGGTAGTAGTCCGATGAGCAGCGCACTCCGAGATCGGCCAGGAGAGCAAGTGGCGCGGTGGATCAATAACGAAGCATGAGCACTAGGCGCGCATGGCATCCAAATAGAGATCTGCTGGATCCCCGGGCACTCGGGCATCCTTGGCAATGAGGAAGCAGACCGGCAAGCAAACGTAGCCTGCGAGGACCGCGGAAGCACAGTCCGAGAGCAAGCATTCATCTCAGCAGTGAATAGGGCTAGGAGGATCACGGAGCAGAGAGCAGCGGCTAAGTCCGAATGGGAAGAGAAAAGATTGACCGGGTATTATGGGTACCGAAGCAGGAAGGGCGGGAGCCAAAGGCCAATCCCGATGAAGAGCAGGAAGTCTCTCGCCTCGCGATACTACCAATTGAAGTACAGGCATGCTCCCACCGCGACATATCCCAAGTGGCTCGGTCAGCGAGACGACGATCAATGCTGGTGGTGCGGAAAGACAGCCCAGATGCGGGAGCATCTCTTCCGCCACTCCAAGAAGTGGAAGAGCAAGCTGCACGAACTGTGGAAAACAGTCGGGCGGAAGACTGGCTGGAGGGCAGAGAGGTGCAGGCGCGTGAAAATATCGGAGCTGTTCTCCCTAGAGATGAGCGATCAAGCGGTGATGGACTTTCTGGTGGCACGGATGTAGGGAAGTTCCCACGCCGCTAACAATGGTGGAGGCAGCGGCTGTCTTTCTTTCTCTCATATTTCATTAGTGTTTCACTATTCATTTCAATCTCATTTATCAAAAAGGGGAAGGAGGATAGGAGGATAGAAGGGTAGAAAAAGGGGAGCTCCCCCATCTAGCTAGCCGTTTGGAGGGGGAGGGGAATTTGAGCACTGCTATACTCTGGTTAGAGTGAATGTAGAGTGATTAAAACAAAAACAAGCAAAGTTCGATCAAAAGATTACAGATAGAGATATCAGGATAATCTTAGAACTTCAAGGGTGATTGGGCTAAGGTTGTTGTTATATTCACTCTATGTAGAGAATTACAGCGCCCAATGTTCCTCCAATCGGGCTAGGGTTGGTGTTAGCGCGTGCTTTTGGTGGCACTATGTCATCTCCGCACATTTACTCGAGTAGTATATGGGCTTTTGTTTGTTTGTCGTAATCATTCTGCATTCACTCAAACTAGAGTATGGCAGTGCCCAGTTTCCCCTCCTCCTCCGGATAGCCGGCTAGACGGGGGAGCTCCTACTTCTAACCTTCTTCTCTTCTAACATGAAAATACGAGTGAATGGTGGCGAACTGAAGCAGAATACAGGGAAAGAAAGTGAACGACGGCAGGCTACACTCTGCTCAGCTCTGCTCTACTCTGCTCCGCGGCGTGGGAACTTCCCGACCTCCGTGGCCGCCAGGAAGTCCATCACTGCTTGATCGCACTTTTCCAGGGAAAACAGCTCCGATATTTGCACGTGCTTGCACCTCCCACCTTCCAGCCGGTTTCCCGCCCGACTGCCTTCTACAGCTCCTGCTGCTGGCTCTTCCATTTGCTGCGGTGGCAGATGAGATGCTCCCGCGTCTGGGCTGCCCTCCCCGCACCAGCACTGATCATTGTCTCCCTGCCCGAATCGCTTGGGGTACGCCGCCGTGGGTGCATTCCTGCACTTCAGCTAGAAGTATCGTGAAGCGAGAGACTTCTCGCTCTTCTTGGTAATTGGCCTTCGGCTCCCAGCCTTTCCGTTTCGGTACCCGTAATGCCTGCTCATCCTTTTTTCTTCCCATTCGGTGATCCTTCTCGCTCTGTTCGCTGCTGAGATGAATGATTGCTCTCGGATCGTGCTTCCGCGGCCTTCGCGGGCTACATTCGCTTGGCAGTCGGCTTCTTCGTTCTCCAGAATTTCCGAGTGCACAGGGATCCAGTAGATCTCCGTTTCGATGAAGTATTCGAGCAGAAGGGCTCGTGCTTCATTGTTTATCCAGCGCGCCAACTGCTGCCCAAGCCCAATTTCGAGATATTGTGCTCGTCGAACTGCTCCCTGGGAGTAGCTGAAGATCACTGTTCTTTGCACTCCCTGGGCGCAGTATATGGGCTCCCCAATATCGCTGATCGGAACAAGTCTGTGTGCATCCCGTGTAAGGGCAGAGTACTCGCATCAGTGGGAACATTATGCCTGCATGCATTTCTTCTAACATGCGTTTTACTCCACCCACTACCTCCGCATGCGAGAAACATTGCATTCTCCATCGTTTTAGTCCGTAGCTTTTCCGTAGCACAAGCCCGATGACTAACGTGCACTCCACTGTAATATCTCAGGCCACCTACTTGGGAGTTACATGGCCTTATCTCATTTCCTCTGCCTTGATTGAGCTGGATTAGAAATGCTCGTCTCTGTCGGTATACCCTGGCGAGCGTCTGGGGGGTCTCTCGTTCGCTGGTTTGGGATCCTTTATTTATTTGACACCTGAGGATTCCACGTAGCTGTTTGTTCACATCTCCTGTGGATAGCTATGTAATGGGTTAGGGTACATTCTGTTTCGAACATGTTCCACCCAAGAAAATATTTTCAGTCTGATTGTTATGCACCTCCACCTTGGCGATGCACCCGCCGCATAATTCAAGGTTTTTCAACCGGTCGTGTGTGCGAACAGCTGAAAACATGGATATTATCGGCGACTTGATCAATTGTGCATATGCACGTCCGTGTGCATGTGCATGAGGCAATGCTGCACGCTCGCTATCTGGAGGCGAATTATTTCAGTGTGGCACCCGTGGAGTGTTTTGTTGGTGTGAGCTGGCTGTGTTAATTACTCAGATCATTTCGTGAGGCTGAACATGGTTGCACAGCCCCTAACCGCTGCATGAATTAATAGTCCGGTTCAGAAGCATCTAACAAGGAGTCAACCGTAACATATAAGGAGCGTTATTCAGTAAGTATAATTCCCTCTACCCATGTTCAATCTACATTAAGATCTGAAAGCACTCGCTGACTGGATCGCGAGACTCCAAATTGACATTCCACAATCCTTCTACTTCCTATACTCAACTTGCTGTTCCTTATACCTCCCACACACAACACACCATGTTTTCGACACAGAACTCCGCACTGGTATCACATTCCGATGGCATGTTTACACGCTACTCCGCATCCACGAATTGCACCAATGGTGAACTCAAAAGCGACCTGATCGCATTCCTCTCGATTGTCCAACAATGGAATGTTGACTTCCTCCCAATTTCGTGGCAGCCGTCTCTCGGCAATCTCGGCCAGGGTGGATCTGGGGTCATAAGCCAGTCTACAATCATTACCGGCTTGCCCCTTGCATTCAAGCGATTTCACGACTCGGAAGATTGCGAGCCGGACTTTTTACCTTTAATATCGGAGGTATTGATATTGAGTCAACCTCCTATTCGAGATCACCCAAACACAGTTAACCTCAAAGGGATTTGTTGGGAAATCAAGCGCCGAACGGAGCATGCCATCCCCGTACTTGTCTTTGAGAAAGCGGCATGGGATTTGCATCAGTTTATGAAGGTGCGCGAGGGAATGAATATGTCCGCCGAGGAACGGCTCAAAATCTGCGTCGATATTGGAAGTGCCATTGTGGTCTTGCATGCCAATGGTTTGTGATTCTGAATAATACTGGCGCGTCAGAAGCCTAACACGTACACAGGAGTAATCCATGGGGATATCAAGCCACAGAATGTGCTAGTATTCAAAGACGATACCGGCAAGACAACGATAAGGGTAGCTGATTTCGGGTATTCCACTCTAGCAACAGGAGAAGAAGCAAGTATTTTGTTGCCGAAGTCTAAGCCATGGAATGCTCCCGAGCACCATTTTGGGGTGTTCACGCTAGCTGAGGCTAAAAAGGCGGACGTTTATTCCTTTGGTAGGCTCTGCCTTTGGGCTCTGTGTGGTGGTACGCATGATCCACCCAGTGGTACAGAATGCATGGCTGAGGTGGCCTCATTTGATCCATCCACCGAGTTCCGCCCATCGTTTGAGGAGCTCAAGGACGACGAAGTGGAACATTTTGCATATCAATTCATTGAATTAATGCAACTGGCTGGTTTGAATGACCAACAGAGGTGTCGTCTAAAGGAATTTTTCAAGTTGACTCTTGAGCCTAATCCTGAAAAAAGAACGGCTGATGTTGGGAAATTAATGGTTCTCCTCAGTCCAGAACGGTGAGAATTGACAAAGATGGCCACCACTGGACATTCAGTAACAAGTTTAGAGCTGCGTTGCATCCCATTACTGTACCATTTCAGGCAACGACGAAATTCTCAATGTGTGCTAATTTTCGAGTGAGTATTAATCAAGCTACATACTTTTACAAACAATTAACTAAGACCAATTCTAGATTACCGAAAGCCTTGGGGACCTGGTAGAAGCAGACTATCGTGTCCGAATGCAAATCAAAGACAGCCTCGAAAAAAACTACATCCGTAATCAAAAGCATGATTTTGCGGCTGAAATCGCATTCCAGCTTGCATTTTGTTATGACATTGGATTTGGCACCAAATCAGATGATATTCAACGACAAATTTGGCTCGCAAAAAGCGTAAGACAACTCGACGACCTGAATGTAGAAAAAGAAGCAGTACAGCCTGCATGGAGGAAAATGAGGGAGATCGATGGAGTTAAAGAAGTTGACCTGATTCATGAATACCGAACATGGGGAAGGCAAAAACTGGAGGAAGCCAAAGTTGCATACGAAAGGGAAATCCGCGACATGGAGCGTGAGTTTGGGGAGATCCATCACATACCGTTGACCTTGTGCAACATCCTAGGAAATCTGCTAGATGAGATAAGCGAATTTCAGAAAGCAAAAGAGCTACGACTACGGATAAGAGATCAAATAGGAACTGACGTAATCGATCATCCATATTACATTCAATCAATTCTTAATGTAGCCCAGTCGCACATCAATCTGGGGGAATGGACGGCAGCACAACAATTGCTGGAAAATGCTCTAAAACATTCTGAAAACACTCAAGGTCATACGACGCAGAGCCTGGCGGCTACATCAATTAGAGGCATACTCGCGGTAACTCTTTGCAATCAGGGGCAATGGAAAGAGGCCGAAGCGCTTCAGGTACAGATCATGCAGACGAGAAAGAGAGTTCTTGGCCAACAGCACCCAGATACTTTGGGCAGCATGAATAATCTTGCATTAACATATTGGAACCAGGGCCGACTGAAGGAGGCCGAGGAGCTATTAATGCAGGTTATGGAGACGAATTCGAGGGTGCTCGGTCAAGAGCATCCTGAAACTTTGACGAGTAGGAGCAACCTAGCTGAAGTATATAGGGCCCAGGGGCGCTTGCAGGAAGCGGAGCAACTGGAAGTGCAGGTCATGGAGACGAAGAAGAGGGTACTAGGCCAAGACCATCCAAATACCTTGATCAGCATGGCCAACCTAGCATCGACATATTCGGACCAGGGGCGATGGCAGGAGGCGGAGGCCCTGGAGGTACAGGTCATTGAGTTGAGCAAGGAACTCGGCCAAGAGCATCCCGATACCTTGACCACCAAGTACAACCTCTCAACAACGTTTATGAACCAAGGACGGTGGAAGATGGCTGAGGAGCTGCAGGTGCAAGTGCTCGAGATGACAAAGAGGATACTAGGCGAAGAGCATCCAGATACCTTGACAAGCTTGGATAGCCTGGCAACGACATTTTGGCAACAGGGGCGATGGAAGGATGCTGAGGAGCTGCATGTCGGGGTATTGGAGACGAGGAAAAAATTACTTGGTGAAGAACATCCCGATACCTTGCTGACCATGGGTAACCTGGCTATGGCATACAAGCGGCAGGAACGATTGAGGGAGGCGGAGGCGCTAGAGGTGCAGGTCATGGAAACTAGAAAGAGGGTACTCGGCGAAGAGCATCCAAATACCTTGAGGATCATGGGTGACCTCGCATCGACATTTTCGGACCAGGGCCGTCTGGAAGAGTCCGAGAACCTGTTAGTGCACGTTATGGAGACAAGTTCGAGTGTACTCGGACTAGAGCATCCAGACACCTTGATGAGCATGGCAAACCTCTCATCGACATTTTCCGATCAGGGACGACTGAAGGAGGCCGAGGAGCTATTAGTCAAGGTCATGGAGACGAGAAGGAGGGTACTCGGTCAAGAGCATCCAGATACCTTAACCAGCATGGCTAACCTCGCATCGACATATTCGGACCAGGAGCGATGGCAGGAGGCGGAGGCACTTGAGTTGCAAGTCATGGAGATGAGAACAAGAATACTCGGCGAAGAGCATCCCGATACCTTGAAGAGTGTCAGTAATCTCGCATCGACATTTTGGAACCAGGAGCGACTGAAAGAAGCCGAGGTGCTGGACATGCAGGTCCTTGATACGAGAAGGAGAGTACTCGGAGAAGAGCACCCAGATACTTTGACCAGTATGGCCAACCTCGCATCCACATTTTCCGATCAGGGACGACTGAAGGAGGCCGAGGAGCTATTAGTCAAGGTCATGGAGACGAGAAGGAGGGTACTCGGTCAAGAGCATCCAGATACCTTAACCAGCATGGCAAACCTCGCATCGACATATTCGGACCAGGAGCGATGGCAGGAGGCGGAAGCTCTGGAGATGCAGGTCATGGAGACGAGAAAAAGGCAGATGGGGGAAGAGCACCTAGATACCTTAGCTAGTACGAATAGCCTTGTGTCAATACTTTGGAACCAAGGGAGATGGATAGATGCCGAGGATCTCCATACTCAAGTTATCAATACCATGTCTGCGACGTTGGGCGAAGATCACCCCTCCACAGTATCTGCTATTGACGACTTTGCTTTACTTCGTGAGGAATGCGCCATGTCACGGCCAGTTATGGGTGAGTGCTAGTCCGGGGAGAGCTCTGCGATAGGAGTCTGCTGATGTCCACCTCCTGAATTATAGATGAAGGTAACGATGGCACATCGGACGAAGGTGACAACGAAGAAATTACTTGCCTCAACAGAGAGTATTCACCTGAGGGAACAGGTAGGTTAATATTGCTCAGAAGTAGCATTTATTCATAATAAGCTAAGATGTATCACTAGATGGCGATCACCGATTGCAAAAGCGCCTGAAGCGCTAGCAACTACAACGGCGGAATCTCCGAGCGGGCACAAAGAGCATTGTTAATCAGGTCAGACTACAAGTACTGGGGAACGGAACTTTGAAGTTCGGTGGACGGTGGGGATAGCTGGCGAAGGAACAGAGAAAGACAAAGATCGTTTTTGGGAATGCGGAAACATATCGAGATTATTGGAGAACATGAAAGGCGTGCTTTTCATATTAAGTCGTGCAGTTAGTGTTGAGGACAAACGTCGAAGAAATAAATTGTAATTCAGAATGTTGCCAGCGGATAATTGTGGCGTTTTAGATTCGGAGACATCCAGCACGCGAGTGATATCTCATTTTCGGCTAATTGCGGACGATGATTAGAGCGTATAGGACCACGGGTATTCTTTAGTACTGTGAGCAAATTACATTATCGTCTGGTATTGTTGTTACCCCCAAGCATTTGGTTGCGCAAGCTTAAGAGCGAAGCCGATTCTCGATGTTACCGGGTATACTACCTCCACTCATCGTGCTACCGGGAGTGCCTACTGAACCGCTGTTTCCACCGTAGACGCATACGATAGAAGGAAGAGAAATGACAGTAGGAGAGAGACGGCAACAGCAGTAGGGAAGATGATGGTTGCCACGTTAGATAAACCGCGTACATGGATGATACCGGGGGTGTTGAGAACAATCAAGAACGAGTAAAGATGTTGAATTGTCTACCGTATAAAGAATGAATAAAATAAACATATGTTCAAAAAGATATCATACCTAGAGCTGAGTACTGTACCAAGCCCGAGATTACCGGTGAGTCAAGTATTGTTGCCATCATCGTCTAGGGTGGGGCATATGTAGACCCACCTACTGCCCTGAGCTGGGATCTAGCGGGCCCTGGCGATAGTTGCCGCACTATCTCGGGGGTTTTTTGGATTGAAAATCACTCATTTCGTAGCGGATTACGTAGCATACGACTCTCGTATCCCAATAGTGGGCACAGGAACCTTGTAACTGATATGCACAAGCACAAAACCGAGTGAAGGCCAGTCACAACGGCATCACTCGCTTCACCCAACCATCACTCGGTTTACATGCGGGCCCAATTATTGCATGATAGGTCTCTGTCTTCTGTGGCCAGAGATGAGTCTCGTATGGCTAGAGATGAGTCTCGTATGGCTAGAGATGAGTCTCGTATGGCTAGAGATGAGTCTCGTATGGCTAGAGATGAGTCTCGTATGGCCGGAGATTACTGTCGGCCTGATAAGTCTATACATAGATGCGTACGCACGCATTCACACTTGTACTCATATATATATGGCCTTGTGGCACTCTTAGATAATATACAATAAAGCTTCTCTAGCATCACTATTTCAACAGGTTATGAGCCCGGCGCCCGCTGCAATCTTTACTCCAAAAATACTCTATTTATATCTTACGCTTAAGAGCCTCAAAAACCCTAACCCACTCACAACCATCCCTGCTCATCAGCCGCAACACCATCACCA
>Ga0307512_10004372_pt1 | contig 15566 bp, 21 predicted proteins | sample 14_EM_MG_FD_200267 | JGI IMG/M metagenome (GOLD analysis project Ga0307512, IMG submission 200267) | Populus trichocarpa ectomycorrhiza microbial communities from riparian zone in the Pacific Northwest, United States - 14_EM | ecosystem: Host-associated > Plants > Roots > Unclassified | place... | reverse complement strand
AGATCGCGCCGATGGTGCTGTGTGTCGGACGTACCAGAGATACACGCCCACGCTGTCAACGTGAGCAGTAGCCAAGAAATCACTCGTGGGAGAGAACGATATGCTAGTGGCAACGGTTGACGTTCGGAAAGCATCGATCAGGCGTCCCGTTGGGATGTCGAACGTCCTGATAATCGAGTCTAGTGACGTCGTTATGAGCCACCGCGAGTCAGACGAGAAGGCCTATGTGGTTATAGTGATGAGACCAGAGCAACATGTCACAAGGGCAGACCTACAACGTCCAGAACACGTCCGCCGAATCCACCGAACTCTCGAACTATTCTGTGAGTCTCAATATCGACGAGACGCACAGCGAGGTCATCGCATGTCACAGCAAGTAAACCGCTGTCTCGCTGGAGAGTGATCGAGACGATGGTGGCAGGCATAATGAGGGTGTGCTCTAGTTTCGACGTGTGGAAGTCGAAAAACTGTTTGCGAGGGAAGTACCTAATGAAATCCTTTGACGACCAATGCATGAACACGTACGTTGACAGTTCCATCAAGAGTGGTAGCAATCGCCACCCTGTTCAATGAATCCGTGGCGAGGCCCGTAACGCTGCGCTCTTCGCTCCTTTGTTTTCCAGGAGGAGGTCGATACTTTGTTTGAACGCCTTCTGGACAAGGCCCAATGTTGAAGGACTTACGATGGGCACCGGATTGCATGTTCCACATATGAATGGCGCCCGTGGAAGAACTTGCAAACCCGAAGTTGCCACAAGCCGAGACGCAAACAGCCTATCGCTCAGTTAAACGCGGCAAGAGAAAACAACGCCGACAAGGCTTGCCTTGATGACCCCGAGAGTCCTCGTGCCTTTCTCTGTGATGCCAAGTGCGTGCTGGCCTAATCGTTTGTTCAACATGCTCCATGTTCTGGCATACGTCTCATCGCTATGTGCTGTCAGAATGTCATCCCAATCTTTGGATCTCGTCGTCGAGTATGCCAATGATGTGACGGAGGGGTGCTTGAGTGAAGTAAGCGGTACAGATAATGTAGTCGCTTTCTTGGTAAGAGAACCTAGGATGGTGTTGGTCACCAAGGGGTCTTGTAACTAGAAAAGTGGGCAAACCTTGGGACAGTTCGAACGATCGCGAGTCGCGTACGACCGAAGTACATCGGAGACTACGATCTCTCGATGCAGTCAGCAGCTGTTTACCATCTTCACCATAAAAGCGAATAAGATGCGGAGGCGCTTGATGGCCCGACCGAAACTTGAGAAGGTGGGGTGGCGAGGTCAACGAATCAAAGTGCCATTGCTTGGGCTGTGTCAGCAAGATATGCGACATCTTCCATTTCACACACAAACCTTGACGCTATTATCGTCCCCCGAGCTAATGAGCAGTGGCTGACCAGGAATCCATTGCAGGGCAGAAATACTGCCATCGTGGGCACCCCGTATCGTGTGTAACAAACGCCCGCCGGAGCCGAGATCCCAGAGGGATATATGGCCCGTTTCCGATGCAGAGGCAAGAGCTGGGTGTCCATCTGCAAAGTGTAAGACCCCCGAGAGATTGTGGGCGGTTGGGTATCTCTCACCGCCTCGGAAGGCCAGTGCCCGCACCGGGCCCTCCCGCACGAATATTCGCATTATTTTCTCGTCAGCGCGGATGTCATATATTGAAATCTCTCCTGATGCAAAGCCGACGCCCAGAACATCAATGGCGGGAGATTGTGCCAACGCCGTCACGGATGAAGGTGAATGACTGGCCGATGAACCTGACAGACGAGCAAAGGGGATTTTGTATATGCATGTCCTAAAGCAAACATTTCGTCGGGTTGCTTCGAAACATGCACTATGGCACATACCGGGTACGAAAGTTCCACAACTGCAAACTTCCGTCGCTACCCCCGACGATGACCTTGTTCAGGTAGGTGGCGGGATGAAGTAGGTGTACGGCGGTGAAGCCAGGCTCAAATTGAATCTGACTGTGTAATACTTCACGGCCCTTCAGCACAATCTCCAAGCAAATAACCCACACCAACCTTCTTCTGAGATGTCCCAAGTGAGAAGGTTTCGTCCATCCTCCGTCAGAGTAAGTAAGAGGGAGCCAAGCACGAGAGGCGAAGTTATCGAGGTCCCCAAAGGATTGGTTAAACGGCTAACCTTTCGGGAGATGAACATAGCGATCATTGAAGGACCAAGTGCACACTCACCTCTTTCCCTCGAACATATTTGAGAGCATGCGGTCCAGAAGAGGCCCATATGAAGTCACCGTCAAACCCTAGACCAGTAATCGGGTCCTGAGCTTCAGACCCTACAAAGGAGGTCTGCTTTTGAGGACTGGTATGGGATCGGAACACGACAGTATCCGCTCACCGACAAAAAGAAGGGTCATCCTTCCCCCTTCCCACAAAGCCCACGACTTTCCCATACATGTCAGGATGTGCAAACGCGGCCCTTCGGATGAGCCCTTGACTGCCCGAACCTGGAGCGCAAACGGCACTTGATTTGTTATAAGTCCAAGAGCGCGAAATGGCGCGAACAATCGCCGCGAATTGGGTGTTTCTTCAGATACGATGGGGCGCGCAGTGCTCCCGGCTCTTGTAAGTGAAGAACGAACTCTCTTTCGAGGAGGGCGAGTGGACTCCTCATCATCTACCTCGACTGTCATTGTGGCCATCGTACCGTACCGGACATCCGGGATTCAAAAGATTTTTTGTTCTCGTATTGGTTTACATAATACGTCCAGCGGACACCGTAACTGTGAACCACACCAGACACCAGACAATGGATCCATTACACCCAAGGCTATTGGTGATCTCCTTTCTTGTTGCCATTCTTGCTGTGGGTGAGTGCTGTTCTGGGATTCCTACACATCGCTTACTTAGCTACGACTCCAGTCGTCATTTACCTCTTTCGTCGTAGGTCGCAGTCCCGTGCAAACAGCGTCGTATTCGTAGGAACTCCCGACGCGGGGAAAACAGCTATCCTATCGACAGTACGTAGATTGTCCAACTATTCCGATTCCTGATATTCAGATACCCGCTGTAGCTGGCATACGGCCAGACACTTCCAACTCACACGTCACTGCAAACCAATACATGCATCTTCTCATCCAACAAGAAAGCCATCACTTTGGTCGATATTCCTGGCCACCCTCGTATCCGTGATCAGTTCCGCGAGTATCTGCCTAACGCAAAAGCTATTGTCTTTGTCGTAGACGCCAGTAACGTGTCTCGCAATGGTCCCGTCATAGCAGAGTACGTTTGCTAGTGTACTGCTTTTTACGTTGTGCCCACTGACGGCCCACTTTGGACCCTTAGACACTTGCATAAAATCATGCATGCCGTTGTCACAATCCCCCCGTCACAAAACCCTCCTGCTATCCTCGTCCTAGCCCATAAGTGTGACCTACTCAAGACGGGAGGTCTTTCGGCCACGTCCTCTTTAGAACAGCTTGCAATCAATCGAGTGCGAACTGTCCTGGAGCGAGAACTTAACAAGCGGCGCCGATCGCATACAGGCAGCGTAGCAATCGACGAGCTTGGAGCCGAGGGCGAAGACGCCTCGGAATTGGGAGGCCTAGACAGCACTGGCCCCCCAGGAGAGATGTTCAAATTCGCAGAATGGGAAGGCGGAGAAATTGAATTCATAGGAAGTTGGGTAAGCGTAGGAGAGACGGTCGAGCTGGAAGATGAGAAGGGCGGAGGTGCTGGCGGGGATGGGATTCGCGGTCTTGAGAGTTGGCTACAGGCCCTTCTATAGCCATATGCAGTACATGGCAGTGGCACGTGGTGATTGATTGTTCCTCCCACTCCCCCACTCCCGACTTTGAACGTTTGAACCCTCAAGCTATCTCGACATTGTGACGCTTTATGACTGCTTTATGACCATTTAATGACACCGTAACGAAAAGATGTATTCTCCAACTCACCATTCCGAGGTATCGCCTCCACCTTCGCTCTCTCGCCCACGTCCCTGGTCTCCCGACCCGACCGACCCCCTTCCCCCGTTGCGCTCCTCACTGGGCCAATTTGTACGTACATCGCAGGACCACGGGTGGACTCCAGCTGCACGTTCTTATTCGAGGCATGATGCCACCGATCCTTCTGTCGATGCGGTGGATTTTGCCGACTACGCACGCGCGCTAAATATCCCCACATGCCCAAGCGACCCCGCATACGACGATTATTCAATTCCTCCTCCACCGAGATCCCTTTCGGTTACCAGTCATGCCTCGTTGAACCCACCATCTCTCGTCTCCTCTCGTGGCACACTGTCCTCACACTCCCACAACACCTCGCCGTTGCGACACACTAATTATAGGGCTTTCCCACTGTCGACACGGATACCCACATCGTCTCTCGCACAGCCATCCGTTTATATCCCTCCCGATAATGAACTATATTCACCTGGCATTTTACATCGTCCCCTTGACACTGCTTCCTCGCGTGGAGGCATCCCAAATTCGGAGATCGACATCTCACAATTTCCTGCCTGGTCGCGCGGGTGGTACACGAAAGAAGGCAGATCTCCGAAGTCTGAACTGCAATCGGAGGCCTCTCGCCCTCCCTTTTTCGACCCCTCGTATAAAGCTACTGGTTTATCCGGGAACTGGTATGACCCATATGCTGCGACCAATAGCTCGTCTTCTCGGGATTATGTTCCATGGTCTACCAACGATACTCCTAATTACGACGTACCTCTGGATCCCGAGCTGAAGGAGGAGCGTATTCGCATGTTGGAACACGAATTTCGCTCGAGCGCAGAGGCAGCTAAGGAAGAGCCAGTGGGCAGCGTGGATCAGAAAGGTCGTCTTATTACCGATGGTCCAAAGAAGAGGGTGGCAATCAGAGCCATCGAGACCGTTTTTGCTCTTGGGATCGCCTTTTCCGTGATTTATGCCGCTTTGGTATGCTGGACATCATTTATCCCGGTTGGCGCTGACATCGGAATTACAGTGGATTAAAACCCCTAGTCCTCCGCCGCCTCAAAATAAAGCTCATACGTTCGCCCTATATGCCTTGTCCATCATTACTTCTCTTTTCTTTCTCTACCGCTTCCTTTTTCGCCCTTGGTGCTGCGGAGGCCGCCAGAAGAAGCGAAACCTCACGGCCTTCGGACCAGGTGGTCTTGCCGTATTACCCGTTCAGGGGCTACCAGGTGACAACAACAAGAAGAAAAAGAAGGGTAAGAAAGGAAAGGGGGAACAGGGGAGCGTCCAGGTGAACTTGATCGTGGACCCAACAATGTTCAGGTCCCCTTTAGGCCTGGATGATGAGGAAAGCGCAGACCTGGATGAGCGTTCTGCCTCGATGAGCCAGAGCGGAACAGGCCGACGACCTAAGCGACGAACCGTGTTTGAGGGTCTGGCTCTCGAGGAACAATGGAGGGCGGCTCGGAAGGAACTCAAATGGTTGCTTTTAACGGACATCATATTTTTCTTTCTATGGTCCGTGGAGTTTATATGGATCTTGATCCGAGAGAAATGTCCACCCGGGGGGTTCAATGGATGGTGCGTTGGGTCCCCAAGTCGCTTAGGATTTGGTTCTGATATTCATTTTTTGTGTCAGGTGTAACGCATTTAACGTTGCATCGGCAGGAGCATGCCTTTTAGGGTTTGCGTTTGGACTCAACGTGTTCTTTGACGTGAAGGACTTGCACCAGAGTCGGGTTTCCCCTCGAACTCGGACATGATTAGTTTTGTGACGACCATTTTCATGACAATGTAACGACCTTTCTTACGGAATAATCGAATATTATGTGTGGATGGTGAAGTGAGGAATGGAATTACGAGAAGCGGACGGGCCGAGGCTCCGGGTCATCGGCCTTGTGCTGCGCCTCTTGGTGCGATTGGCTTGTGGCTCCAGGTTACGAACCGAGTTACTCCTATGACACAAATCCCTCGATCGAGCGTCACATAACATAACTCAAAATGTCCGACGACGCTCCCCCAACCCCTGCCTTCACTCTGGCAACTGAGGATGCCAACATGCCCCTCCCCAATGCTACTGCGTCGCACGCCCTCCTCCTCGCCACCATAAACGACTTGAGCACCCCCTCCTTTCTCTCCCCAGCCATAGCGAGCGCTACCCGATGTGTCCGCGAACGCCTCGTCATCATCCTCTTTTCGCGTCTCTTCAACACCGGCCGAAGACCTCGCTCTCCTCTTTCCGCTCACCACGAGAAAGTAGGGCGCAAACGTAGCTTTGATTCCTTCCACAGCAATAACAGCTCGGTCGGGGTGTCGCACACCGAATGCTGGGCTGATATCCAGAGGCTTTTGACCTGCGTATACGTGCAAGCCACGGCGGTGGCACAGGAGTTGGATAGGGTCCTACTCCAAGTGGACGTCCTCCTGCGGGGATTCGACGAGGACCTCTGCGAGGACTTTGGAAATGACTTTGAGGTGGTCATCAGGATCGAAGGCGGTGGGTCTGATTACTTCGAGTTGAACCGCAGCCTCTTAATCCTTTGGTTAGACTGCATTCCGGTCCCTCTTCCCCAGTCCGTAACCTCCCTACGGACGGCATGGTCCAAGCCCGGGGACCACGTCATGGACAACGAAGTTGACCCGGATTCTCCGGGTGCACCAGGGGCGGAGCCCTCGACATACCCCGTTGTCGCACTAGGGGGAACGTTTGACCACCTGCACGCTGGACACAAGATTCTGCTCAGCATGGCCGCATGGATCGCTGATGAGAAGGTTATCGTCGGCGTGACAGGTATGTGTCGAGCTGATGGCGATAACGAAGAGACTTTGTTTACAGAACCGATGCATAGATGACGCGCTTCTGACAAAAAAGGAGAACAGAGATGTGTTGGAGAGTTTTTCCGAACGGATGCGAAGCGTCCGTCGGTTCCTGGAAATGTTCAAGCCTGGGCTCGTCTATGACATAGTACCGCTACATGACGTCTGTGGACCAACGGCAGAAGATCCAAACATACAAGCTCTCGTGGTGAGCATGGAGACAGCATCCGGTGGAAAAGCTGGTACGAGCTTCATTCCTTTTTCGTCGTGGTGGTGCGCTCATGTTCATGGGTGCTCAAGTGGACAAATGCCGGGAGGAAAAGGGCTTCCCACCATTACGGACATTCGTGATAGACGTGATATCACATAGTTCGCCTCGGCTTGAGGTGGAAGACGTCGAGGCGCTGAAACAAGCCAAACTGAGTAGTACGTATATGCGGCAATGGATTGTTTCCCGACAAAATAGAGGTGCAGGAACACGGCGTACTTAGTGTACAATGTAGGCTATTCTGTACCTCGTCCTCGTGTAAGTTACGAGCAACGCCACCTTAATACGAGATTGCCTACAGTAAGAGACCGGCAAAGGTGTCAAAATCGAAATCGGTGTTAGCCGGCGGGGGAAGCAAGCCAACGCGGCTGCGCCAACAGCGGCGCGTATAGGCGCCCATTCACCTCTGATTTTTTCCCATCTTCTATCCTTTTCTCTTACACCCTCTCGTAAATATCAGATGTGCTATGGCATCTCAGCGTTCTTTACCCTTCTCTCCATCTACCCCCGCTGTCCCAGTCTCTCAGCGTCCCTCACAACTCCCTTCCTCATTATCAACCGTTGGACTCTCAACCAAGTTTGAAAACGCAACTACTCCCCGCAGTGGTACCGCCTCCAACTCTACGAGAAGCAGGCATGCCCGCAACGGGTCTGCCGTCTCTTCGGCCTCTCGCCCCCGTCCCGCCCCCTCCGTATCCGCGGATCTGACCTCCCCAACCCGACGAACGTTTACAGGTTCACACGCCCCAGGAATCATACCCCCTCCTCCTTTTCTTCACCCATCTCGTCCTCCGCAGCCCCCTTTATCCCCTTCCGACGAGTCTCCCCGTTCTTCCGTGGCTTCTTTGAATGCCATCCCCGCTTCCCCCCCACACGAACGCGAGGGTGTTCACTCTACATTTCCGCTCCAGCGGTTGGCGTCACACGACGTTGCCTACGATTCAGATGCACACTCGGATACGTTCCACGCCAGTGGCGACCGCACCTCGCGCAATTCCTGGCAAGACGCGTCGAACCAGCTGAGAAATCAGAAGCAAAGTCGCGAGCCGCTGCTCCCGATCAGCGGACACGCTCACACCCGCTCTGGTTCTTCGACGACGACGCACCGGTCCAAGCCGCCGTCTCTGGCCAGGAATGTAGTCGAGAAGAATGCCGCGAACGCAAGCGCAGCCGCTCGCGTTCGCGATAGCTTTGAGCGGTTCCGGAAGGGCCTCAGTCTCGACTCGGTGCGCAGATCGTGGTCTGGTGCCAGTCAGTCGCCAGTGACGCCAGATCTTCCGTCCGGTCGGAGTACGAGCAACGGGCCATCAACACCTTTCGAGATTAAGGAAACCTCCGAGGAGGAATACAAGGCTTCAGTCGTCGTACAAACCCTTGACTTCCGACACCCGTCCTCCGCCAACTTTATACCCCACCCGCCCACAACCAAGTCTGAATACCCCCTTGCTTTTGTTCCCATGAAACGGGAAAATTCTTCTCGTTACATTCGAAATTTTGAACGGATATCGTCTTCAAATCGCTGGTTCTTCCGCGGCTACGTACTCATGGGTGGTGCTAAACCCTGGGCATTCATGGCGTCCCTCACTTTGGTCTTTGGGATCGCGGGTGTCTGGCTGGGAACAACAAGCGTCTGGTGGTGGCACAACAAAAGCCCTGCAGTCGCCGCCATTGGTGCGTACATGTGTCTCTTGACGATATCGCTGATGTTATCGACGGTCGGTCATTCGATTTGGAAGTCTGGGCTCCCGTGCTGACTATAATCTTAATAGGCTTTCAAGGATCCTGGAATTCTTCCACGAAACCTGGACCCTGAACCACTTTACCCGCCTGTGGCGCGCTCTGATGGCGGCGACTTTTTCCCATTAACTCGGGATTTGAAAGTCCGTTCAGCAGTGTGAGTGCTCCTGAATCTATCATATCCAATTGCCATTGTTCACATGAAATCGTCAGGGTGACTGTGAAATATTGCCCCACTTGTTGTACTTACCGTCCCCCACGGTCTAACCACTGCAGAGTGGTATGTATGCGCTGCTTCCAATAGACATACCACACGAATGTTAACCTGCCGCATAGTGCGATAATTGTGTTGATGGAAGCGATCACCACTGCCAATGGGTAAACAACTGCGTGGGGCGCCGTAATTATACACATTTTTTCGCCCTTATCTTCGTAGCTGTGCGTCTCATTTTATCGTGTTTGACGCCCCGGAGTGTCCTGTTAATCTCTAGGATCCTACAGACGCTTACACTTTGCCTGGTGATCGCCACGTCTGCTCTGCATCTCTCAATGTTGGCACACGAGAACCAAGTCAAGAACTTCAGTCATGCACTCGGTAAGGGCGTGGGAAGTGCTGTCGCCTTCTGCCTCGCCGCCACGGTCATCTGGCCTGTGGGTGCTCTCCTGGTGTACCATGTGCGGGTGAGCGATCTTTTTTTCTGTTCATTAGATCGGAAGAGAAACTCACCGAGAGGGATTAGCTTCTGTGTCTTAACGTTACCACGATAGAACAGGTATGGACCCTTACATCCGTCATTGTCACCTGTCCTGGCCAGCGCGCAAACCTGTCAATCGCCATCACACCACTTTGCGCCAGTTCTATATTTATGGTTTTATTGACGTTCGCTTGGCTGTTCCGTAGATCCGGAACTCTGCACACAAGTCGCTTGCACCAGGAACGACACCTCCGAACCCCTTTGCACATGCCAGCTGGAGGGGGAACGTCGCGGACCTTTTATGTCGCCCAGGTGGGTATTCTTGGGTGCAACCCCATGCTGTGGCGACCGAGGACAAGCGGTTAGTGAACCCTGGCTTCGAAGACCAAGCAGACTTTGTCATGCGCAAGAATGTGGAGGAGGGTCGAGATGCTGATACCTATCGGCGCTCGTGAGGGATATGTATATCGTAGTTCGACATATAAATTGGCAGGTATTTCACGGGAACATAGGACATGGGACGTTACCGCATGGATAGTGAGGTTTGAAAACAATTTAAATTGGACAATGGCGTGGCAGTGGCGGGATCTAAATGGACTGCCGCGGCATGTGGACGTTCGGCCGCCGTGCAAAATGTATTTTGCAAATGGGGAGCACAGCCCATCACACAGGGGGTTTACTACAGGGGCTCAGGGCCTAAATTGTGGGACCGAGTGATTGGCTCGGCGCCGAATTTGCCAGTGACGTCAGCGTGTTCTCGCAGTGACTTGCTCATGCGGGTCCAAACTTCAAACGGCGCCCGAAAGTAAAAAAGAGGCGCTCGCTCTCTTGACGATGTCATGAACCGGTAGCCGCACCCGCATAAGTCGCCGCTATTATTCTTCTCCTGCCGTCCCTCGCCGCGGTTCGCGTATTGCGGTTGCGACTTTTTCTGCACTTTGATCATAATCGAGAGTACTTCGATTTTGAGGGATCGACCTCTTTGTTGTCGGTAGTGTGTGGGTTAGCTGTAGCCCTCGGGGATTCTAACTCAGTCGCGTTCTCAGGTCAAGTCAAAGTCACACCCGGACCCACTCTACTCCGTGGAATATTACCCTCCTTACATAACATTTTTCGCTGAGGCAATAGCCCATACGGTATTGATTGCTCTCGCTCGGACTCGTTGCCTGTACCTGGGTCACAGCTTGCTTAGTCCGCTTGGCACCCGTAACGTCTGGGCTGCATGCAGCATGGAACCACCAGGTGGAACCGACCCTGAACGAGACACGCAATCCCAGCCACCAACGACCCGGTCTGCTGACAAGTCCAAGAAACGCCCTACCAATAAGCCATCTGCTGCCCCCACTGTTTCATCCCATCTCCCATCCCCGGACCTCCGTACGTTTCCCACCTTATCCGATAATATCCTTTCCCCACTTCGAATCATCTCTCAACTTTTTCCCGTATTTCAGCTTCTCGCCCTTCTCTCGTCTCGCACGCGCGCGAAGAACCACAAAGATCTACTTCTAAGAGGGGTCCCCCTGAACCACGTCCGGTCATTGTTCATTCTTTTCCGGCCGCCCAATTTCCAGTCATGAATCCGTCCTATCCCTCCAATGGCACTCCGTTTCCTCAACCTCACCCAGCTTACCATCACCACTCCCCTACTCCGGGACATGCGAGCAACGGCGTGAATTCTAATCCTATGGCTGCACAGAACCATCCTTCTCCGTATGCATATCCCGTGCACCACGCGCCGTATCCCTCCCATCCTCCCTTCCCGCATTACTCGCCTTATCCCCAACAAATCATGATGTATGCGCCTCCGCGTCCGAGCGCCGCACATGAAGCTGTGTCTCAGCCCTCTCCGACTGTGAATCCCTCTTCGGTCCCGCTCATCCAGCTGTCGACTGGGAAGCGCAAGCGCAAGCCCACCGGCGAGAGTCAAGGGAGAGATGGGGAGGATTCAGAGGAGACAGCGGCGGCGGCATCTGTTTCAGCTCCAAGTGTTATGGCATCAGGTCCGAGGGCTAATGCGCAACCCCAGCTACCTCTAGACACCAAGAAGCGCACCAAGACGCAAAGGGCATGCGATAGTTGCCGTAGTCGCAAAATTCGGTTCGTGCTCCTTCGTTCTTTGGCAACGATTTGCAGCGGTCCATGTCGTCTCGTTTTTCCCTGGCCTTTTGGCGCTGTCCTCTTCGGATCTTGGTCTACATCCGTTTGCTGACCCACCTCCATCAAAACAGATGTGACGTCCTCCCAGATTCCGACCCACCTTTGTGTCAACACTGTAAGCAGTATGGGTTCGATTGCACGTTCTTTCTCCCCATTGCGGAAACTCGATTTAAGAAGAAGAAACAAGAAGAAGAGGCTGCCGCTGCGGCAGCCGCGGCAGTTTCGGAGAAAGCACGGTCGGAGAACGCAGAACGGCCAAACTCCTCGACGCCTGGGGAATCTTCTCGTCCCACCGAGGCGCGAGTGTACGGTATGGGAACGAGCTTCTGACAGTAATTTACTTCACCTTAACGCATGATCGTTCGTTCTTCAGGTCCAACATCCGAAACCCACCTTCTTCATTCCAGTGCCACGATACCCTCCCGATTATACGAAAATTATGATGCACGACATCACCATACGTGGGAGGTATCCCAAACCGGTGACGGGCTCATCCACGTAGTAGTGCCAACATCTGGCGATGTCGCGCCCGCGTTGCAAAAACCAGTTGATATGCGTATTGAGCGCGATATGGTTGAAAAGTTGATCAACGCTTACTTTTCGGAGATCGCCCCCATCCTCCCCGTCATCACGCAAGCCGAGTTTCTTTCCAACCCCTCGCCTCCTCCTATATTATTATATTCTATTTGCCTCGTCGCAGCTGCGCGGCGGGAAGTGCCGCAGAGTGTGTTCGACGCAATACGCTATGCTGTCAATTCTGTCATCAAGGCAGAAGATGTCCTCTCGACAGCTTCGATCGCCAATGTACAGAGCTTGTTAATTCTTTGCATGGTAGGAGATTGCCATTCCCAATATGTTCCAAACGCTCTGTCAGCTCTGTGGATCCGATTGGGAACTGCGATCAGGATGGTACGTGGAAACTGAGGATCTGCCGCGTACTGAACACGTTCGCTCACGCTGAATGATAGGCTCAAGACTTGGGGCTTCATCGCGCGGAAGCGGTAAAGCAAAATATTGAGATGCGGCGCAGGCTGTGGGGAACATGCCTCATCAGTGACCGATGGTAACTATCTGACTCTTACCTGTGACTTTTGTCTGCCTCACGGGTGCTCTGGTGTCTCGTGCTCATGATAACTTTGGCACAGGGTGAGCTTATCGTACGGACACCCGTATATCATCGATGTCAATGATTGCGATGCCCGTTTGCCTTCCTCTGGCACCCCTCATGATCTCTACGTGGATGAACTCGCCCGACTCAGCATTATTCTTGGTCGAGTACTTAAGACTATCTATAGGTACGATTTGTTCCAACTTGCTCCTCTTGTTGCTCATTTGATGAAAACAGCCCGGTCGGGCTGATGAACACAAACGACGAGGAACTTGCCACATTATTGGCGGATATTGAGGATTGGAAGAAGAAATTACCTCCGAGTTTACAATTCCGAGGTCCCGACACCCCCACCCCCGCAGGTTCGTAGGACATACCCTACGCCAGGGTTGCTCTGACCACTGGCTACGCAGGAGTGCTCCTCCTACTTTACTCCTGCGTTTTAATGATCTTTTGGCGCGTCTTCATGCGGATCTCTTACTCTTGCCCGGCGCATCTCAAGTTTTCCCTCACTATTGAGAGCTGGACAAACCTCGTCCAGTTGACTGGCGATGCCATCGATTGGCTGGATCGAAATGACAAATTGTATGACGTTTGGATGCTGGTGGCTTACGCAGCAACATCATGTGCGCTGGTTCAGGTCCGTATATTTCACACGCGGATCACACACAGAGCGCCCATCTTATGCATCCTCTGCACTGCGTCCCTGTGGTTCGACAGTACCACACGTGGGCACGTCGCCAAGACCAGGATGCTGCGGTGAAACTTAAGAAATTACGCGATTGCATCCGACGATGGGAAAAATCACACTCACCAGATCATATGTCTGCGCGACGAAAGGTCAGTTATGTGATATTGTAGCAAGTGGCTGATTGACGTGTGATTCTTAGACAGCAGAGATTATCGCATTGCTGTACGAGGCAACGCAAGGACCCCCGCCACACCTGGAACGTCCTGCGTTGAACCCTACAAGCAATGTGACGAGTAATAAGCCGCCCCCTTTGGGGGGTCTTTTATACAAGAATGACTCGAGCCGGCCTGGAGGAGGGGTGTTCGTCGCACGGGGCACGGTCAAGGGTGCATACCCAGAAATTGCACCCGGGGTCATCATCAACAGTCATAGCGACGATGAAGACGAGGGTGAGGTCATGTCCCTGTTGTCCAAAGAGGACAGGCTCACGCGGGGCGCAGATGGCGCGCTACCTGCCGGAGCGCATGATGACGCGAGCGGAGCTCAGTCACCACCGGGGCAAGATGGGAACGTGAACGTTAACCCTGTGCTAAATGAGGGCGGGATGCCAGAAAGCGAAAACGTTCACGTGATGAACACTCTTGACTCGGGGCCTGTAATGGCGAGATCACTGGAAGAGTTTGCGTTGGCTGACAATTGGCTAGATGGCATACCTGGCGGCATGTTTGACTGGGGTACGTGCTTTGAGCCGAGTTGTAGACGAATGACTGACTGAAGACACGAAATCACAGGCCGGTGGGAGGAGTACTTCTCTAGGATAGGGAACGTCGGGAATCCACAAGCACTGGCCACGGGTGTGATTTCGGCTGGACTCGCGCAATCGGTTGCTACATCCGACCAGGGAGGCGAGACCAGGGCTGAAGAACCAGGACGAGAAACGTCCGAGAATTGTCAGTTTGCTGTGCCGAACAGTAGCTAGCTTATGGGAACTGAGATGTTGGGGTTTATTATTATGATGGATCTGGATGTTTGCACATATTGGAGAATCGCACGTTTGGATTTGATTAGATTCTGATTCTATCGCTCTCAATGAGTGCGTGACTAAATGCGGATACGCCACAACCGACCGGGTGTCGTCATTCTTTGAGGACATCGATTAACCCGAGTTGGCTCGACTCAACCTCGCTACGCTGGTCGTTTACGCGCATACACCTCACTCACTCGCTCTCCCTTTTTGACTGCTATACCCTTCCATTCCTTTCCCTCTCACACCTCCCATTTTCACGCTCCTTTGTCCTCTTTAATATGGCTCTGCTCGATCCTAATCCTCGCACTCAAGACCCACGCATATCCCAAATACTCCCGACCGTCAAGTGTTCCACTTGCAGCAAACCAGTTCCCCTCGATCGACTTGGCGACCATATCTGCGCACCTCTCTTGACCTCATCCAATTCCCCCAGCGATACCAAACTTCCACCGCCTCCACTCACAGTGCAGACAAGCCCTTCACCTCCGAGCCCAGCACCGAGTAGTCCAATGAACGCGTTTTTTTCTAGGAGGCCCTCCACGAATCAACGAGATGTGCGCGTTCACGACGGTTCCCGCCTCAGGAGTGGCACCAGCTTCACCTCTTCGGTGCCTTCCAGGGGCAGCACTCCAAGTCCAGCTCCTTCAAGAGCTGGCGTTCGCAGCCCAGCACCCTCGATGTCATCCTCGCACTCTCAGCGGGCGAAAAGTCCATTCCTTCCACCCTCGTCCCCGACGCGTGGACAGATCTCGCGGCCAGAGCCCATTCCGGATTTCATCGTCCCAGTGAACTCCAGACCTGGTTTGTCCACGCTCGACGCGCGCTCATCCACCCACCGACGTCCCTCTATCCCGTCGTCCCCGCTCGCCCAGCCTCCATCCCCACACAATTTCCTCCGTGATCCGCGTCCGGCGCCGATGCCACCTCACCACCCCCCTATTCACCACCCCGTTCGGTCCGCCCCCTCTCCTGCCCCGTCGGACTATTCTCTGCAACGCTTCGCGTCACCAGAGGTTGACACCAAGTCAGGCGGCGTGGCGGGCATGGCTGGCGTCGGACGCAGAGGCTTCGCGGCTGTCGCTCGCGCTGCCATGTTCGCCACTTCTCATATGCCTCCCGTGCACTCGCCAACGCCAACAGCACCGATATCTGCT
>Ga0307512_10004371_pt1 | contig 15567 bp, 19 predicted proteins | sample 14_EM_MG_FD_200267 | JGI IMG/M metagenome (GOLD analysis project Ga0307512, IMG submission 200267) | Populus trichocarpa ectomycorrhiza microbial communities from riparian zone in the Pacific Northwest, United States - 14_EM | ecosystem: Host-associated > Plants > Roots > Unclassified | place... | reverse complement strand
CACAGGAACGGACGATCCACTGCCAACCATGGAGACCAGCCTTCCTGTAAATATCGAAATCAGCGGATACGAGCATCCTCTGGCCACGGTGACTTACCCTTCTAAGTGTTCGATTCCGTAGGCAAGAATGCCGCCGAACGCTCCAGAAACCGTAGCAGCGGAGAAGAAAATGGCGACACGTTTGGCTTGCATCTGACGAGGGTACCAGAGTGAAATATAATACGTCACGCCAGGAAATAGCCCTCCTTCAGCTAGTCCGAGAAATATGCGAGCGCTACACAAGATGAGAGAGATTATAGAGAATAAAAGTCGAAGTCTCTCACATGACGAGGCCCTCATATGTATTCACCAAAGACATAAGTGTCATGACTGTGCCCCAGGCTACCATGATTGTGGGGACTAAAGACAAAGCATGAGAGACGTCCTTGTCTGGAGAGAGAAACACGAACTCCATCGGGACGGCCTAAACAACTTGAGGAGGATGTTCCTTTCCATAGTGTTAGCGCAGCAATCAGAAGGTGTGGTGAGGACATACGAAGGTACTTCTACAAGACAATATGGTATCTGGCGCCTGCGTCACGCAAACTCCACGCTGGGCACAAGAAACTAAGGACTTACAAAGAAGACTGCGGCTGCGGTGTTGTAGCGCAGGCCGACGAGGTGAAGATCTGTCGACATCCCGGCCACCTTTGCGTTACCTGGTCATCGGGTCGGACACTGGCAACAAGTCTTATCTGGGATGCTAAGACCTACCAATATTAGTCCGATCCCTGTGGGTTTCGATTGTACGGGTCAATGATAGGCGCAAACCACATAGATTCTCCACTTACAGAAACGACAGTAGATAAAGCAAGGAGACAAAGGGCAATAGGTGGAAGTCTAAGGACCGCCAGATGCGTCCTTTCTCGACATCTTCATACATCGGGACACTGTCCTCTTTCGAGAACGTGGATAAGGCGCCCTCGGTTTTGAGCTCTTCCTTGGTAGGCTCAGGCATGACGTGTGTAGGTGGTGGCGAAAAGATGGGGAATGAAGCCTCTGGCTCAGTCAATACCAGTCCCGCTCCGTTTATATACGTGCGCTGCTAATGTAATTGAGGCGCACGCAGACCGCTATCACCTCGATTCGGGTCTTTCCTGGTAACCGCTTAGGTGTTTCGGAAGGGGGGAAGAAACGCTGGGGGCGCTGGTGGCACAAACGACCTGATCCCTGGAGCACGTGACACAGAGGTACGTGGCATATGCCAAGCGAAATTATGCAATAGCCCAAAAACATGAACGGAGCCCATAGCGCTAGGACGGTACCGCACGAACGATACCACATTCGGTGTATCCATTGAGATCCAGACGCGTTTCTAAACGTGTGCACCCGAACGGGCTCTATAACAACATACGTTCGGATCCCTTCGGAAAGCTGATGGTGTGCGCCGTGCGCAGCGTTTTGGGCAACAATGTCGCGACAAGTCTGGACAAGAACAACCCATTTGGAAAAGACAGTCCAGGACGAGATAAATAGGGACGGAATTCGACCGGGCTACAGTGCGCATAGTGGAGGTAGAGTAAAGTGAGGTGCTGCTAACAAGGCGATAACAGTGCGATAACTTGAGGCGGTTGAGATCCGGACTCCGGGATGACTTGTCGATGCTGGCCGCAGCCGCAGCCAAAGGAAAACCAGCCTTTGTGCTTTGTGATGAGAAAAAAAAAAAATTTCGTTTGTGTCCTTGGGGACAGCACGTGCCTCGCGGTGGCTTTTTTCCACTCCACTCTAGTCAGCCTAATTCGGTTTTGCGCCGCGAAACCCGAGATGCTGTAGAAGGTAGTTTATTATTGTGTTTTGCGATAAATTTCATCAAGACTTTTATGTTTTTCAGGGAGCGAATAACAGAACATCCCGGTTCATTCACAACTTTTTCTTGACAAATTTTTTACTCTAACTTACAGTTTATTCACCGTTATCAGGTGCAAAAACCAGAATAAGTGACTTGCACGATCTCGTGGCAACGCTGAACTGCCACCGTTGTTTTCTCACACACCGTGGCTTGTACTGTACGGGACAGAAAGGAGTTGCAAAGGCCAACGCCCTTTTCGGATTTTGAGTCATTCCCGTGGCAAGTCCGGGACTAGTCCCAATCCAGAACCTAACCCGGTTTCTACCGAGACGTTCATCCGGAGGTGGACCCGCAGTTCGAGTTCTCCCCCGTTTTCCAGTGCTGTCATTCATACCGGTCCCTCGTCGTGTGTTCCGTCCTACCTTTGCCCGAAAATCTTGATCCGGCCTTATTGTATTATCCCTTTCGTTGGTTTAATCCTCTTCTGCGCCTTCATTTACGCAATGTATACGTGTTTGCCGTTGAGCCCAAAGACGCCCTTCCACCACCTCCACACAGATCCAAGCTACTGGCAAGGACAGTGACCAGAACTGCGGGGCTTGTCATGCATGGGCAGCTTTGGAAGTGCTCCCACCCGCTAAAACTAGGTGCCGTGAGAGTGATCTAGTGATCGCTCGGTCGATGCCTACGTTACATGCGCATGACATTCGACGGCATTCTTCCACTCATGACCGTAGTTCTAGTTTTTACGACATCGAAAGAAGTTCAATTCCGAGTTGGGACAACGGTGAGATCACCTGCAGTAGCGTGAGCACAAAAACCGTTGGAACTTGGAAATGAGGAATTCCAGCACGCCCCTTACACACTCGGACAATCATTAATGTTGCCCCAAAACCTGTATCGTTCGTTCTTCGACAGACCCTAAACCGCCATGACCTGTATCGAAGGTGAAACAACTTTTTTTACCAGGCTCAATCCTCACTTTACGCTCAACCTCATTACATTGTTGAAGAGGATTCTTTCCTCGGGCAGACGATGGTAGGTCTTTTCACTGGGCCGCGGTCTCCTCCCAGCACCGTATTTTTGTCGTAACGTTACTGCCGATGGTCCAAGTTAGTAGTTACCCACCGCACATGGCCCCTACTACCGGTAGCTGCCTGTTGCGCCACAGATTACGTAGTCATAGAAACGTGCGAACGATAAGGACAGGGGGCCCGCTTCAAACGTTCTTTTCTTCGTCCAACGTGCTCGCGAACGTCGCAGACGGCGCTTGTGTATCCGAGTCGATCACGCACTCTCGGCGAATCGCGTACACGTGCTGCGACTGCGACATCATGTGACCTAGCTTTTGCGTGCCTAGCGGTGGTGGGTTGGCAAATTGCATCCTTGACGAGCAGGTCGAGTAGTGGTCGATGGGACTCTTCTGCATGCAGACAAGGACCACGATGAGCGTCGGATACGAACCCTGAGCGAGCGATCGCGAGAGATTCAGTATCTTGGGGCGCTGTAAGAGAACACCTGCATTGGCTCACCGCGACGAACAACAGCGACGAGTTCATGACAGCGAATCCTGGCTCGGGGAAAACACGAAACGCCGAAATGAGGTATAGGATCTACATCAATTTAGTTTGATCTCTGCGAAGGCGTTCTTGTTGCTGTGATGACATACCAAAAGGCAGCAGTACACGAATCCAGACTCGACGAGGAGAGCGAGAACCTTCTCAACTCTCATAGACACTCCCCTCTCCCAAGTGCTTCTGTACGGCGATACGATGTTGCCTACGCACGTGGTAAGAACAATAAATGAAGCTTATGCGAGGCGAGCACACCAAGCCTTCCAGGCAATCAACCCGGTGGAGAGTAAGTTTGTTCCCAACGTCGGACCAAACATGATGAGAGCACGCTCTCCCATCTTCACGGCGCTTTCATCTTGAATACTTTTATGGGACGGGTCGAAGAGGGGTCCCAGGCTAAGAACAAGATCGGATGCGGCCGCAGCTGCCACCACGAACTGCAGATGAGCGCAAGTTGGAAACGATGAAATTGGACATGACACACCAGTAGTTCCCAGAATGAAAAGTGTAAGAGTGGCAATAACCCTCTTGTCCTTATTCCAAAGAACGACCGCACGCCAAGCGCAGATAACGTCGCTCAGTATATACTAATTCGCTAGGGTTAACATGGTCGGGGAACGGCTGCTGTTCGAAAGGCGCACCATGATGCGAGTGATGGTCGCCCCGACGGCGATAATAATGTTGGTTTTCGTCGAGGACCATATCCCGCTACTCGTCGAATCGAGTAGCAGTTGCATTTGCTGAAACCCAAGAGTTGTACCCAGAACGAGTGCAATGAGGCCCAGCACGAACATAAAGGTCGTAATTCCGAACATGCAGACCCTGGGTGGCGAAGACAAGAAGCCAGGTCCTCTCCTGAAAGCGTTGTTCTCGTGTCAGTTGTGCCTGATTTACTTTTAACAGCATAGTGCGGGTCTCACAGGAGAATGTGGACCGAAACAACATAGAGTACAACGTAGATTCCTGCAACGCGAGGTAGAGAACCTATAAGACCAGAGCAACCAAAAAAAATAAAGAACAAGCCAGCGGTTGCTTACCGTACACGATCCCGGAAAAGAGATTCTCGTACACTGCCGATTTGTAGGCTAAGTGGTATGCGGTGACGTCGGGAGGATTACTAGACATGGGGGCGAGCGAGTAGGTTGTCCAGAAAATCACAAGGCCACCTAAAACGAAAAGAGGGAACGAAAAGATGGAGCACGATTCTGGGTGTATCACCTCGCGAAGATCTTTAAAGGCTGCAGCCACCACCGCGATTATCGCTGCATGGACGGACGAGCGACACCGCGAAAAATGTATACACTGTGGGGAAAAGTGTTGCGTATGGAGGGTGAATATCTTGAATGGGAAGGTTGAGCCTCGACGGATTTGTGGCATTAACCCGACAGGGCAGTATCGAACCATGTGGGTCCGGACAGCAGAGCGCGATACAGAACCCTGAGACGTCTTTCATGGCTTCCAGTAGCCGCGAATTGATCACGCTACAGCCCCCGTCATCGGTCCGCCATCACGACGAAAATAGTTCAGATGGAAGTCGGAGAATGGAAGGTCACCTCATTTCGAGTTTGCGCATCGCCAAAGTTAGCCTCAACAAGGATCACGTGCGAGACAGTGAGCGGCGGAGCTGTCACATGCTATCGGTACATCATGGCGGTGGATCCTGGTGGAAATTCGTTGAACATAAACTACGGGCGGTTGATAAGCATCAGCAAATGTCCCCAGTTTGATCGAACCCCTGAAACGTTGGCTTGTCGGTTGACCCGTGCGACGGTGCGACACAGAGAGCATGATGGAAACCCTCACACGCGTCAAGTGTACGTATTACTACGAGAAATGGCCGGGACCCAGCATGCTGTATCGGGTGATGCAAAACCCAAGGTCAGCAACAACGCATTATACCCCTGGTTCCCCATTCAGGGGTAATTGCACGCCACGGCATGTAATGCGGAGATGGCAGAACCTAATACACTTACCTACTAATACATGAGCTCGTCGGTGGGTAATAGGTCCATACCAAAACCGCTACCAAGGCGATGACAGAACACGCCAGTAGGCCGTGACCATCATTCAAGCCATCACCATTAATCTCCCAGAAAACAATGGAAGCGCCTAGTTGACAGCGGATACCAAAAACACTCTTGAGGATCTAGAGAGCAGAAACTTAAGGCCCTGATTCAAGTCAGTCACGAGGGGTCATTTGTAGGACCTATGCATACAGCTTTTACCCGGGCATCTTACCTGGCATAACTCGTGAGCAGCGACATAACCCCCTCCCGATCGAATCTGAAAAACGCCCTTCGGACCGTGCATGCAAAGGAGAACCCCGAGCCAGCACCTTTGACGCCATAATCTATCAAACTGTCAGTCGCTATATGCCGTGCGTGAAACTACGTGGACCATAAAGAAAAACGTTGGCTGCCAGTGCTATCTGACTACGCCGAATTATCGGGCATATGCATCTCACGTATGCCCAGTTGCAAGGTTGACCAAGCGTCACCACCAGGTCTGCCCTTCTCGCGTGGTATGGGCACTGGGGGTCACTATTCGAGCACCCCAGGGTTTGTCCGCGCTCCTTTGATCAAGTTCTCATACACGTTACGTGTCCGAGGCTGCTCAACGACCTTTGTGTAGAGAAGTGGCGACTCACCTCATGCTTAAAATACATGAAGACCATGGCCAGGAGCTCGGGAGATACCCTTCACAAATCACATCCTTCTCCACGGTACGAGGCTCGAATCCTCGATTGTACAAAGCGCTGTCTCAACACGGGAGATGGGCACCGCGACGTTGACGGCCGTCCACATGTGGTGCTTTCGCGGAACTTTTCTGATGTTTTCTATATGAAGCTCCAGTGTCACAGCTTGACGCATAGCCGCGTGGGGACGAAACGACGGCCCTGCATCATCATACTGGGCATTGTTAAGGGCAATAAAAAGCGGCTGGTGGCAATGTAAGGACGTCATTTCGAGGTCCTATGCCTCGTACCCCTCGTGGTATTGGTGATCAATGGGTTTAAAAAAAAGTACATGAAAAAGAAGAAAAAGAAGAAAAGGAAGTGTAGGGTAGCGGCGGATGCTCCACTCCGGTGGCGGGGCCCGGTCGTGCCGCTTCCGTGCCCTAAGGCCCGGGTTTTGCTCAGCGACCATGACCATGACGTCCCGTTTCTATGGTGTGCGTGTACACCAGTGCCCACCACAACCCAATTACTGTCTTCATGACGTTGCCTGACATAAGTTGAAATGGTTCGTCCACCGTCGATTTCCCGGCGCCCGTTCAATTTGATTGTCTGGTGACACCATCGCCGGAGACGGCGAAGGCGAAGGATAAATCCTCTTCGACGATTTTGAATGTATTGAAAAGAGAAATTGTCCCTGAAAGTAAGGTTTTTACCTACAACTCCACACCGAACAGTGCTAACAACCACCACAAGGCGACCAAGGAGGAACAACCAGAACCAACAACGGTCGTCGAGTTTCTCCTCCTCAAGTTCCTCCCAGACAAGTGCCCAACCATCGTGAAACGTAAGTGCCGAGTTCGTGATCCCATCCTGTCGTTCTCCGGTTTCACACTCTCGCGACAGAGGTGCTTAGTCCAACATCGAATCTACAAGAAATTCTTTTGAACTTCAGCCGCTTCAAGGACGAAAGACGTCTCACTCTCAAGCAGAACCCTCATTTCTACAAACACTCGGATCTCCCCACATCGCGGGAAGCCTACGTGGGCGACTTCAAAACCGACCCAATTGATAGTTTTCAGGATGCGAAGATCTGCGTTCTCACCGATAAGCCTGGTCGGGTATTTCTTGAAACTGACCAAGACTCGCGGGCTTTTGGCAACGTCTGGGTACCAAATGACGCCATGCTCTCCAAAGGTTCACGCGTCGCCCTTTCTTCCTCATGTCTTTTTTCATACGTCCTTCCGGATGTCCGAGTCTGTGGAAAACTCGAGGGCGAAAGGGTCGTCCACGCGTCTCTTCAAGGCGCGCCCAATTTGTGGTATCTGGAGGAACCTCCGCTGTCGCCAACATCGCTACTGGCGGTTTCTCCGAGTCAAATCAGCACGTCACCTATTATGACACCATCCCCCACAAGTTCCGTTTCAGATGGTCCGTTCCAGGACTGGAGAGAACCTATCCGTCAAAGCTCGGTTTCCCGAAGTGTAGATATTCGCATCAGGGCCTCGTCGTCAAGCATCTCCAGCCCTAGCTCTCCCTCTCCTTCTTTCCCAATACCATCAGTCGGTTCCAACTGCCGTGATGGCTCGTTGTCCATGTTACAAATCCCTGCACAATCTACGGCGCATCAAATGGACAGATCAGCACGACCTTCTCAGCAATCGCCGTTGTCAAAGTTCTCGGCGAGACGGTCAATACCTCCATCTCCGACTCCGACTGCACCACCCGTACCATCCCTTCTGCAATCCCCGAAGCGGCATCTCCCTTGGAGGGCCAAACTACACCCACCCCGGCCCCGGGACTCGCGCCTCCAATCGCACCTCTACCGTGTGATGTATCTTGGAGACCGGAGACCCAGGACTGTTCCCCGACAGGAGAAGCACCACCATCCTTGCATAAGCTCGACGTGCGGAGTCCCACACCTCTTCTGACCGTAACTATCACATCACCGTCCGGGGAAACAGCTCCCAACCTACTTCAGATCGGAGGCGAGGAAGCTATGATTCGTAGAAACAAGCCCGGCAAAGCTGATGCCGTTGGCTCTGAACAGAAGGAATCCGCCAGCTTAGCTCCCGATAATGATTCCACTTTCCCGCGATGGTCGGTGCGACTTGGGCGACTTCAAGGGACACAGGCGTGGCGGTTCTGGTCCCAATTATGCAATCAGAATTTTAAGTGAATACAGTGTCCACACACCGTACCTACGCTGCTATCTCCCGTCCTGGCTGCTGGTGCTCTCCATTCGTGACCCGGCTTTGGGGTCACCCTCCCTTGCTCCAAGTCGGACGCCATCCAGTGCTACACGTGGTCTGTTTGAAGTGACAGGGTGGTTGTACGATAGGGGTCGAAAGAAAGGGTTAAGATATGGGTCGCTTTGGTGTTGGTGTTGCTGGCGCTGAGTAATGACTTCCGAGTAGGACTCTTGGGTCTTTTTGATGAACTATTCGGTATAAAGCTTGGAAGAGGCTGATTAAACTCAATGTATGATATTCGAGGGTTCATTATCCATCAGATTGCTCAGATTCAGGGTCTGATCAGAGTAGTGGGCCAGCTAGATGAATAGGCGTGCGGGCATGTAATTGCTGTTTTCCGAACTGAACAGTTCTTCATGAGACCGTGGCCAGAGAATCTGTTCTCTAAAATAAAATATTCGCTTCGTACATTTGTGCTGATGTGTTCTGAGCCCGCACTCAACTAGTGAGGGCTCGACTGGCGGGGCGTCGCGTACGCTGTTGTCTTGACTGGTCGAGATGGCGAGAGAGGGCGATCTGTGTCGGTAGTCGGTTTCGAGGTGAGGTGCGAGGGCACTTGGGCAGGGCAGGACAAGAGGTGGATCGGGGCGATGGAGGTGAGACGATGGAGCGAAGGCCTGGCGTGCGACTGGCGTGTCGCGTTCAATTGGCGCGCCGAAGGGTCGTCACCTGGTCGAAGGTCCGAGGCTACACACGTCGATGCCCATACCTTAAATATCATTAATAGGAGTGGAAATGACTATGAAAACGGGTTTTTCCCAATCGCACTTACTTAGCCCCCCGTATAAAGACAGCAGAGCAGGCGCCGCGGCGGTGAGGCGCTCCGCGCTCCAAGCACACCAGCTTAAGCAAGACGGTGACTCGATGGTGCTTCCATCACGAACGGCACCTACGTCACCTTGTCAATCTATGCTTCATGCCAAGTTGCCAACGGTGATAGTGTTACTCCCTGTAACAATGTAACATGACCCGTGATCTCGTACTAGTCCTCTCAGTGCACTCTCCACGCCACCTCCAGAGCCGAACGAGGGATGGGGGAATGCCTGGCAATGCACACACGACCGACACAGCTCCATGAATCACGCATATTCACGCCACGTCCGGACCGAGTTTGCATGTAGCGTCACTAGCGTGTAGCAATTGGGTCACTGGGCCGGCTTGAATGCCAAGTCATGATGGTGTGTCGTGCAGATGAACACCCTACTTTTGTTCTTTTTGGGATTTTATTAACATCTGCTTGGGTACAGGTATCGAACTCCATATGGGACTAATAACGATATGTGTATGTATGATTTATACATGATGGCAAAAGTAGTTTTGTGGTAACAGAGTAAGCTTCCCTGAAAGAAAGGAACCTACAAACCTACGGTGACTTCTAGTTGGGATGGCCATGCCACCGAACCAAACCTTACTAGGCCTTACTCCTCAGCCTTAGGGACTTTGTATCTGCCCTGGGCCTTCGAAGATGTTGCTTTGTTGGGGGAGGAGACAAGTTGGGCCGCGAGCTTCTGAGCCAGCCTGGCTGAAAAGCGTTTTTGCGGGGCGATAGGGGGAGTTGGTTGGTTTGGTTTGTTGTCGGCAGGGTTGCCCTTGTTGTTGTTGGCGGGGTTGCCCATGTTGTTGTCAGCAGGGTTGCCATCATTGCTGTCAGCCTGAGCGGGGTTACCCTCGTTGTTGGCGGGGTTGACATTGTTGGCGGGGTTGACGTTGTTGGCGGGGTTGACGTTGTTGGCGGGGTTGACGTTGTTGGCGGGGTTGACGTTGTTGGCGGGGTTGACGTTGTTGGCGGGGTTGTTGTTGTCATTGGCGGGGTTGTCGTTGTTGTCGGTGGGGTTGTCATTGTTGTTGGCAGGGTTGTCGTTGTGGTCGGTGGGGTTGCCCCCGTTGTTGTCGGCGGGGTTGCCCTCGTTGTTGGCAGGGTTGTTGTTGTCGTTGGCGGGGTTGTCGTTGTTGTCGGTGGGGTTGTCATTGTGGTCGGCGGGGTTGCCCCCATTGTTGTCGGCGGGGTCGCCCTCGTTGTTGGCGGGGTCGTCGGTGTCATTGGCAGGGTTGTCGTTATTGTCGGCGGGATTGTCGTTGTTGTTGGCGGAATTGTCATTGTGGTCGGCGGGGTTGCCGTCGTTGTTGTCGGGGTTGCCCTCATTGTTGTCAATGGTATCGCCATCTTGGGGTTGCCCTAGGTTGTAAATGTCAATCTGCGCTCTAAATAGCTTTGTTTTGGTCCAAAACTCCTTCATCTTCGTGAAGTTCGACTGAGGGCAAAAGATCGTCGACCCAGGAGGGACAATGAAGACAAAATGCCACTCTGCCGCTTCCAACATCTCCTTGAGCTTCGGTTGTGAAAGAAACTTCAGTATCCCCTCTTTGATTTCGTGGGAAGCGGCGATTGACATTTGAAAAAGGTACAAAGTGTTGCCAACCAGCATAAGCGAATCAAATGCGACTTGATTCGAGGACAATGGGACGTAGAAGACTCCCTGCTTGATCTCGTCAAGCATTGGCCCATCGTACTCGACTGTGTCCGTCGGTTGAAACCGGATGTCTTGAGAAGATGGAACCGCTGTGTCCGGATTGTTACTAGAGTGAGACACCCACTTGGCGTTGCTCCTTCCTTGGCGTTGCTCCTCCACCATCTGTTCCACATTCAGAGTAACCCCTTCCTGAAGTAGGGACTGCGCTAATGACTCGAAAATGATGCCGGTCAGGATCCTCGAGTCCTGTACTCTTGCGCGGAGTAAATAAGTCCGGAGTCGTTCCCTCTTCTCCACTTTCGAAAGTTGTACCTTTAGCCGTCGCATGACGGAAAGGGAAATTGGTTCAACTATGATTTCGCAAAAATTGTCCCTATTCTTGCGTTTCATAAGAATGATGGTGTGGGACAGACTCATATCGAAGTCTTGACCCATCCGAATAGTTGAGAGCAGAGTATCCATCGCAAGATTGGAAATGTCTCTTTGAAGTCTGGATTTATACTCATTGAGTGCAACTGGCGTTTGGACGAAGTCGATACAAAGTTTAGGAATAGGCCCATATTCTAGAAACACGTCTTGGGCGTGTGTGCGCTCGTCCGGTGTGAGCTCCTGAATGTCGGCACTGAGGGAACCAGACGGTTAGGGAGCGACGACGACACGAATGTCAGGAACTTCACGCTTTGCTCATTTCCTCCCAGGACCATGGGTTCATGACGAGTGTTATCGAGACTGTATTCGCCATTAATGACTTCCGTCGATCTTCCCGGGGAGATGTGGAATACACAGCGAAGATTGTCGACTGCCCTAAGGCAAGCTCAGATGGAGAGCCCGAAGATTGGTCGGCATCAACAAATGCCCAGATGTAAGGAGTGAATATCGTGGGATTCAAGCGTCCAGGGTATTCGAAGACGCCCTCTTTTACGAATAGATACCACGCCGCTGCGAAGTGCCAAAGAAATGGCTTGGCTTCGCCAAGGCGTCGGCGAACAGCATAATAAATCCAATGACTTTTCCCTTTCCACATGGGGGTGTTTGAGAATGAAAAAGTCTACGAAGAGAAGCACTCACCAACGCCAGGTTGGCCTGTTATAACGATCGAGCGCGTCTTGCACTGACGGCTGCAGACCTGCTCATAGTAACTGTCGCACTGGTCGTAAATTCGTAAATAGTCCTTGCGGACCCAAAATATTGAGGTCCTTAAATTTCTAATACCAAGATCGAGAGTAAAGCAACCTTGGACGACGTCGCTTTCGTCATCCTCCGGAAGGTTGCCATGCTTTCCCACCCATTCGGACTCGTCGTGATTGATACTCTCACCCCAAAACTTCCTATGGAGTATGGAGATATGTTCGTCATCATCCACTTTTCCCAACGGAGGTCTTGGAAATGAGCCCGAGAATACATCGGCGTAGGCGGGACGAGATGCGGCGGCCATGGAGGGTTGTAGTAATGGCTGAGGTGTAAAGCACTCGGCGCACAAGTGAGCGTTTTAGAGTCCGCTATTCGGAGACTCAATGTCCGGCTGTGCTGTGACACGAAGAAAACACTACATTACTATCGTACCAGGGGAACTTAGGTAATTTTAAAAAAATGCAGTAGCCTGCCTAGTGAGGGACTGTGGAGTCCATGGTCTCTTCTCAACGGTGTGTCGTGTAGTGGCGGCAGCTCCAGATTTGCAAGTTGGGTGGTCAGCGTCTCAACGTCAGCAGCTGGCAGGCCCCGTGGACTCGGCAAGTGCAGTGCAACGACAAATGGTAAGGTAAGGAAGTCAGCTTGCTTCTGCATAGAATGGTGACTGACCCAAGGTGTTCTCTTCCTGCCTGTGCTGCTGTGACATTGCCCCAAAAACAAATTACAACTTTGATGGACCGCAACGAGCTACTTTCCTGACTCCCGTTTTAAATCGTCTAACAACTCTACTAGTACCAACCGTGACCACTCGGGCTCTTATTCGAAATCCTTAGTTCGACCCATGAATGTCCGCAGAATACTTCGTGCCTGAAGCTTCCACTTCGACCCCTCAACCTCCGGACGATAATTGACGAGCACGTCATAGATATCCTCCACCTCTCTCACGCCGTCGTGCCAGCGTTCCAAATCTGTCTCGCCTGTCTCCAGCTGTCCGGCAACGCTGGCGCGGTAGCCTTCCAGATAAGCCTCCAGTCCCTCGGACAATTTGCCTTGCGACACGAATAGACGCGCGCGTGCCCGGGAGATACGCGGGGAAGAGACGTGCGGAAGGATGATGGACCCAAATAAGTCTCCCACGCGACGCAGTATGCCCTAGCCCTCGTTTGGGTTGGTGACCGTACTGCCGTTCTCGTCTGGCGGTGCGCGCGTCGCTGCATCGACGGGACGGTCGAGCACATCTTCGTCGACGCTCTCTGCGCCCACCTTGGCTGCGCGTTCCTCGACGACACGTCCGAGCGCACGGCAGGCCTCCGCGAACTCCCCAACTTCCATCGCGACAATGGTGTAGTTGGTCCACATGCGCCAGTTCTCGTAATGGAACTTGATACCTTGATTGAGTACACGAAATGCGAGCATCTTGTTCTCAAAGGGGATTTCAGCAGCAGCACCTGCCTTCAAAGAAGGACGCAGCTCATCATCGCCGTTGTCCGCGGTCTGCTTCGTCGTTAGTAGAAGCGAAGCAGGACGAAAGCGGGGGCGCTCGACGTACCTCGCTTTTCGGGACTTTCTTCCCTGGTACGTAGTTCACGCGAAGATACACACTCGCAAGGTTATTCCAGCTCTCCGCGTCCTCATCGTTAATAGTAACGCAACACGCGAAAGCTTCCTGCGCGCCCTCCCAGTCCCCTTCCCGAACGCATGCACAGCCGAGGATGAAACACGACAGTAAGAACAGCGGATTGATTGCTACTGTGCGCCGTAAACACCGTACCGCTTCTGCGCACTCTTCTCGTGCAAAGAAGTAACCACCAAGGGAGCGCATCGCCCTTCCGGACGTCTCCCCCAGCACCGTCCAAGCACATTCGATATGCTCGCGCACCCGCTCTGGCTCGAGCTTTCCGAGCAGACACAATAGCTTGGCTCGCGCGCAGCATCGAGCATAGCCCGGCACGGGCCTGTGGCGTTCGCCTTGCCCCGCGCAAGCACGATCTCCGCTTCAGCCTTGCGGCCGGCGAGTAGTTCGCGCACGACAGCGAGCGCGCGGTCACGCTGCTCGGTCGCTTGCCAGCATTTGACGACCTCCTCCCACACCTCAAGACGCTCGAAGATTTCCAGCGCAGACTTGACGGGGCCTAGTGAGAGGAAACGTGGCGCAAGTTCGCGCTCCAGCACCCACTTACTCGGCAGCGGGAGAGCATGCAAGAGGCGTGAGCGCTCTGCGATAGTTGACTCGGCGGTGGGCATTTGATCAATGAGAGCTTGAAACTGAAGCGTGGAGCGCTCGACCGTACACGTACGATGCGCTTCGAGGCGCGAGCGCAGGAGCAGCGCCATGGTGTGCACAGACCAGTTCTGTGAGTGAGAGATTACTCGCGCGACGTAAGGCGACATTTTCTCTGTCGTAAGACCGTGGGCGGGAGAAGTGTTGCGAACGTTTAGGCAGAGGGAGAGAAGAATACGTTGGTCCAGCGGGTGAAGTGCCGGCTGACTAGACGGACCTAAATGGGCAAGCCAGGAGCCAGGAGCCGCCGGGTTCGACGACGTAAATTAGGTGTGTTCCAAAAGCGTGCCATCGTTGAGTGTCAAAGTTTCTGGCAGCTTCTTCGTCAACTCGTCTGCTGCGTCCTGAATAGGGCTGAGCACCCGTCACCGTATATGTAACCGTCGGTCCGGAAAGATGGGAGTTGGAGTGGGGCCAGTACGGTATTACCGAAGAAACAATACGGAGAATTAGTGGATCTGAGCCCAGGCTTGGGAGTGGAGTGGTACCACCAGGAATGTATGTAGGATAAAAAGCGTAGTCGTCTATCCTGTAGTACCCAAGTTGAATCTCTTGTCTTGAATTCTAGCTTCCCCTTATCGTCAACTTCGAAAGTCTGGTCTAGTGTTACTGGCGGTGACATTAGATTCGACTTTGTTCTTCTCTCATCACGGCTAGCAGCAGCAGCAGCAAGGAACCGATCAAGGTCAAAGGTCGTCGATATCTCACATTCGAGGAATTATTATACTACAAGCTGAATTCCCGCATTGTCATCCTCCCAGCCAACAATCCAAAGAATCTCCTAGGCGAAGATTATCTCATCCTCACCGAAGACGAAAGCTGCAACCTCGAACAAACGACAGTTCCCATAACCCTTTTTGAAGACAAGTGGCATATCATCCACTGGAGCAAAACCCGACAACGTTTCTTCCTAGGAACACGTACAGAAGCATTCCACTACTGGGATCATCGAGCCTTGGTAGAAGAGAACTACCAGAATAAATCCGACGACAAAGAAGACCCAACCAACGATCAAGAAGAAGAAAGCGAGTCCGACACCACTGATACCAAAGAAGAAGACCTCACAGCCGACGACACCAACCAAGAAATCAGGAACGCCCCAGTACCCCTCGAAGCTAGTGTTGCGGCGGCTCCAGGAGCCGGAGCCAGCCGGAGCTGAGCCGCCTGAGCCGGCCCGGTTTTTTTTTCGAGCTGAGCCGAGCCGTGAGTTTGAACTCACTGACACGGCAGGCAAGGGCGGATAAACAGGGTCTGCTTATAGTTAACTTATGGTCCAATTGATATAAAATTAACTGACAAATAAGTGGGTTCTGTTGTCGTTGCTAATTATATAAAGACAATTGAATGATTTATTGA
>Ga0307512_10004370_pt1 | contig 15568 bp, 16 predicted proteins | sample 14_EM_MG_FD_200267 | JGI IMG/M metagenome (GOLD analysis project Ga0307512, IMG submission 200267) | Populus trichocarpa ectomycorrhiza microbial communities from riparian zone in the Pacific Northwest, United States - 14_EM | ecosystem: Host-associated > Plants > Roots > Unclassified | place... | reverse complement strand
CACGCTGAAAAAAGTGGTCCCATAGGTGGACGGAGCTTATCCGGTACCCAACCCTCCTTCCATAAAAGGGAAGCGAATGGGTGGACCGGACTCCAACCCTTCCTGGCATTATCAGGGGGCCTCTTGTGGCTGCTCTGCCACATCGACCTATAGCCGACCCCTTCGAGTGAAACACGCTGGGTCGCTCTAAGCAAGTACCACGAGCGCCTCAAGGAATGCCAACCGTGCCCTGCGTCCCGTCCACCTATCATGATTTGTCCACGATTTGTTCTCAATGATGGATGATCACGTATACCGTTGCAGATGCTATTCCTTCAATTTCCTTGGAATTATTCCGGTGGCGGGTCTGGCGCTTGGCTCGTTCTCAGTCGATGACGGGTGCACTTCAGGCGATGCGCTCGTGGGGTCGGCATACTATATGCCCCAGCGTCCCGAGATCGGATCTTACCAGAACTCCAGCACAAATTGTCGAGTGTCAATGTCTGTCAGTGAAGAAGGTACACAGGAGATTGTCACACCCGAGCGCTGAGCAGTCCATTTAGTGCCGTGAGTTGTTCGACATTAAAGGCTCTGATGAGTGATAACCGCACAGGTCGATGGACTCACTAACCCGCAACGTCAGATTGACGACATCGGCCATCTACGGAGCGCTAGCCCAGTTGGAGAATGTTAAGCGGAGGACCACGCACACTGGGTCCATGTCAAAAACGGGGCCTATGAGCCGACTCGGATTTTGGAGGTGGCGTCCTCCGAAATAAGATCCCCATCTGTTCCGGTCTATGTAACGTTTTTACCTACGTATAAAATGAACGCTCCGTTGGACATCTATTAGCGGTGTGATGCTTAGAGTGCAGATATGACTTGCCCGTGACTTGCGACAATCCTTAGAGGTCAACTCGTCGATGAGGGCTGAAAAATGTGATTGAACATGAGGAAGCTGTGAAGGGCATCACGGCCTTCACGCCACCAGTTCGGGGATGTACCTGAGAGGATGATGCAGTGTGCGGCAGCCTTGCGAACTCTCGGAGGTCTCGGGCTCGGGCCCCGCGCGGGGTGGCGCGCCACCACTGCGCCACCTCAGCCGTTTCTAAATCGGGAAAGGAACAGGCCGCGCGAACGAACAGCACTGCTCGGCGATCGATTACGTGTGCAACAGATCTGTTCCGTAGCTGCGAAAAGCCATCTACGACGATGCAGACATTTGTGGAACGTTCTTTTCAAATTTCTAACTATTGCGATGGCTGCTTTGTGTAGTAGAGCGTAGAAGTCGCTCGCCTGTTGTAAGCGGAATCAATCAAGTTTTTTTCTCTCTGCTCTCACTGGCATTTCTTTCTCATTTCCCTCCATCGACTCCTTGGAGGCGCCTACATGTGGCCTTGATACGCGACACGTTTCAGAGGGATGTTCGGTGCGGACACCTCGCCCCATGAAGCGGTGACTCGGAAGTTAATTGGACCATGCCACGGTAACTGAAATTTAGGCTGCTCCAATTTGTGACGTTTTCATTACCCCCAATGGGCACTCTCGAGCCTGCCAGTATACTCCTGTGCAATACTGTGCTACCCCCGAGGATACGTTGTACTGCACTTCGATAGCACGTTGATCGATCATGCACAGCGGCTCAGTCGAAGTTGATTGTTTTCTCCTCGTTTCATTTCCCCGCTGAGCGGTCCGGTATTGTTACAGTTTGCTATTACAAACTACTTTGCCGAACACCTGAAACTATAAAATAGGGCAAGTAACTCCCTGATTTCAACCCAGAGCTTTGTTACTCCTCACTTCAAACCTTTTCCTTCGATTTTCGAGCTCCCCTAGACATGATTTCCCAATTATTTCTTTCACTTCTCCTGGTCACGTCGACCCTCGCCGCACCGTTGGACAGAAAAGATATTTGTAGTGTCCCTGCCACGGCCCTCAGTCTACAGCCTCCATTCTCTCCACTATCTTCCCCGCCTCGCTCTGTCGTTTTGGGAGTCGGGGTGCAGAACTACACCTGCGATTCCTCAGGGAAATATTCGTGAGTCCAAGTTGACCGTAGTTTTGCGCACAACTATTAAAGTTGATTGGATAGTTCTGTTGGTGCCATTGCCGGCTTGATCGACATCGCTTGCCTTTACGGCACAGCAGATTTTGCGGAAATTCAGGATGATGTCTTCAAAGTTTGGAACTCGGAGACGTTCAATGATGGCTCAGACCCATACGAGCTGATATATGATTTCCTCTACGATTTCAACATCCCACTCGTTGGCACCCATTATTTCATCAATTACAACGATACCATCCTCCCCAAGTTTGACTTCACCACTGTTGGGCCGACGGCGGGAAACACGGACGCATTCGTTGTTGGGACCAAAGTTGCAGGTGTCCCTGCGCCTGATAGTGCACATGATATTGATTGGATAGAGCTCAAGGCGGTCTCGGGTAAGTTTGCAGACGAGGTATATCGTGTAGAGACGAGGGGAGGCCAGCCACCCGCCAGCGTGAGTTCCGTTCGTCTCTACTTTGTCCTCCTTGTTCAATCGTGTGATCTTCATCGTAGTGCACCCCTGGGTCGGATCCGATCTCTATCCACTATGTTGCACAATACTGTAAGTGCACATGGCCTGACTATTTCAGTGTGGCCGTTATTGACTTCGTGTATACAGGGTTTGAAGGCGGTTCACCCTGAAAGTCACGGAATTTACCATGTACCATGTCGACGCTGTTGGAATGAACAATCGAGTCCACCCAGCTCGTGCGTGTGGAGAACCCAATATTATTGAAATCTTGGCTTCATTTTCTCTCTTATTTATCCGGACATTAGCATTAGTTAGTATAGTTTGAACCTACGGACAACCGGACGATGCGTACATTTAAATCCCACTTAACTCCCTCCTTCTGCTTTCAGTTGGCACGTGTGGACTCTTGAGAATACTTACTTCTTGTTGACTGTTGGGCCGTTTCTATTACTCATGCAGTGCAGTGGGCGAGAGGGGATTTTTTACCTGTGAGTACATGTGAATACTTGTCTCGACACGGATGAGTGTGTCAGTCGGGAAACTTGGGGCGAAGCGGAGTAGGCCTATTTCTACACGTTCTCGTCAGTTCAGAATGGCACTGTTGCAAAGGACCTGTACAGTGGAGGAATCGGACTGTGCTTTAGATTTTTTTTTTTTGAGAATGCCCAGCGAGCCGCGGAGAAGTGTCAGGACGTGGTTCGTGGAAATGATGCCCATGGGTGACTCAAGGGCCTGTGAGGATGCTTGCGATGAGGGGATAGTGCCGACAACGGAGCCCTCGGGCTGCAGTTGAAGGAATGTACAGCAAAAAGGACGGATAAAGTTGTGGATCAGCGTTCTCCGATGTCTGTGCCGAGAATCCCTTCATGATGTTTTATGGCTTTCTGTGTGCCACACTGCACCAATAGAGAAATAGACGGCTAGTAGCACCTCCAAACCGAAAGCCTTCAGTAAGAAACAGAACCAAACCCCGGATACAAGAGCTGTATCCGGCCTTCGATCGGCCCATCTATGGCATGACACGGCCAGCTCGGTTGGTGGCGGCCACTATTGTAGTAATTAGCTTCCAGGTTTTACCTCCCGCAGGTGCGCTACGTTCTGAGCTACTGGCATTACTAGTACGATAGGCTGTCAGACATAAACACCTTCAGATCCATCAGGAAAAACCTCAGTTGTTAATCCACGTTAACGAGTGTTAATTTAACTTAGGGTTCGTATCAGCACAAGGATTGTCCCCCTGGTTGCTAGTTTTCCAAGTCATAGTCAGCGTATTCTTACCGCCTTATGGAGGGCCACGTAACTACAAAATTGTGAGAGTTGACTATGGTTGAGACATGATCATGATTAACGATTGCCTAACGCGGTCATTACGAGCTCGAGACTCACTTTCAATTGGAAATAATAATGATTATCTTCCATTCCAGCTTTCTCGAAAGTTGCATTCGGTGTGCAAACAGGTCATGTCGGTATTGCCGCGCCGTAACCTGTTGTATAATGTTGCTGTACAAATTACAAGTTCACGCCTTTCCACTTTGCCTTGTCATTGGGATGATGGTTGATGTTGTCCAAGATCCAATTTGGGTTGTAGACGCATGTCAGCGCGTGTCGGCCACTGCCCACTGAGCCAAGAGCGTGCGAACTTGCTTCGCTTATGTCCGCCACCGCAGCTAATCCGGCCGGTCGTCAGTACCCTCACTGGGAGTCTTAGACTCTGCATACACCCACGACAGGTTGTAGGTACGAACCGACCTTGTTCTATACGACATTTTCCTGGACTATAGTACTCATAAGCCACGGTGCATCTCCTACCACCGTCGGTCTTTTGACGTTGATTGTATCAACTCTCACTAAGTTATTGTTTGCATGTCATTTCACACTTAGGCCTCGTTCGGTGATACGTTGGGCGCGGTGTCGAAGAGAATCTAAGGGCGCAGTAGATGTGGACCTCTGGGGGCCTCACCGACCAAACCTGTCCATGACTGGATCCTGGGGTTAAGTACTAGTAGGGATCTCGTACACTAAGTTATCATACAGCAAGGGACTGTAAATACTATGTCATGCGAACGACACAACATTTGCTGTCCTCATCTGCTCTTTGATTGATGTATCCACCTTGTTCATGGGCGTTTCAGAAGCAGATATGGGTTCCTCTGTGTTACAAATTGTCCTACGTATACCCTGACTTTGCTCGTTGGTCGTGGCAGGTCTTGCGAATACAAGCGTCGTACTGATCTCGTCCGCAGTCTGTTTAAGCCACCCACGGCCCATAGCGACTCGGAGGATGATTATTTGTGGAGAGAGAGACTGGCATAAAGGGAGACACAGTTCAGTTAGATTCACACCCGGTGTGAGAGCATGAGAGGACTCAGACTCAACGCAGAACACGCTCCAGACAAAGGCAAACGAAGAGATGAGTGGTCCATTCTGGGCCGCCACTATGATGAGACCGGTCCCAACGATGGAAATAGGTGCCGCGGACTCGATGAGCATCGCGGCGACGCTTATATACATACCTGACATTTCTGGGGAGAGTGTCTCCCGCGCGAGCGCTCGCATCTGGAGGAGACGAAGGCATATCATCGAGGTGACAATGACATTCAAGCCTACGCTGAGCGAGACCCACGGGACGGCGACACGGGCAACCTTGCCGTTCGGCAAAGATGATGAGGAGGGCAGGGCGCTTTCCACTATCGTGATGATCGCGAGTACTGGAAAGAAGTCGAGGGCTCAGTAATCAGCCGCTCCATGTGAACGTCATGGATTACTAGGTCCGTACCGGTCGACGCCAGGTACGTAAGCACCGGAAGCGCAAGGATATACCATCTCGGGCCCCAAATTATGTAGCATCGGTACACCTGTGGGCCATAGTGTTAGACACATTCCTCCTTTCCACTCGAGCAGCGTCTCAGAGGGAGACGGGACGCACCAGAATCCCATCACTGAGAATATTTGCCGCGGCACTGGCGGCAAATGCTAAGATGAAGGACCACGAAAACTGTGAGTCTGCAATAAACTCGAGTGGGCCACCAACCAAAATTCCGGTGGTCAATCCACATGAATTGGCCCCACATGCATCCAGAGCTACCTCGATGGTAACCAGTGCCAGCAGGATTCCACCATGAACTATGTAGAATATCTGGCTCTTGCGATAACTAGAAGGACGGTGGCAGATACAATATACGGCTGCAAGAAATGTGAAAACCTCCACTCCTGCTTCCTGCATGTCAGATGCGAACGATATTATTCTCAGTTTACAACAGATTCCTCACCGTACAAGATTCCTCGGATCATGTTTCCAATATAGAGGGACCGCTCCAATGGGATGTTGACAGGGGTTAAAAGTGAGATGTCCAATTGTGCCATCACGATGAGGCACAAACGGTGACGAGAAAAGGAACCTGAGCACCGGCAGATGGGGGGGAGCGCTCTGACAGATCGACTGATGCCAGGGATATATATCTGACACTGATGTTCCGTGTGAAAACCACTCAGCGATCAGCGCTTGAAAGGCGGCTGGATCCCTCGGAAGGTACAGCTTCACACGTCTGTATAGTGTGTAGCTACAAGCAGGTGGTGAGTGGAGAAGGAGGCTTCGATGACTATGCCATCGTGGAAACCAGGGTAAATGTTGCAAGTCTTCAGGGCGCACCTGTCATCAAAGTGACTACTTCCCCAAGTTGTCAGGTCACCATATGCATCCGTCAGTTTCCGGGAGACGGTGGGGAAGCACAGTCGGAGAATGCACAAACCAAGACTTCATCGAATTCTGTGCTTTGTTCGATCCTCCAGAAATCAGAGACTCTGAGAAACACGCAGCGGCTGGTCCTGCCACTCCCTGGTAGTCACGTCAGAAGCATTCAGAACGACCACAACGACCAAATACTATCTGAGAAAAAAATATTTAGTCATATACCAACATCGTGCCGTCAGATCCGCCTTGAATCCCGATGACAGCAACCTCCGAGACATGCGGAAATGGGCTGTTGGCTCATTTGACTCGATCCGAGAAGGTCGCGTCTGGTTAATGTATAGAACCAGACAGCAAAATGCTGGTTCTTCAGTTCAATAGTTGTTTCATATCATCCTCCACGTCAGACAAGGCCAAATGATAGATTATGGCGAACATTTCGGTGGTCCGTGGAGCCTGGCTAAACGCCGAGACACGTGACCGGAGCCACTGCGGGTAATCGTGACATAGCCAAGTAAAAAGTGGATGGGTGGCGTACAGAGCAGATGAACGGTAGATTCAAGAACTGACGAATAAACGGTAGTGGGCTGGAGGAAGTGAGGGTGACAGGGAAAAAATCTCTGGAGCCGAGAGATTGGGTGAGGACGGGTTGCGTAGTTTGCGACCCTGCGACAGTTAAGCAGGTACGCACCCAAAAGATGGGGAAAGCGAACATCTCGACTAAGACCCAGATCATTAGCAACTTGAAAAGAAGAGGAGGATGCCGCCGAGGAAGCAGACGGTCCCGCTGCTTCCGCACAGGCTGTTAAAATCTGGTCCCGTGTTCGGAACTAGAAGATCTATTGCGGCCGATAATGAAGAAAAGGCTGTCAAGGAAGAAGAGGACCTGTGTGTGCATATCCGCGGGCAGAGGGTTGGAGTGGGAGAGTATTCACAGCCGAAGTAGCCAGGGTCCAGTTGAAGTCGCGCAAAACTACAGTGCGTCCGCTTTCCTGGCATGGCTTTGAGGCTCCCAGCTTCATGTGGCCGTTGATGAAAAGAACCGTGGATGTTGCGAGTTTGTTGTAGCCGTCCCAAAGGCGATGCGCAGACGCAAGAATAAACCTAAAGGAAGAGAAGAAGTGAGAGTTTTTTATAGGTCAATGCAGGGAGCAGTCAAGAGGCCTCCTTGACGACGAGATCACGTACGGCAAAAGAACGCCGAAAGGGTGGGAACTTTCGGGCAAGGATTCTGCCATGCATCCGAGTCATTGTAGACGCAAGGTAATTATACGATAATGTGTCTGAAGAGTTTCAAGAGAAAATGAAAGTGATTTCTTGTTAATATTATGTGCTCCACATGCGTGGCAAGGGACGGCCGTTGGAGTCAGACGTTGCGCTGAGTAGGGAGGGGAGTTATTGACTCCTCGAAGACCTGCATGGAATTCCGCACTCCAACTCGGGACAACAGCGAGAGGGTCGCGAGACGACAGCGAGAGGGTTGCAAGGCAACGGCGAGAGGTTCGCGAGACAACGGCAAGAGAAAGCGCGAGACCAGCAAGACGGACAACGGCATGGTAGCACGGTTTGTCGTCAGGCGGTCGGGCGAGGATGGAAGCAAGCAAACGGAAAGAGAAGGGGAAAGTTGGGCTATATTTGCCTGCCGTTGACAAGGCCAGGCGAGGAGGCTTATATAGACAAGTATTCTACATACCAGTCGAGTAGAGGGGGGAGAGGAAAAGATGGCGAAGGCGAATGAGGTCCTGCGGGCGACAGACCCACGCGGCGACGTAGACGAAAGAAAATGGTGTCTAGAATGAAGGAAATTTTACTGAATCGTCCCCAAGTGCGTGACAGCGAGCGCGTAGGCGGCGATGGCGAGGGAGACGCAGCGACGTTTGATGGTAAAAGGCTAAGGCAAAAGGGGAAATTTTGGAATGGAGAGCGGATGCTCTAATACGAAAAAGAAACATGGGAACGTACGAAGGAAGTCTACACACATTAATAGATACTCCCAACAGAGACATGGCCCAGAACGAGAACCGACTCGCAAGGCGCCATGTACGCGCGACATGGAACAGCGGGTTTTTCGAGGTGGCCCGCACTCGTGGCGTCTGCTGACGATGCTTGGGCGATGCGCATGTCTTCGGCCGCGGCCGGGGAGCTTTGGGGCACAACGGGGGGAGGGACTTGGTCATGAGGGGAAAGGGGCAGGTCGTATGACAACGACGGTGGATAAAGACGGGTTTGGAGGCGAGGGGTGTGGGATGATGATGAGAGGAGGGCCAGGCGTGGCGGCTATCGTAGTTTGGCGGACGGAGGACGTCACGTGGTCGAAGGTGCTCGTTTCCGAGGTATGGGTTCGATACCTTTTGCATGATGCCAGATATAACGGTATCTAGGCTTGATAGCTTGATAATCGGATCATGCCTTGATTCGTGATTTACATGTCAATTCACAATCAAACGGCGAGCCTGATTCCGTGGAAAATTGAAGGCGCGTCAAAACACAACTTAGGGGTGGTCGATGTAATTGTCTGGGTGTCTTACTGGCAAAACCTGTCTGCAAATGGATCCTGCAGAGAAAGGATATGTATGGGTGTATTATAGAATCTAGGTACGGTTCAGTGCTCCCATGTTATCATACGTAGGGGACTGTGAATGCTAAGACCGCTACGCGAGCGACACAACATTAATATTGGCTGTGCTCCTCGTCTGCTCTTTGATTGATGTCTCCGATTTGTTCGTGGGAGTTCCAGAACCATATATGGGTTCACCTCCGTTGGAAATCGTCGTGCATACCCCCTGGCTTTGATCATGAACCGTGGGGGGCTCCGCGAATACGAGCGCTGTATTGATCTCGTTCACAGTCTCCTTGTGCCACCCACGGCCCATGGCAACCCGGAGGATGATCATTTGCGGAGAAAGCGACTGACACAAATGGGGAGACAGTTTAGTTAGATTTGCCTTCGGTGTGCTCAAAATGGGAGCACGAGAAGGATTCGGACTCAACGCAGAACATGGTCCAGATATATGCAAACGCAAAGATGATCGGCTCATTCCGGGCCGCTATGATGATGAGACCGATCCCAAGGATGGAAATAGGCGCCGCGGACTCGATGAGCATCGCGGCGATGCTGGTGTACATGCTAGACATCTCTGGGGAGAGTGCCCCCCGCGTGAGCGCTCGCATTCGCAGGAGACGGAAGCATATCATCAAGGTGACGATGACATTAAGGCTCACGCTGAGCGAGACCCATGGGACGATGACACGTGTGGGCTTGCCGCTCGGCAAAGATGGCGTGTAAGGTTGGGCACTTTCCACTACCGTGATGAGCGCGAGTACTGCAAAACAAACCGGCTCAATAATAAGTCGCTTCACTAAGTGAATGTTACGGATTAGGTTCGCACCAGAGGAAGCCAGGTACGTAAGCACTGGTGGTGCTATGATATACCATCTCGAGTCCCAAATTATGTAGCATCGATACACCTGTGAGCCATTGTGTTAGACGCTTTCTCCCTCTTCCACCTGGGCCGTGGAGGTGGAACGCACGAGGAGCCCATCACCGAGAATATTCGCCGTGGCGCACGCGGCAACTCCTAAGATGCAGTACCACGTAGACACTGAGGCTGAATAAAACCCAAGTGGGCCACCAGGGTCGTTGCGGTGGTCAATCCACATGAATTGGCCCCACGTGGTATCCACAAACACCTCGATGGTTACAAGTGCGAGGAGGATCCCGCCATGGGCCACGTAGAATTTCTGGCTCTTGCGGTTCCTGGAGGGTCGGTAGCGGGTACAATATACGGCTGCAAAGAATATGCAAATTTCCACTCCTACTCCTGCTTGTAAGATGGGAACGAAATGCAAAGGGAAAAAAAACTCACCGAAGAGGATTCCTCGAATAATGCCTCCAATGTAGAGAGATCGCTCCAAGGGAAGATTGACGGAGGTTAAAAGGGAGACGTCCGAAGGTCTCATCATGATGAGGCGCAAGTAAATGGCAACGGGGGAAAGAACACAGCGGATGGGGCAAGAAAGCTCTGGTAGATCGCCTGCTTTGAGGGATATATATTCCGCCAATGATCCATGGGATGATAAATTGGCACCCTGGAGGCACCCGGTTCCCGGAAGACACAGAACTGCATTTCTAAGCACCGTTCCTAGTGTGTAGCTATAAGCAGAAGGTAAGCGGGAACAGAGACCTCCATCATGATGGGTATGCCAAGCCCGGTTAGAAGTTGCACATGGCACACCTGTCCTGTACTATAGTAGTCAATATGAACGACCCTGCACGTTTGAAGGGCCTTGCTTGACATGCTGGCTGCTCCATAGGTGGTTGTCAAGTACGGTCAGAGTTTGGAAAATTGAAGCCCTCCAGGGCTGTAAATCCGTCGAAGCGTGCCATGAGGGCTCATGATGATCAACCGGCGCGGGCACACGACAAACAGGGACGTCCGTCTTGGCATTCGTCTGGCACTCACGTGATACAAAGGATAATTCGAATTTCGGGTTTGTGCGGCCAAATCCGAGATAGACTATTGGAAAATCGTTTATCAGCGATAAACAATCTGGACTTTCAGTCTCGTCGTTCTCACACTGACAACACAAGTATGAAATGCGATCGGTGAGGTTTATTCACAATTTTTATCCCTTATGACAAAATTATGCCACGCTGTCATCCGCGGTATAACACTGAAATCTCTAGCTGCCAACCAATCTATCAACATGTCCTTTTGAACCATACATGCCCAGTCTTTTGAGCCCGAACTGGTCACAAGGTTCGAAGTTGTCATACAAAACATCTCCGAGTCACTGCGATTCTCATTTTTATCTTGCTATTCTACGCTCCTTCCCCGTGCAAGGGGTTTACGCCACACCCTTCCCGGAAGACACTTTGCCAGTCTACGAAGCCATGGTAACCCCAATCAAGGGCCCACTTTCCAATTCCCACTCTCTTCTTCGAACCATAGTAAACGACATCTGGGTCGCAGAGACACCACACGCGCACGCATAGATTCGGAATAATAGACAGGGGTGGGAGAGAGGAGGAGATAGAATCGAGGTTGCAGGGACTTGGATGAAAGAAGTCTAAACCTTTTAAGGGTGCGTAAGCGCGAGCGTTACAGTGCATGAGTCACTGGTACTCACTGGGGTTGGGATCACACGAGAGCCAGAGATGCACGAAGCCTCAATGTATGGTGTAAAAAACGCAAACAATTCGGTGGACGAGGGTCGACCTCGAGGGACCGACTCGGAGGGTAATTTTGAGAGATAGAGCGAGGATCTCTAATCGATATGTAGCGACTTTCGAGGATGAATATGGCGGTGGTGACGTGATCGGATTCGAGGCAATTTTTCTTCTAGGCAAGCACCGCAACAAGGCACCCCACCTAAACCATATCAACACGTCCGTGTCTGCTTCGTCGTGTATTCCCATAAACCTCTCTATCGTTCCCTGATGAGTACTGCCTATCATACCTCTGTTGTCCTCGAGCTCAAGCAACTTTGTACGCACGATGTCTTAATACAATACAATACACGGTTTAATGTGACCTCACACCCTAGCCTCCTTCAGCGATACATCGAATAGGGTATCAAAGACAAAGCTGGGACAAATGGATGCGTCCATCCACTGGCAGGTGTCGAGGTAGCCGTGGGCGAATGGATGTAGAGGAGAAAGGAATAGATACAAGGTAGTATGGAGAATGTGCGGTGGGGTTCTCACATGCACATGGGAAGTCTCATCCGGTGAGGAGCTATGTATCAAGAATGTTAAACAACAGGATCAGCACCTGTCGCACTCATGTGTTTTCCGATTGACCTTTCTGCAGGCGTTCCAAGACCTGAATTGGGGTCTTTTGTACTGTACGTCGTCACATGTACCCCTTGACTTTGTTCGTGGACTCGGACTGTAGTCCGTGTTGCGAATACGAGCGTCGTGTCGATCTCCTTCGCAGTATTCTTGCGCCACCCATGGCCCATGGCAACTCGGAGGATAATCATTTGAGGGGAGAGAGACTGAAGGGAAAAGGAGACACATGTCAGTCAGATTCGCCTTTGGCATTCTCACAGAAGGGGGCATGAGAGGACTTGGACTCAACGCAGAACAAGCTCCAGATATCGGAAAACGCATAGGTGAGCGGTGAAGTCTTGGCCGTTGTGACGACGAGACCGATCCCGATGACGGAAAATGGCGCAGCGGACTCGATGAGCACCGCCACAATGCTTGTGTACATCCCGGACATCTCTGGAGAGAGCGCCCCCAGCGTGAGTGCTCGCGCCCGGAGGAGACGGAAGCATATCATCAAGGTGACGATAATATTCAAGCTGACGCTCAGCGAAATCCACGCCACGGCAAGGTGGACAGGATTGCCGCCGTTCAGCACAGATCTGTCAGGCAAAGCGGTCTCCACTATCGTGAAGATCGCGAGCACTGAGAAAAGGGAAAAGAAAAGAAGGTTTCGAGGACACAAGCGTCAACCACTCCGCTGAATGAACGATAGATTACATTCGACGCACCAGAGGAAGCCAGGAATGTCAAAAACGGAAGGGCAATGATATACCATCGCGAACCCCAGATTATGAAACATCGGTACACCTGTCCGGTTCAGCCACCATTGTGTTAGTCTCGCATTTGAGGCCCACCTGAAGGGGGGACGGGACGCACAAGTAGCGCATCTCCAAGAATATTCGTCACGATGCCCGCCGCCCATCCTGTGACGATGTACCACGAGCCTTCTGATGCCACAAAATACCCGAGCGGGCCACCAGGATAGTTGCGGTGGTCAATCCACATGTATTGGCCCCACAGACCGTCCATGACCACCTCGATCGTGACAAGTGCGAGCAGGATCCCACCATAGCCTATGTAGAGTCTTTCACCTTGGCGGTATTTGGAAGAATTTGAGGAACGATTGGAGACGCAATACACGGATGCAAAGAACGTGGAAATCTCCACTCCTGCTCCTTTTTTGTGAGGTGCGAACAAAAAATTCTCAATTCACTCGGAATTCTCACCGTATAGAATTGCCCGGAGAATTTTTCCGACATAAAGGGATCGCTCCAACGGGATGTTGATTGGCGAGAAGCCTGGATCTGCCATCACGTCGGTCACAGCTCAGTTCAGCGATGACACGGACGAAGGGGCCTGGGCAACAGGAGACGGGGTGTGTGTCACGGTAGATGGTCTCACGTGGGGGATATATATGAGAATGCCCCCGACGATGATCATTGATCACTGACAGACGCCCAGCGCTTGAAACGCCATAGAGACTTCATTTCAGAAGAAACGGAACGTATTTCTGACTAAAGACGCGCGGGACGGTGATATGGGAAGGTTTCGCCCTTCAGTAAATATGATGTGGAAGGTAGGGCGCTTTTAATACCCGTGATGATCGCGGCTATTACGAAACAATTAAGCAGGCCCGAAACTCCTTCACTCCACTGGTGAATGTCACGGACGTCCCGGCTTCATCTGCCATACGAACTTCGCATCAGATGAAGCCGGGTAGATAAGCACTGGAAGTGCTAGAATATACCATTGAGAATACCAAATTCTGTAGCATCGATGTACCTAATACCTATGAATTATTCCGTATGTTAGACGCCCTTCAGTTCTCCCTCTCTTTAAGCTGCGTCTTAGGAGGATTTCATGAGTGCCCCCTCACCGAGACTGTCGCTGGCGGTAACTCCTAAGGTGCAGTATCCCTATTGCCGTGCATCAGGAAAAACCCAGGTGGGTCGCCCGAATAGTTGCGGTGGTCAATCCATACATATTAACTAACCCCCACACCCCCGCACTGCAGTGACGGCATCCACAGCTACCTCGATGGTAACAAGTGGGAGTAGGATACTGTTGGATACTGTTGATCTGTGTCATGACCGCCCGACGCCCGAAACGCAGCTTGACTCGGATCTCTCCGAAATCCGAATCGACAAAGATACGGCCCATACGGCACTGTATTTCTGCCCGGTACTACACAGCTACAAGTAGACGTTGAGTAAGCAGCGTTAACACCGGCAAGAACGGTAAGGTTAGAAATTTGGAAGATTATGAAGTGGGTGTATCTGTCTGCGTCGTCGTATTTGTTCCCAATTTGCTATCCAGTCCTACGACGAGCGTTTCTCTCACCGGGACTCAGCCTGGTGTGCCTAGGCTGCCAAGACCCCCTCCTCCCCATGTTGAATTGTCGTATGACGCCTTCGAGCACGACTCCCGTGGCGTCAATACGACGACCAAGGTGTCTGTTGTGCTACTAGTATAACAATATCGGATACCATTCGGATACCTACTTTCTATCGACCGTCAGACATCTCACCCACTGTTTCCTGTGTCATTCCATAATTTTTGTCACGAAGTTACATTGAAGTACCTGACGTGGTAGAGCGCTTATATTCAGAGTAACTTTGGGTGGGCAGGATTTGTACCATCTTTTCGTCTTTTCACTGTACTTCGCATGTCACGTCGCCCTCAGGCCTCGTACGACTGTAGACCGAAATACGCGTGACGCGTCAATGAATCGGAGGCATGGCGGATGCAACTATCCTTGACTGGGCAACATGTGTAGTACGCAAAAGGTCTAAGAGTAGAAATAACACAAACGGGTGTTGCTTAGAACGTAGATCTTTAGTGTGCGGATATGCTGAGTGCCCATGTAGTATGGAACCGTAAATACCAAAGGCTCGGCAAGGGACATAGTACCAACTGTGCTCATGCGCTTTTGATCGACATGTCAGAGTTGTTCTCAGGCGTTCCAGGACCAAGCATGGAGCCCTCTGTATTGTGAATCGTCGTGCGTACCCCTTGGCTTTGTCCTTGGACCATAGGCGGATTCGCAAAAGCGAGCGTCGTGTTGATCTCATTCACAGTCTCCTTGAGCCACCCACGGCCCATGGCGACCCGGAGAATGATCATTCGAGGGGAGAGAGACTGAAAGTAAGGGGAGGTATCATACAGTTCAGCTGTCTTCACCTTCGACGTATTCATAAAAGGACTCAACGCAAAACATGGCCCAGATATCGGCAAAGCCCCAGGTGAGTGGTTTCCTCTGGGCTCCGATGATGACGACGATAGTACCAAGGATGGTGAAAGGCGCCGCAGACTCGATGAGCATAGCGGCAATACTTGCACACATCTTGGATGTCTCTGGGGTAAGGACCTCCCGTGCTAGTGTTCGCATCCGCAGAAGACGAAAGCAAATCACCGAGGTGACGGTGACATTCAAGCTCACGCTCAGCGAGACCCATAGGACAGCGAGGTGATCTTGAGTGCCATGTAACCAGGACGAGTGAGGTAGGGCCTGTACTAGTACATCGACAAGCGCGAGTACTGCATCAAAGTCAACGACTCAATAATGAGCCGCTCTGACAAATCAATAATGTGGATTTCGTTCGCACCAGA
>Ga0307512_10004369_pt1 | contig 15572 bp, 14 predicted proteins | sample 14_EM_MG_FD_200267 | JGI IMG/M metagenome (GOLD analysis project Ga0307512, IMG submission 200267) | Populus trichocarpa ectomycorrhiza microbial communities from riparian zone in the Pacific Northwest, United States - 14_EM | ecosystem: Host-associated > Plants > Roots > Unclassified | place... | reverse complement strand
GACCTCATAGTGCCACGCGTCAAATATGCTATGGATTACCGGCCCAAAAACAGCTTCTCTATGAGTTACGCGTCGCGTAAGGTCATTTTTCCCGGTGTAGTTATCCTGCTTCAACGATGAAATCAGGGACCCTAGTGTTCCGCTGCACAATGTACGATGGCAAATAATTGGCAGGCAAATACTCGATGGACAACGAAGATTCGCTGCTTTCTTCAATGCGAGTGCTCTCTTATGGTGTACTTGTTGATTCGTCTGCCAATAGTGATTCCTCACCTGGCTGCGCGTAGGTTCCATTTGCGGTAATAATGATAGAAAGTTGTGGAATGTGGAAGAGAATGTATAAGCAGTAAATATACGATTATGTGCACTAGAATAACAGGAAAGATGATGCAAGAAGTTACACATAGTCCAGGAGGATGAAATTCGAGGAGCGCCTTGAAGACTTTAGGAGAGATGACTTCAATCGTTAACGTTCAAATTGGGGACAGCAGTCCAGTGATGCATTATAGGAAGTTGGCAGGTGCACTGGAATGGATTGAAAAGCAGCGTAACGGGCGTACGGAGGGAATACTCATAAACAATGGATGATTGACGGGTTATTGCATCGATTCAAGCACTTGGCGATTCCATGATTGCTACCAAATGGGTCATGGACAGTCACTCACATTCTGATTATGCGCCTGATATGTAGTACGTTGCACATCGTTAAGTCACATATTCATTGTAAGTCTCACCAATACCATGTTCACTTCAATGAATGTTGGGGTTGAAAGCTATATGTGACAATGGTGTGAATGCATAGTGAGACGTGATCTCACAGTGGGCAGAGGAATGATTATTGCATCCATGCAGGTCCGGAAAGTGAGGTGGACCAAACTTTAAATCGTTATGGTAGGATTCAATGGCTGGGGATTACATGCTGGGTTTACTCTGACAGTTAATTGCACTCTTCGAAGCTGTCTTGTTTTTACATGGGCTTTTAACATTCCCTCTGTTTGAACTTCAGTCGTGATGGAAATCGGTTGACATAATCCATGTTCGGATATGAGTTTTGGCGGCCCGAACATATTAACAGTAGGACACAGTCACTGCCCCATTCTGAGATTCAGCATCAACGGAGCATCAACAATTTTCAGCTGTGCATCTTGGGCAATCTAATTCCGGATTGATTTCAGAAATCCAGTCATAGGAGCTTGGCAACCTGTCAGGGCAAAAACAGGATCGACATGCTCCCTGCCCCACCTTCAAAATGAGAGTCAATGGAGGGTCAACCAGCTTTGGTTTCGTAAGTCCGGTAATTTAAAAGTGACATGGTAGTGATGATAGATACTGGAGGTATTGCCAGCAGTTAGTGTTCGCATTGGTTCCAAATCCGCGGTTCGGTTCCGGGTCCTGGTTGGAACCGAACTGGAACCATTGCAAGGGGTTTTACCCCATCAAAAAACCGAACCTCACTGAACCCGCGGTTTTTTGGCCGGTTCCTCAATTTCACAAGCTCACAACTTTGGCTCCAATTAAGTATTTGAGTTATGATCGTATCACAATATGATATATACGTAAAAGATGCAGTTTTGCATGCTCTTTCATCTCCTCTTGTCCACTTTCCGATCCAACCAATATTCGTTGAGTTGCTGTGAGAAAACCCTGAAAATTGGGCGTTTTTTGCAGTGACGCAATGAATATTGATTGGATCGCAAAGTGGAGAAGAGGAGGTGAAAGAGCATGTAAAACTGCAATTTTTACATATATATCATATTGTGATACGATCATAACTCAAATACTTAATTTGAGCCAAAGTGCTAAGTTCGGGAAAATGAGCCTCCGCTTTAATTAGAACCTGGCTAAAAAAGCGTGGGTTTATGTCCGGTGCGGGTAACAAACCCGCCAAGACAATGCGGGTCGGGTTTTTGGGCAGGTCTGGAACCGAACCGAACTGACCCGCTACTCAAAACCTGGACCGCTGGCGGGTTTCCCGGTCCCATTGCTAACACTACCAGCAGTTATAGGCACAAGAGAAAGCGACATGGTGACAGCCCCATTCTGAAAGTGCGTGTCAACGGGGTGTTCACAATTTCTGGCTGTGCATCCTTGGTCATGTAAATGGCGACTTGTTGCTGAAATCCATACATGCTATATTGGCCACCTTGAGGGGCAAAAACTAAGGCGAAACCCTCCTTACCCCATCCTCCAAATGAGTGATAACAGAGCATCACTGATGGTTGGTCTTGCATCTTTGGTAATCTACTCGTCGCGTTGTGGCAATATTTCATATATGAAGGAATATCCGCCATTCCTGGCATAACAGTGGATGATAATGTCGTTAATATATCATGAAAATCAGTGTCAACAGAGCTTGAACAATTTTTGTTCCTGCGCTTTGTGTAATCGAGGCATCGCGTGGATAGTTGAGCCCATAACTGAACCATTGACTGCCTCGATAGGCAAAAATACAAACTATACAAGGAAATACACGGATTCCAACACAATCAATATCGCTAACTTCAAAATATTCAAAAAGTTTTTACTCGATTTTGAATAAGCGATTTTTGTCAGATACTCATACCAGGCTGCAAAATCAAGATCATTATGTGAATCCGCAGATTAGTGTTAGCAGCGGTTCTGGAGCGTCACTTGGGGTCCGGGTCCGGGTCGCGATCGAACCGCTGCCGGATTGGCGATCTGGGTTGTCAATAGACCCGAACTGTCGATTCGGGTACGGATCCATCGACATCTCCCTACCCGTCTAAATCGGGCAGGTTCTCAGCGGGTTGTACAGCGGGTCCATTTGTACCTACATATAACATGCTTGCCTTTGTGATATGTTAATAGCAGTCAATCAAAATCGATTATTCGACATCCAGGAATCAGATTTTGCATGTTTTGAATGTTGTGACATCGACAATATTTTAATTCATGTTTTTCGTTTATTGATTTGTATTTTTGACCACGGAGGAGGTCAATAGTTCAATTATAAGCTCAACAATTCATTGGATGCCTTCATTACCCGATCTGCGTCACCAGAAATTGATGACCCTCAGTTGATGCTGGGTTGATGGAAATTGTCAGAATGGCGCCGTGACCGTGTCACTTTCTCTTTTGCGCTTAGTGGGTGGCAATACATTGGTTATGGATAGCAGCGAGCAAATCACTTACCAATTACCATATTTACAAGACTAGAAATTGTGGAGGCTCCTTCGATGGTTGATGTGTAGTGGCATTGACACAGACCATATTGCCTATAAAGGGAGCCAATACTTCGATTATGAATGAATGCCGTAGCACAGCCCTTGGACTTTGGAACATTCAACATACAAAATTGTTGACACTTTGTTGACGCTCATTTTCAGACTGGGGCGGTGACCATGCCGCATTCTCTTTTGCTCACAATGGCTGCCTATTCATTGATTATGGTTAAATGCCGTAGCACAGCCCTTGGATTATACCAGATGCAACTCCCAAAATCTTTGACACTCTGTTGACACTCTGTTGACGCGGTGATGATGCTCTGTTGACGCTCTGTTGATGTTCTGTTGACGTTCTGTTGACGCGCATTTTGTGGTGGAGCAGTATCGACACCCATGATACTGCCTATCAAGGCTTCCAATACGTCCATTATGGGTAACTGCCGTAGCACAGCCCTTGGATGATACAAGATGCAACACACAAAATCTTTGACGCTCTGTTGACGCTCATTTTCAGACTGGGGCTCTGACCATGTTGCGTTCTTTTTTGCTCATAGCTGCTGCCAATTCCTTGATTATGGGTAATTGCTGTAGCACAGCCCTTGGATTATACAAGATGCAACTCCCAAAATCGTTGACACTCTATTGACACTCTGTTGACTCAGAGTTGATGCTCTGGTGACGCTCTGTTGACGCTCTGTTGACGCTCTGTTGACGCTCTGTTGACGCTCTGTTGACGCTGTGTTGACGCTCTGTTGACGCTCTGTTGACGCTCTGTTGACGCTCTGTTGACGCTCTGTTGACGCTGTGTTGACGCTGTGTTGACGCTCTGTTGACGCTCTGTTGACGCTCTGTTGACGCTCTGTTGACGCTCTGTTGACGCTCTGTTGACGCTCTGTTGAAGCTCTGTTGACGCTCATTTTCCGACTGGGGCTGTGACCATGTAGGGATCTCTTTTCCTGATTATGGCTGCCAATACGTTGATTATGGGTATATACCGTAGCTGAGCCCTTGGATTATACACGATGCAACACCCAAAATCGTCGACACTCTGTTGACACTCTGTTAACACTGTGTTGATGCTCTGTTGACGCTCCGTTGACGCTGATTCTGAGGTGTAGCAGGATCGACGAACATGATATTGCCTATACAGGCTGCCAATACTTCGATTATGGGTAAATGCCATTGCACAGCCCTAGGAGTATACAATATGCCATACCCGAAATCATTGACGCTCTGTTGACGCTCATTTTCAGACTGGGGATGTGAGCGTGTCGCAATCTCTTTTGCTCATAATGGCTGCCAATACGTGGATTATTGATAACAGCGACCAATTCGCTTCCCAATTGACTTACTTACAAGACCAACAATCGTTGACACTCCATTGACGCTCATTTTCAGAATGTGGCTGTTAACTTGTAGCTTTCTGTTTTTCATATAAAGGCTGCCGATACATTGGTTATGGATAACAGTGAGCAAATCACTGTCCAATTAACTTACTTACATGACAATAAATCATTGACGCTCCGTTGACACTCAGTACCACAATGTGGCTCCTACCGTATCGCGGTCTCTTTGGTCTATATAGGTTGCCACTCTGTTGATTATGAATAACAGCAAGCAAATCGCTTTCCAATTAACTTACTTACACAACAAAAAATTGTTGACGCTCCGTTGATGCTCAGGATCACAATGTGGCTGTTACCATATCACGGTCTCTTTAGCCTATAAAGGTTGCCGATCTGCTGATTACGAATTACAGCGAGCAAATCGCCTCCCAATCAAGTTCCTTACAAGTCCAAAAATCATTGACGCTCCGTTGATGTTCATTTTGAGAATGGGGTTGTTACCGTGTCGCTTTCTCTCTCGGCTATAAAGGCTGCCAATACTTTGGTTATGCATCACTGCGGGCAAATCGCTTCCCAATTAACATACACACAAACCAACAATCAAAGTGACTCCGTTGACTCTCATATTCAACATTTGGCTATATCCGTGTCGCTTTTTGTTTTGCCTATCAAGGCAGCGAATGCGTGTGTTATCAATAACAGCATGCCACTCGCTTTCCGATTAACTTACTTACAAGTACAACAATCATTGATGCTTCATTCACACTCACAATAAACATGTCCTAACTGTTGTTTTATGGATAATAATTTTGTACAAACAATCATATAATCATTATTGACAGCCAATGTATAATTTGTATCAATACTTTGTGGCATTCACAAGCTTTGTGGCGCATCAATTTCTGATCAACTGAAGCAGATGTTCTCTGAGCGATGGATAACGTAGCGCTGTGACGTTGCAGCGCTTTCAGCTAGCAATTCACTGAATGTATATCCATACACTAAGTTTTCATTAATATAGCCCAGCTTGCTAACTTTGCCATATCCAGTTCGATCCCCTTGATTTCCATTACCTACCATAAGCGATTTTGAAAATGCTGACTATGTGCACCCTGTCTGAAGGCGGAGTGATATAGTTGGATGTATGGATGAATGCAACATGATGGTGGTCATTCATACAGATTCATGTTGCGCATTGACCACTCCTTCTATGACTCATTTGCCATCACTAACTGAAAATTTGTTAGTAAATTTTATCTCCAGTTTAAATTGCGCGTTCTCACTGATCTGTAAGAGGCCGGACGATATCGCGTTGATCAATCATTATTCAACTCGGTTTGGAGTCTAGAATGTTCGTATGGCCGTTAAGACCGTTGTACATGCACAGATGAATAATCATGTCTCACCATGTAGTCACTGTAAACAAAAATATTCTGCCACATATCAAAATCGATACACCAATCACGTTTTGCAGAGATTTGTCATCAATTATCAACTGTTGTGTAGGAAGCGAACAGATGACCTACGAGCCAATACAATATGTTCATCTGAATCCACTTCCTGTATGGTAGATAGGTAGGGAGGAAATATGCAGGGGTAATAGCTTAGGGGTTTAACAGGATTCAATTTCTTAATCGGTGACGAATTGCGTATTGCGGTCATTGTGATAGCCGATATGAATATGTGAGACGGTGGTTTCCCATACGCTAATGTCATATGGCGACTTTATGCTGGTGATATTCCCTGTGGCATTGCGATTCACCGCTGACACTATCATGGATCTCCATCAGCTCTCCAAATGTTGTCGGTGCCGTCGCAGGTGCAAACTAATGCATTTCTGGCTTAATGACGGCCTTAACTATCAATATGTCTGTTATGGACCTCATATCTTACTAATGATGCAAGACGAAAAATTGTTCACACTCAACTTCAGGATGTAGCAGGGAGCATGTCTCTCCTCGTTTTGATTATTAAGGCAGCCAATAAGACAAATAAAGAGAATCGTGCACCAAAGTTGATATTTTGCACATAACAGTAACATATCTGACTCCGACCATAAATAGAAAACCCGACAGCGGGAACCGGAGATTGTACCTGACGGGTCTAGCCAAACTCGGCAAAACCCGCGGGTTGACGGGTACAGGTATGGGTTTGGCCCGTGAAGAGGCTGCGGGTCGGTTTTGTGCCTGGGTCTGGAACCGAACCGAATCGGTTTTCTGGTCCAAACCCCGACTGCTGGCAGGTTACCCGGACCCATTTCTAACACTACCTCAGATGGAGCAGCACGACAACCCCCTGCCAACCCACCCAATCCAGACGTGTTGAAACATTTCGATCGAGCCTTACTCCAATTCATGGGTAGTGAAGATTACCCACCCGGACCGCCGGCTTGGCAACAGTTTGGTCCCGACCCAGTACTGAACCCGAAGTGACATTCCGGAACTAGTGTCAGCGGCAGTTCCGGACCGTCACTTCTGGTCCCAGTCCGGGTCCAAACCGAACCGTTGCCACAGTGGCAGTCCGGGTTGTCAATAGACCCGAACAGTCAACTTGGGCATGGTTCAATTGTATACTCCCAACCTGGCAGAATTGGGCGGATTATCAGCGGGTCGCGCAACAGGTCCATCCATAGATTCATGTAACGCTCTTGTTTTTGGAGTTTGTTAATAGTATCATATCAAAATCAAGTTTTCAACAACCAAAAATATGTTTTGCCACACTTTGCAGCCTGCAATATCGATTAATTTGGAATCGGTGTTTACATTTGATATATGTTATTTTTGCCTACCAGGTCGGTGAATAATTTCGTTATGAATGCGAAGATCCGCGTGATGCCTTGATTTCCAAATTTGCAGAAACTAAAATTGTTGACGCTCCGTTGACGCTCATTTTCATGATGCAGCAGGGAGCATGTCGCTTTTGTTTTTGCCAGTCAAGGCTGCCATTATCTCATGAATGGATGTGTGCAGACAATCGGAATATAAATCACCCACGATGCAAAGGTACAAATTGTTCACGGTCCGTTGACGTTCATTCTCAGGATACGGCCGGGAACATGTCGCTGTAGTTTTTCCCTGTCAAGTCAGCAATTATCGGATAGATAGATCACTGCAACCGATCGGAACATACTTTATCCACGATGCGAAGCTACAATTTGTTGACTCTCCGTTGACGCTCATTCTCAGGATGTGTCAGGGAGCACGTCGCTGTAATTTTTCCCAGTAAAGGCTATCAATATGTAGCAAATGGATGTCTACAACCAATCGGAACATAAATTACCCAAGATGGGAACCTAACAATCGTTGATGCTGTGTTGACACTCATTCCTACGATGCGGCAGGCAGCATGTCGCTGTCTCTTTTGCCGATAAAGGCTGCCAACATATTGGTTATGCATCACAGCGACCAAATTGTTGTTCAATTACCGTACTTACAAAACCACAATTCGTTGACACTCCGTTGACGTTCATTTTAATGGATTTTCCATCCAACATCTGCTGCCATCGATAATTGTTTTCATCATGATTTGAAGTTATTGCTAGTCATTCTGGCAGATTGAGACTTGGCCTTGTGGCAAAGCCGAGCATAGTAACATTCTTCAACTGTTCGCGCTCACACCACTAAAATTCATGTATCTTGCCAACAGCTTCATTGGGCCTGCTATGCATCTGTTTATCAACCGATATTGACAAGCTACTGCTCACCATTCGCCCATAATACATCACTAACTGAAACTCTCAGTGAAGATACATCCTGAAGCTAGTGAAACATTGACGCTTTCTGTCCTACTTTTTGTTCACTCCCATGTTTCTCCTTGTTTTGATTGCATTGACCGTCATTAACACCTTGTCAGCCTGACTCTTTGACTTCTGTGTAGACTGAATCGATCCGGGAACATTTGGCACGGCGCTCACATCCCGCTGCTCCGGGCAATCCGGAACCTCAATGCTATTGTCTTGTTGTATATCTGATTCAACGTTCACCCCGCAATCGTCTTCGCTGTAACTTGGATTCTCTAAGTCCCCATTGCAGTTAAGCCAAGGGTCAGTGTCCGAAATGGTGTCAGGTGCGCTATCCTCATCACTTTCGACTGGATGATGGTTGATTCTTCGGATTCGGCGGACATTTAATATTTGAATTCATCCTCCAGGAAGGTCCTTTGCCGCCAAAGGTGGTGGCAATGGAGATCTTTCTAACAATTTAAATGCAGCTGCACCATCATGTTTAAAGAGTGACCACAATGCTTTGACTATCTCTTCTGTGTCCGAAATGTATCCCACAGTGGGGATCTGCTTGTTTCGAACGCGAGATTCATTCTGGGTAGCACTCATGTCTTGGCTGCCCTGCCACATCTCCAACAAGTTGTTAACCTTGGCCATTCTATGCAATGTCTTTCCTCTGGCTCTTTCTTCATTTCCGAGTTGTTTTCTGTGTTCATTGTATCCAATTCTGGGTCAGTGCCTGCCAACATCCTGTGATTGGCTCAAGCGAACTGCCTGATAACAACTTTTTCGCGAAGAGACTCGCCTGTGGTTTTAGACTGCCTCCAGCCAATAACATCTCGGCCTAGGGAAAAACTCACATCCACTCCGACTCCATGTGGTATGATAGAGAATATGTCTCCCGCCACATTCCAGCGATCAGCGTAGTATGAGTGGGTGCCCTCCATTTGACGTCACCTGTCAGTTATGTCCGGTAACTGAAATGTACTGCTAATCTCCACTGGGTCGGAGTGGTAATCATTGAGATTTGGATCAATTTGCCCCGAGTTCTTTGCTACTTCAGGCGGCGAATTCAAATAGAGCCTAGCTGCCGTCGATACGTGTGCTACGCGATCACTTCATACTGGTGTCGTCCCAGCCACATTGTCAGGCGTCAAGTATTCTTCATCATTGCTCGACAAATCTTAGGGATCAAAGGATGATTGACAGGATCCGGAAGCCATTGCGGAGTGGATACCATTGTTCCACGGGAAGCTTCCATGTGTATTGACCCGCACATGTCCATGTTTGGCACAGTATTCATTCTCCACCTGCTTCAGAAAGGCCTCTTTGTATTGGATAGTGTAGGATGTCTCGTCCTCTGGATTAAGATCCATCCCTTGTCCCACTTTCAATACGATCGCAACTTCTGGAAAGAATCGAGGATATGTGCAGAAATGAGAAGCATGCCCGTCGATGGAGTCACTTGAGCGTATTATTTGAACTGCTTCTGTGGAGCTAACTTCACAGCGAAGAACAAGTCTGCCTTCCATCAAATCGTCATGTTAGCCAAAGCTCTCATTACGCCATCCATGTGATCGAACATATCATTGTACACTTCGATAACATCATCTAATCTGACTATATGCCGTTTCGACATCCACACGGTCCAATATCGGAATGGCCTCAACACTTCCATGACATACTTCACAATGGTCCATTCATCTGGTGTTGTGAACAGTGGCCGGTAATCGCTGTATTTAGGGTTGTTAAGGCACTCGCGTGCAAATTCACGGAATGGCAAGATACACTCGAGCAACTCCAGGGTCGGGTTCCAAAGTGTCCTCACATCCAGAATCGGAAGTAGCGCAATGCGGATATTGGCTTTTTGACAGTCAATGAACTCGTTTCCATGACCAAGTGTTAGCGTAATCAATACAGGAAGCATTCTCTTCTATATGAATGTCAGTTTCAGCACTTTGAAAATATTATGAAATAGGTACTTCCTCAATTATCTTTGGTAAACCTGGATTCATGGCCGACACCTTATTGATTCTAGCGTTGCCGTCTTTTCGAAGCCTTTCACTCTTCCCAATGTCTATGCATTCATTCTCTCCAAATTGCTGATCACGCTGATGAGCCTCGCCAGACTTGGTGCTGCCTTTGACACCGAAACTGCTTATTAATTCACCTAAAGCCCGCTGTATGACGTGCGCCATGCATGGTATGTTGTTCCTCAATGCAGGCCACTCGAGTCCCGAGGCCTCAAGTGTTGATTGCTGCTCGCATGTCATCCATGAATCTGAGGAGGCATTATCAGTCCTGATTCCAAGCACACGGCCGTCAGTAAGCTCAAAATGATCCAGCACATCCTTCACATGTACGGCCAGCCCTGCTCCAGTATGTTGGCCCTTCACCTATCATCCGTAGTTAGCTTTCGAACGGTGGAAAGAACAGGCGATTAACCTCATTGCACGGTAGTTGAAATTCACCTAGTCCCCAATTACGATGCATATAGTAAGCAATGATAGACGTTATGGCTAGTTTGTTCGTTGATGTCCATCCATTCAAAACTAAACTAACTTGATTTTGTGATGGCAATTGCTTCATAATTGCACCCACGGTCAGTGCATCTTCCATCCAGCAAATGTTGCTGAGGGTCGAAGCAGATGGCAGCACTGGGTCATCACGTAACGCCTTATATGACCGTCGTCGCTCAAGATTTGACATAGTATTCCATGGAATATGAGCCGAAACAAAACATGACGTGAGGTAGTGATTCCATGTGTCTTGGTGAAATTCAGAAGTTTCAAAGTCCTTAGCTGCCAGTTTAGAATGTGTTGTCTGTCATTTCTGTCAATATGGAACAACCGGAATGTCAAATCTGATATTCATCTGCAAACTCACTATTGTGATTCCTTGACTTCCTTGCCTCGTAAGGATGGCCAAAGCTGGTTCATCGACCGTCGAACTGGTCAATTCAGTAACCTCTGACTTTGTCAATTCGTTTAACTTTGTGATGTGAGCTTTTGCCAGCAAGTGTTTCCTCATTGAGCTAGTCTCATTTTCTGATGGATGGCGAAGAACTGAATGACAAATGATACATGTGATGCCAGGGCTCCCGGTCTCCTCAATTCCGCAGTGTAAATTAAATCGCCACTCAGGAGCATGTCTAGAATTATTCCAAGCAACAGGCCGCTTCGAGTTTACAAACATTGAAGCCCACCAAGCATGGAACATGATGTGTACAGTAAGGTCGCTCAGATGACGAATAAAGACATGGTCATTTTTGGGAGATATCATAACCTGGAGCAATGAGGTGTTGAAAGAATTTGAATCCGACATGGCGATAGGGAGGAGAAAGCTGGGTATTCCGACTCGAAAGTCTGCCGAAAGTAAAGATACAGGAAAGCAGACTGCGGGTGATGTAATATCAACACTACTGCTACAAGTAAAAGAATCGGATCTGTACGACATTGCATGGATAATTGTGAGGTGGTATACATGGTTCAATTGCAAAAACTAACCGCGTAAAACTCGATTTGGGAACGGCACGATGCAGTTCATTGCTGTGTAGCGTTCTGAACCTCCACAAAAACCGTTCACACTGTGAAGGCTCTCAATTGTAGGAGGCGGACACGATATCATCACTAGCATTTTTGCCATACAAGGCTGCCAATGGGTTCTTTGTGGGTTTTCTGCGTTCCATTGCCATTAGATTATCCAAGATGCAAGATCTAACATCGTTGACGCTCCGTTGACGCTCCGTTGACGCTCTGTTGACGCTCTGTTGACGCTCTGTTGACGCTCATTTTGGCACATGGTAATGATCATGTCGTAAGCATATTTGCCTAGAAAGGAGGCCGATTGTTTGATCATGGATCAAAGTGGTCTCATTGCCTCATGATATTCCATGACGCAAGGTCTAAAATCTTTAATGCTCCGCAGACGCTCAGTTGTAAGGCATAGTGAACAAGACGTCGAAAGCATCGTTGGCTTGAAAGGTGACCTATAGTTCGATTATGGCATAATATCCCCGCACAGCACTTACATTTTGCATGATACAAGGCCAGAAGTAAGTGACGCTCCGTTGACGGTCATTTTTAGGCCAGAGTAGCGATGTCGGGGCAACATTTTTGCCTGGAAAGGCGGACGGTAGGTCAAATATGGCTCATTGTCGCCGCACAGCACTTGCATTTTCCATGATGCAATGCCCAAAGTCGTTGATGCTCCGTTGACGCTCATTTTTAGGACATAGTAGCGATGTTTTCGCGACCATATTTGACTAGAAAGGCGGGCCATAGTTCGATTATGGGTGAATGTTGCAGCAAAACCATCTGGATTTTCCATGATCCAATGCCAAAAATTGTTGACGCTACGTTGACGCTCACCTTTGAGCTCACCTTACTGACAGACTACCAGTCATTGGGTGTTCAACAATTGTACATAAAATCCATACAGGCTTTTTGGCAGCCAGTATGCTGTTTCTATGTATTATCGTGTGAATCCAAAATCTTCGAGACATCTCAGTTTCTGACCCACCACTAAACCTGTCATCTGCATGACGAATGACGTAGGTCCATCTCATTTCAGTGCTTGCGGCCGGCAATTTCCCGCATAAAAACCAATGCCCTAGTTTGAGATATTTATAGCCCGACGTCCTCACCATTCCTTATCCAGCTCATTGTCGTTGATTTCCATGATGTACAATAAGCAATTTGCGATTTTTCAACCATGTGCAAGAGGTTTGAGCGGAGAGTTATGTAGTTAGCTGCATAGATTAATGCAGACTGACGGCTGTCATTCATCCGGGTTTCGGATGGGCTTTGACGGCTCCTCCTACGAGTCGTATGACATCACTGACTTAAGCGCTGTTAGCAACTTTTGGGTCAAATTTAGGTTTTGCTTCATCATTTCACCGTAACAGGCAACACCATATACAGTTCATTGTTCATCAATCAACTTGATTTGGAGTCCTGAACATTTGCATGGTCTGTACAACCCTTGCACACACACTGACGGATAATCCTGTCTCACAATTTGGTCACTAAAATCCAGAAAAAGCTGACACGTACCAAAGCAGGTAGAAATTCCTTGTACTGGAGATACGTTGTCAATAATACCTATTTCGGTATCTATTCCTCCAGTGACGCAGGAGCTGTCACCATGCCTTGGTGCAGAGCAGATTTCTATATGGTGATTAGCTAGTGACGCTATATGCTTGGGTAAAAGCACATGGGTTGAACTGGGGTCACAATCTCCCTCTGTGACTAATCAGGCACCGCGTCAGGCACGGCACATACTATGTGATTGTCTGCCTGAGGTTTCTCCCAATGCAGCCTCATTTCACTACTTCCCTGTCGAGACGTCACTTGCGCTATTTGTGATTGTCTGAGGACAATATCAAGAACCTCCATCAGCTCTCCAAATGTTGTCGGTGATGGTGTGGCTGCTGTCGTGTCTGTTTGGGTCTTCACAATTGCCGGAACCTTCAATTCAGTTTTCCCGGACGTCATATCTCTCTCAATGCGGTAGTCGGCCGCGTCCTCCCATCCCGGTTGCGTCAGTTCCTCAAGCCTCATCTGGATCGGCCGAAAGCTTTCCATGCTGTGCTGTACCGTTTTCGAGATTGTGTCCATCATGCAGCCAGGTTCATTATCTTCGCTCAGCTTGCCAAGCTCTGAATCTTCTTCATCAGCATCCTTGTCTTCCCCATCCTCCTCATCTTCGGAACTTGCAAGATCGCTCAGACTGCCTCCGATAGCATTAAGCATCTCCTCATATGTTGTTTCAGAGTGTGTGGATGTCGATCGTGCCTTTTCAACATTCCTCATATGCTCCTGCTCTTGCCTAATCGCTGTCTCTGCGTCTTGAACTCGCTTTCTTGCCATTGCAGTCTCTCTATCCACATAATCCTCGATCCAGTTGTCTTTCTCTTTTTTGCTTAAAAAGTGCGTTTCCAGTCGGCTCTCCGCTGAAAGCTTTTCTATAGATTGTAAGCTGCGCAATTCTCCCTACACTCAGACTCTTTCTGCCCCTAAGCAACTCTTGCCTTCCTTGGCTTGATGAGATCGTTGTGTGGATTTCTGTGTCGATTTGCCATATTTGCCTGCCGGATGTGGCGAAAGGTTCTTTTTGCGAGCATTGACCATTGAATGTTGTGTAGACCTTGTTGTTGGGCGAGATGTTGGATGTTGCAAGATATGGACCCCATGGAGGCAAGCTGCCTCTTGAATGTCAAGGTTGGTAGGTTTGATCAATTAGAACCAAGCAAAATCAGCATTTTGACCGTCACTTCATTGGGAATAGTCATGCTAACTGTACATTAGGACTGGATGGTTAGTGTGTGTTTCATATAAGATCCCGGGGATCTCTTGAGACAAACATAACCAGACGTCCTTCCCGTCGAAGAATGTCCTGTTCTTATCTATCAGAAATGAGATATCAGCTGTTGTCCATCACGATGTATCCCTGTAAACAAAAAACCACATCTGACCGACTAACTGCAAATCACAGGACCATTGGAATTCCCTGCAGCTATACGCAGTGCAGCTATACGCCGCAGGATTCAACTTGAATTGAAGGTGCAAGTTGGCTGTCACTTGTTCCATTTTGACTGGTAGCTAACTATATAATCTTCAGGACTTCCCACTTCTTTTCGTGATCATCTTCCTCACCATTCCACAACACCAAGTGATGGCTCCAGAAATACTTCAACCAGGTGCGATTGAAGCCGAATTGAGCTGAATTACAGGCGCTTCAAAAAATGCGCCACCCAGTGAGACACAGCAGCAACACAGACACCAGATAGTCCACCGCGACGCGGCCATTGTAGCCACCGATAATATAACCCAGGACGCGCAATACATAATTAATTGCAAAACCAGACGCGGCAAGAATAAGAAGCGCCATGCGATCGGCTGTGAGTCATTCCATATGGAGGTAGATGACTGTCAACTTACAGTGTAATGCACAGCTGGGGTACGTTGAGAGCCACATGACCAATTCATTGCTTCCCATAACGGGAAACTTCGATGGTCGACAACAGCACTTGTCCGCACAGTCCACGAAATCGAACTTCACGATCGTGTCAGTGCAGCGATTTTCGAAGACAAATTTGGTGATAAACGTCCCCGGGAATGGATGAACCAGGCTTTGAATACCTTAGAGGTGTAACAGGCGGGGTCGGACGCAGGTGATGTGAATGTTGCTGGACTGAACTCGAGGTGCGTATCGAGGAACAAGGATCAAGATAGATTCCAAAGTCGGACTATTGTTTGCTATACAAGAGTACGAGTAAAGAGAGAAGAAAAGGAAATCCTCCAACGCTATCAACACACT
>Ga0307512_10004368_pt1 | contig 15580 bp, 12 predicted proteins | sample 14_EM_MG_FD_200267 | JGI IMG/M metagenome (GOLD analysis project Ga0307512, IMG submission 200267) | Populus trichocarpa ectomycorrhiza microbial communities from riparian zone in the Pacific Northwest, United States - 14_EM | ecosystem: Host-associated > Plants > Roots > Unclassified | place... | reverse complement strand
GCGGGTCTGCCCGCGTTGGGTGAAGCTTTGACCGGTTTGGGCGTCGACGACATCCCAGCTGGTGCCGTCGTTGCTGCCGAGCAGTTCCCAGTCCTTGGGGTCCCGGCCCGGCTCGTCGTTGCCCGAGGTCAGTGCGTAGTTGGTGACCGTCTGCGGCTGCTTGAGCTGCGCCTGGATCCAGCCCGTCGTGGCGAAGGTGAGCCACTTCGTGCCCTTGTCCCCGTCGAACGCCTGCGCCTTGCCCTCGTAGGGTGCGTTCTCGCCGCTGGCCGTGATCGTGGCGATCTGTTCGCGGATGTTGTGCGCCAGCCCGGTGTCGGCCTTGGCGGTCGGGTCGAAGACGTTCTTCCAGTTGTGCGAGCGGCCGAGGAACGCCGCTTGCAGGTCCTTCTCGCCGAGCGCGCCCGCGAGCTGGGACAGGCCGTAGTCGGCGGCGGCGTCCTCGAGCGTCTCGGCCGCGCCACCCCAGCAGTGGCAGTCGTCGGCGGGCACGTAGCCGAGCGCTAGATACTTGTCGAGGGCCGGGCGCTGGCCGACGCACTCGACGTTGCAGCCGGCGTCGCTGGAGTCGTTCGCGGTCGGCACGGTCGCCGCGTGCACGAGCGAGTTGAACGCGCCCCGGACGTCGAAGTCGCGGGCGCCGAACGCGTACATTCCGGCCACCGCGGCGGCCGACGGGTCGCCCGACATGACCGCGGTCTTGCCGTGCTGCAACAGCCAGCGATCCCACTCGCCGTCGCGCTGAGTGGCGTAGTTGAACAGCGACTGCGCGAAGTCACTGGCCATTTTCGGGTCCAGCAGGGCGAGCAGTTGCACCTGGGCGCGATAGACATCCCAGCCCGAGAATGTGCCGTACTGGGCCTTCTGGGGCCCGCGCAACGCGTGCGTCGTGCCGTCGGCGCCCATGTACTCGCCGGTGACGTCGCTGGTCAGGGTCGGCTCGAGCTGGGCGTGGTAGAGCGCGGTGTAGAACGTGCGGTTTTGCGCCTCGGTGCCGCCGCCGACGCCGATCTTCGCCAGCCGGGCGGTCCACGCGTTCCGGGCGGCCGCCGCGACGGAGTCGAAGGTCGCGCTGCTCGGCGACTCGTGCGCCAGGTTGGTCTGCGCGCCGGCCAGGCTCACGTAGGAGATCGCCACGCGCATGCCGACGCTGGTCGTGCCGGGCGCGAAGGTCACGTAGCCGCCGCTGCCCTTGCCCGCGACCGGCCGCCCGGTGCTGCTGTAGCCGCTGCCGCCGCTCGCGTCGGTGCCGCCGGGGCTCAGCGCCGCGTCCTTCCAGGTCCCGGTCGCCGTGAACGGCTGGTCCAGGACGGCTGTGAAGTGCAGCGTGTAGTAGGCGTGGCTGTTGTTCGTGCTCTGCGGGCCGCAGAAGTTGCCCGCGCTCACCGAGCCGCTGACGGTCCGCGTCGCCGGGTCGATGTGGACGGTCGCGTCCGCGCTGCCGGATTCGGACATCGAGGTGCGAAACAGCATGCTGGCGGTCTTGTCGGCCGGGAAGGTGAACTTGCCGAAGCCGGTTCGCGGCGTCACCGTCAGCTCGGCGCCCGCGCCACTGTCCAGGCCGACCTTGTAGTAGCCGGGCCGCGCGGACTCGTTCGCGTGCGAGAAGGTGCTGGCGAAGACGGCGTCGGTCAGGTCGGCGCTGGGGGCCGAGGTGATGTCGCCGACCTGGGGCATGATCGGGATGTCGCCGTCCGCGCCCGAGCAGCCGACGCCGCTGAGGTGGGTCAGGCTGAAGCCGCGGATTTTCGTCGCCGTGTACTGGTAGCCGCCCGGTGCCGGGGTCGAGATCTGGTTGCCGCGTGACGTCTGCGGGCTCCAGGCGAGCATCCCGAACGGGGTCACCGCGCCCGGGTAGGTGTTGCCGAGGTTGGTCGAGCCGATGAACGGATCCACGTAGGATGCCGGGTCGCTGACCAGCGGTGGAGGCGCTGCCTGGGCGGCCACCGCGCCGACCGGCACGGTCAGGGCGACACCCGCGAGCACTGCGGCCGTACGGAATCCAAACACGCGCGTCCCCCTGAAATGACATCGATGTCAGGCAATTCCGGGGGAAAGCTTGTATCGACCCGATCCTATGTGTCAACCCGTCGGCCGCACCTTGGTCAAATTCTCAAGACGTCAGTCATGCTCCGGTTTGCCGGTGACGAGGTGATCGCCGGCCTGGATGGCCTCGGTGACCAGGCGGCGGACATGACCGCCGCGGGCCCGATAGAGCACCCGGCGCCCGTCGCGGCGGCTCGCGACCAGGCCGGCGAGCAGCAGTTTCGCCAGGTGCTGCGAGACCGCGGGCCGGGCGGCGTCGACCGCTGCGGTCAGGCTGCCGACGTCGAGCTCGCCCTCGCGCAGCAGCCACAACAGGCGGAGCCGGGTGGGGTCGGCGAGCATCCGCAAGGCCGTGACGGTGGCATCCACCTGGGCGCCGCTGGGTAGCTCTTGCCCGTCTTGGGCAGTTGCAGCATTGTCGCGTGCGTACATGAGCACCTATCTTAACGGCATGGGCCACTCGCACTCGCATACGCACACCCACGACGACTCCGCGGCCGGCCTGCGGGCGCTGTGGATCTCGCTGGCCGTCCTCGCCGTGACCGCGGCGGCGCAAGCGGTCGTCGTGCTGCTCTCCGGTTCGGTCGCGCTGCTCGGCGACACGCTGCACAACGCCGCCGACGCGCTCACCGCCGTGCCGCTCGGCATCGCCTTCCTACTCGGTCGCCGCGCGGCCACCCGACGCTATCCCTACGGCTACGGCCGGGCCGAGGACGTCGCCGGCCTTTTCGTGGTCGTCGTCGTGGCCGCCTCCGCGGTCCTGGCGGCGTGGCAGGCTGTGACGCGCCTGGTGCACCCGCAACCCGTGCATCATCTCGGGTACGTGGCGGCCGCGGGAGTGGTCGGGTTCCTCGGCAACGAGTGGGTGGCCCGCTACCGGATCCGAGCCGGCCGCCGGATCGGCTCCGCGGCGCTGGTGGCGGACGGCCTGCATGCGCGTACGGATGCGTTGACGTCCCTGGCCGTGCTGCTCGGAGCCGGCGGCGTCGCACTCGGCTGGCGCTGGGCCGACCCGGTCGTCGGCCTGGCCATCGCAGCCATGATCGTCTTTGTGCTGGCGGACGCCGCCCGCACGGTCTTCCGGCGGCTCCTGGACGGCGTCGAACCGAAACTGGTCGACGACGCGGAGGCGGCCCTGGCGGCAACACCGGGCGTGACCGGGGTCGGCCCGGTCCGCCTTCGCTGGACCGGCCACCAACTACGCGCCGAAACGTCGGTGGCGGTGGCGGCCAACCTGACGGTCGAGGCCGGCCACGCGATCGTGCTCGACGCCGAGCATCGCTTGGGCCACGCCCTGCCGCACCTGGCGTCGGCAACAGTCCACCTGGACGCCGGCCAGACCAAGCACACCCACCTGACCGCCGGCCAGAACCGGCACGTTCACGCGGATGCTGTGGATAACCGGCATGTTCACGCTGACGCTGTGGATAACCGGCACGTTCACGCGGACGCTGTGGAAAACGGGCACGTCCACGCGGATGCTGTGGATAACCGGCACGTTCACGCGGACGCGGGGTAGGCAGCGGGTGGATCGGGGTGCACCCGGTTTGGCCGGGTGCACCCTCGGGGATCTGCCTGGTCGCGGAGCTGACAGATCGGGCTGGAGTCGGACCAGGGCGCGTCGGGATTCAGACCAGGACGCGTTGGGCGAGGGCGTCGCGGCCAAGGCTGCTGCGGATTTGAGCCAGCGGCATGTTCCGCAGCGTGCGGCGCATCCGGGCGATGCCCAGCAGGTCTGCCTTCGCCGTCGCCACAATGTCGACCTTGCTGTTCGGGTCGTCGACCCAGTCGACCGGGACCTCATGGGTGCGCAAGCCCGCCTTCTCGGCCAGCACCAGCAACTCGGTGTCGAAGAACCAGCCGGTGTCCTCGACCAGCGGCAGCAACTGGTGGGCCGCGTCGGCGCGGATCGCCTTGAAGCCACACTGGGCGTCGGAGAATTTCACGCCCAGGCTCGCGCGCAGGATCAGGTTGTAGGTGCGGCTGATGAATTCGCGCTTGAGGCCGCGGACGACCCGTGAGCCGCGCTTGAGCCGGGAGCCGATCGCCAGGTCGGAGTGCCCCGAGATCAGCGGCGCGACAAGCGGGAGCAGGGCGGCCAGGTCGGTGGACAGGTCCACATCCATGTAGGCCACCACCGTCGCGTCCGAGTTCAGCCAGGCGCTCTTGAGCGCCCGGCCCCGACCCTTCTGGGCCAGGTAGACGGCGGTGACCTCGGGCAACTCGATGGCAAGCCGACCCGCGATCATCGGCGTCCGGTCGGAACTGGCGTTGTCGGCAATGGTGATCCGGAACGCGAACGGCAACACCTCGACCAGGTATGCGCGCAGCCGGCGCACGCTTTTCTCGAGGTCATTCTGTTCGTTGTAGACGGGGATGACGACGTCGAGGACGGGGCGCGCATGCGTGGTCTCGACAGTGGGCGGCTCGGCGATGACGGTCATGGGGTGCTCCCTCTAGCGTGCCCTCTCGGGTCTTGCTTCGCTGCGGTCTCGGTATTTGTTTCGCTTCGTCGCGGTCGGCCCCCTGCCCGGCGAAACCGCTGACCTGCCTTCTGAGCCCAACATTGGGCCGCACGCCTTTTCCGCGCATGTGGCCTCGCTGTGCGTCTGCTATGAGCGTGTGCGGAAATCGGGTGTGATCGATCCCGCCCGGCTCGAGATAATGCCGATCATGGCTTCGACGAGATCGGGACCCGCGCTGGCCGCCCTCGCGATCGGCACCTTCGCGATCGGCATGACGGAGTTCGTGATCACCGGGCTGCTTCCCGAGATCGCCGCCGACCTGCGGGTCTCCATCCCCCGTGCCGGATTGCTCATCTCCGGCTATGCGCTCAGCGTCGTGTTCGGCGGCCCGGTGGTCACCGGCCTCGTCGCCCGGCAGGCCCGCAAGCCGGTCTTGATCGCGTTGCTCGCGTTCTTCGTCGCCGGCAATGCGATCTCCGCCATGGCGGGCGGTTACGGCGTGATGCTCGGTGGCCGGGTCGTGGCCGCGCTCTGCCACGGCTCGTTCATCGGCTTCGCCACGATCGTGGCCGGTGATCTCGTCGCGCCCAATCGGCGCAGCAGCGCCATCGCCGCGATGCTCAGCGGCCTCACCCTCGCCAACGTGGCCGGCGTCCCGCTCGGCACCCTGCTCGGTCAGCAATGGGGCTGGCGGGCAACGTTCTGGGCGATGGCGTCCCTCGGGCTGCTCGCGGCGTTGGCGACGGCCGCGCTCGTGCCAGCCTCGGCCGGGCTCATGCCAGCCTCGCCGGGGCCGGGGCCGACCGCGCCGGTGGCAGCCTGGACGAAGAGCGGACGAGGGCCGGTGGCAGCCTGGACGAAGAGCGGACGAGGGCCGGTGACAGCCCGGAATAAGGGCGGGCGAAGGCCGACGGCCGGGCCGCCGGTGCGCGCCCAACTAGCCGCGTTCGGGACGGCCCGGGTGTGGTTGGCGCTGCTGATGACCGCGCTCGCGTTCGGCGCCGTCTACGCGCCCTTCACTTACGTGGCCCCGTTGATGACCGACGTCGCCGGCTTCTCGGCGGGCGCGCTGCCCTGGCTGCTCGCCTTCTTCGGCCTGGGCCTGGTAGTCGGCAACGTCCTCGGCGCCCGGGCTGCCGACCGTTGGCTGATGCCCACAATCGTCGCCGCCTCGGTCGCGATGCTCGTGGTGCTCGTCGCGTTTTCCTGGACCGCGCACTTCCACTGGCCCGCGGCGATCACCCTGTTCGTGCTCGGCGTCGCCGCCTACGCCACTGTGCCGGGCCTGACCACCCGGGTCGTGACCAGCGCCGACGGCGAAGCCCAAAATCTGCTCGCCTCGTCGGCGGCGGTTTCCGCCTTCAACCTGGGCAACGCGGCGGGCGCCTACCTCGGCGGCCTGGCGATCGAAGCCGGCTGGGGTTACGCCTCGACGACCCTGGTCGGCGCGGCCATGGAGGCCGGTGCGCTCGCGATCGCCGTGACGTCAATGCTTGCCGTTCGCAAGATCGCTGTATGACCGCCGGATAGATCAGGAAAGGCTATCGGCACATCGAAGGTGATTCGTCTACGGCAGCATTGGGTATCAGCACATCGCGCTCGGAGATTCCGACGTTGAATGGAGCTAGCGCCATGCTTGTGATTGGACTCATCCTCCTGCTACTGGGCATCTTCCTGCATGTCTCGATCCTCTACACGATCGGCATCATCCTGCTGATCGTCGGCGCGGTCTTCTGGATCCTCGGCTCCGTCGGCCGGCCGATCGGCGGGCGAAAATACTGGTATTAATCCCCCCGGTTTACCCGCCGAAATGAACCCGGGCCGTCAGATTTCCAAGACCGCGAAGGAATGCGGCTCGAGCCGCACGCGGGCGTCACCGCTGCCGGCCGCCGTCAGCTGCGCGACCCCATTCAAAACCGCTTTCCCGTACGGCGTGGGGACGTCCGCAGCGGCGGCGGCCACGTTCAGCGCGAGCAGTAGCCGGTTGACGCCGTCCGACATTTCGTAGGTCAACTGCTCGTTGGTGAGATGGCGTACCGTGCTGCGCGCCGCGTGTAGCCATGCGTGTCGCCGGCGCAGCCCGATCAGATCCTGATGCAGCCGGTACGTCGGCCATCCGTAGGGCGCGAGCGCCTCGGGCTTCTCGGGGAATGCCGGGCGGACCGCGTCGTCCCCGCCGGCCCGATCCTCCTTCACGCCGCGGAACGCCTGCTCGTCGCCGTAGTACACCGACGGTGTGCCGCCGAGCGTGCAGAGGATCGCGAGGGCCAGCGGGACGTCGCGCTCATCGTCCAGCTTGCTGGCGATTCGGGTCACGTCGTGGTTGCCGACGAAGGTCTGCGGCACGAACGTCGCCAGGAACTCGTTGTGGCGCTCGAGCGCCCAGCGCAACTCGAAGAAGTTAGCCGAATTCAGCGCGCTCCAGATCGCCTTCCACAACTCGTATTGGGTCACCGAGTCCACGGTGGACTTTTCGACGAACCCGGCATAGTCGCCGTGGATCACCTCGCCCACGAAATACGCCGCCGGATGCATCGCCCGCACCGTCGGGAGAACCTTGGCCCAGAACCTGGTCGGCACGGCGTAGGCCGCGTCGAGCCGCCAGCCGTCCGCGCCGCGGCGCAGCCAATGCGCCAGCACCTCGGCGACGTAATCGGCCACGGCCGGCTCCAGATGATTGAGCGTCACCAGGGAGCCGTGGCCCTCGAACGTCTCATACTCCGGCTCGATGCCGGGCCGCCACTCGCCCGCGGGCCAGGTGAGGCGGAACCACGACGCGGTCGGCGCGGCCGGCCCCTGCTCGAGCACCGCCCGGAACGCCGGATGCTCACGGCCCACGTGATTGAAGACGCCGTCGAGCAGCACCCGCAGCCCGCGCTCGTGGGCGGCCGCGACCAGGGCATCGAAATCACCGTCGTCGCCCAGCCGGGGGTCGATCCGGAGGTGATCGACGGTGTCGTAGCCATGCGTCTCGGCGGCGAAGATCGGGCCGAGCATCAGCCCCGACGCGCCCAACTCGACCGCGTAGTCGAGCCAGCTCTCCAGCCGGCGCAGCCGGTGCTCGTCGGCCGAGATCCCGCCGACTCCCTCAGCGGGCCACGCCCCGACGAACCCGAGTGGATAGACCTGCCACCACACGGCGTGCCGGACCCAATCGGCCTCTGCCACGCGAACGCCCCTCTCATCCATGTCGCGAGCGACCCTAGGCCCTTCGCCGCAAGATCGCTTAGCGCCTGTGGACGCTAACGCAGAACGCCGGCCCGAACCGGGCCGGCGTTCTGCGGGTGAGCAAGGTCAGATCGTGTCGGCCGCGAGCTCGCTGCGCAGCTTGGCGAGGGCTTTGGTGAGTAGGCGCGAGACGTGCATTTGGGAGATGCCGATGTGGTCGGCGATCTGCGATTGGGTGAGATTGCCGTAGAAGCGGAGGGTGAGGATGGTTTGTTCGCGTTGGTTGAGGCTGGCCAGGGCGGGGCCGAGGGCGACGCGGGTTTCGGCGAGTTCGTACTCGTGGTCCTCGCCGCCGAGGGTGTCGCCAAGCTCGGTGGTGCCGTCGGCGGTCAGAGGAGAGGAAAGGCTGGTGGTGTTGTAGGCGCGGGCGCCCTCGAGGCCTTCCAGGATGTCTTCGTCGGTGGTGCCGAGGTGGGCGGCGATGTCAGCGACGGTGGGGGAGCGGCCCAGAGTATGGGTAAGGGTCGCATTTGCCTCGGTGATGGCGAGGCGGAGCTCTTGCAGGCGGCGGGGCACCCGGATGGACCAGGTGCGGTCCCGGAAGTGGCGCTTGATCTCGCCGATGATGGTCGGGATGGCGTAACCGGTGAAGTCGACGCCGCGGGTGGGGTCGAATTTGTCGACGGCTTTGATCAGGCCGATGGTGGCCGTCTGGATCAGGTCGTCGGTCGGCTCGCCGCGGCCGGCGTAGCGGTGGGCGAGGTGGCGGGCGAGAGGCAGCCAGGCCTCGATGGCGCGCTCGCGCAGCCGGGGCCGGGTCGGGTCGCCGAGCGGGGTGGCCACCATCGCGGCGAGAAGCTCAGTGGCGGTATCCGCCGGAGCGGTCGCGGCAGTCGCAACGGTCGTCGTCTGCGTCACGGTGACTGTCATGCTGAGGTCCTCCCTGGCGCCTGTCCGGAGAGCCGACCCGGCGGTGAGGCCGGGCCCGGGCCGGGCAGGGTTTCGGTTGTCGGCAAGGGTGCCCACGCACGTAGGCCGTTCGGTTAGGACTAACTTAACCGAGAGGACGAGCAAAGACTAGCCGAAAGTATGAGTCACTTTACGTGACGAGACGGCGACGTCGTGTAATTTGGGAGGATTAGTCCTCGTCCTCGCGCTGCTTCTCGTCGCGCTTCTCCGCTTCGCGCTCCATGGCGATGTCGAGGGCGAGGACGCTGCCGATGATCAGCAGCGGGTCCTGCCCGGCGGCGATCTGCACCGCGTACGTGTCCCGGATGGTCAGCCAGCGCTTCGAGACCGCCGCGACCTCCTCGCCGCCCAACTCGATCGTGTACTCGTGATCGAGCAGGTCACCGCGCATCTCGAGGTCGTCCGGGCCGGGCACGTCGATCGTGAACTTGTCGCGGAACGGCGTGAACAGCTTCTTTTTCACCTCGGCCACCGCCTCGCCGCCGATCCGGATCTCATACGTGGGCCGGATCGCCACCAGGTGCCGATGCACGGACGCCAACTCCCGGCCGTCCAGATCCTCGATCACCACCTTGTTGCGCAGAGTGAACACCTTGCCGTCGACGTGGAACACCTTGTTGCCGTGTTCGTCGAGAACGTCGAAGTCGTCGCCGATGCTGAAGAAGCGCTCCCTGATCACATACATGCGACCGATTCTCCGCCGCCCGCGCCACCGCCGCCCGGCAGGGTGACCTCCGGCTGGCGGGGCTCAGCCGACGGCGGACAGCAACTGGAGTTTCTCGTAGCTTTCCGTGCCCGGCACGGCGGTGAAAACCAGCAGCGTCTGGGACTGGTCGGGGTCGAGCAGGGTCTGGCAGTGCAGGTCGATCAGGCCGAGCGCCGGATGCGAGATCCGCTTGGTCTCCGTGTACAGCGCGTTGACCTCGTGATCCGCCCAGACCGCGGCGAAGTCGGGGCTGACGGCGAGCAGGGCGGCAACGATCTCCCCGGTCCGGGAAAGACCGCGGCTGTACGCCTGCCGCAGCTGGGCCGTGAAGATCCGCCCGTGCATCGGATGGTCCTCGACCGGGTAGCTGAGCCGCGCCGACGGCTCGGTGAACCAGCGATACACCATGCTCCGGGCCAGGCCGGTCCACTGGCTGTCGTCGCCCAGCAGCGCGATCGCCGGCCGGGTCTGCCTGAGCGTCTCGCCGACGTGGTTCATGACCTGGGCCGGAGTGTCCTCGAGCCGGTCGAGGATACGCATGATGCCGGGGTTGATGTGGTCGCCGCGCAGGCTGCGCTGCGGGGCGGCGTGACCGCCGATCCGGAACAGGTGGTCCCGTTCATCGAGGGAGAGATGCAGGCCACGGGCGATCGCGGCGAGCATCTGCTCGGACGGCTGCGGGCCGCGCTGCTGTTCGATCCGGCTGTAGTAGTCGGTCGACATGCCGCTCAGCGCGGCGACCTCCTCGCGGCGCAAACCGCCCGTACGCCGGCGCGGGCCGCGTGGCAGCCCGACGTCCTCGGGCTGCAGCGCCTCGCGCCGGGTCCGCAGAAAATCCGCAAGTTGCGCCCGGTCCACGGCCTCAGTGTCCCTTGACGGCGAACTCGACGCGCGCGAGCTTCGCGGAGACGTCCCAGAGCCGCGCGGCCGCCGCCTCGTCCCGGGCGATTTTGTAGATCTTCTGCTCGGTCGGCGCGCCGGTCAGGTGGCCGAGGCCGCGGGGGCCGTAGAAGCGGCCACCCTGGGCGGCCGGATCGGCGGCGGCGTACAAAGCGGGCAGCAGGCCGCCGTCGACCGACTGCACCGGCCAGCCGAGGCGGGACAGGCGCTTGAAGATGGCGTCCATCGGCGACGAGCCCGTGCGGCCCATGTTCGGGCCGGACGCCTGCAGGTTCGTCGAGGTCAGGCCGGGGTGGGCGACGTTGCTGGCGATGCCCCAGCCGCCCGCCGCGCTACGCCGATCCAGTTCCAGGGCGAACAGCATGATCGCCAGCTTCGATTGCTCGTAGGCGCGCATCGGGGAGTAGCCGTGCGAACTCTGCAGGTCGTCCCAGGCGATCTTGCCGGTGCGGGCCGCGAAGCTCGTCTGGGTCGTCACCCGGGCCCGGCCGGCCGCAAGCAACGGCAGGATCCGGGCAACCAGCGCGAAATGGCCCAGATAGTTCGTGCCGAACTGCAACTCGAAGCCGTCGGCGGTGGTGAACCGGGTGGCCGGCGTCATCACCCCGGCGTTGTTCACCAGGATGTCGATCGGCCGGCCTTCGGCATTCAGCTTGTCGCCGAGCGCGGTCACCGATTCCAGCGACGCCAGGTCGAGGGCCCGGGTGGAGACTCGCCCACCGATCTTCTCGACGGCCGCGCGGCCCTTGGCGGCATTGCGGACCGGGATAATCACTTCGGCGCCGGCCCGGGCGAGACGCCCGGCCAGGCCGAGACCGATGCCGTCGCTTGCGCCGGTCACTACCGCGAGCTTGCCCTGCAGATTCGGTACGTTCATCGTGGCTCCCTGTTCGGCTGCTTCCTGCCTGAATCAAGGGTCACGCCGGCGAGCGCGCAGATGAAGGACGCACCTATCCACGGACTACCAATCCGTGGATGCGCTCGGCCTCAGTCCGGGGCGGCCGGAATAGCGACCAACTCGATGAGCTCCGCGTCGCCCGGGCGCCAATCGGGCACCGCCACCATGAGGTAGCGCAGCGGCACCGGAGTGAACAGCGCCAGCGGCGTATAGGTCACGCCGTCCGTGGAGGAGGACAGGCGCACGCCCCGGAGCGGGCCATTCGACCAGGTCAGGCGCACGTCCGCCACGTCGACGAGCACGGCCAGGTCGACGACCATGCGGCCCGAAGGCCCCGGTCGCCAGGCTGTGGTCGGATCGCCGTCAACCGCGTAGGCCGGCGAGTTCATCCCGGCCGGCAGCGGCGACGTCGGGTAGGTCGTACGGCCGCGGGCTCGATCCACCGTCGGCGTCACGGTCGAACCCGGCGCTACCACGGCACGGGAGCTGCCGGCCGGCACGCGAACGCGGGTCGACCACGTCCCGGAGCCGACCTTGAGGGTGACCGCGCGCCCGGCCGGCGCCATGATCGTCAGGTGGTGGGAGTCGGCCACGTCGAATCGGGTTCCGGGTGGCACCGTGCCGTCGATCGTGAAGCGAGGCGGCTCGACGAAGCCGGTCCCGCCGTCCACCGTCACCGTCCACTGCAGACCGACCTCGGTGCTGATCTGCACGCCACGATAGACACGCTTCGTGGACGGGATGGTCACGGTGGAGGTCACGCCGCCGGGCGACAGGTTGAAAACCGTGAGGTAGCCGTCGGCGTCACTGACCTTCAAGCCGTTCGCCGTCGGCATCGTCCGCTTGGCGGCGGCCTCGAGATCCGCGTCGACGTAGCCCTCGATCAGCGACGATGGCACGGACACACCGTTGGCCGTGACCGTGATCGGGCCGCGGCTGACCAGCCCGGCGCGGCCGTCGATGCCGACCCAGTCACCCGTGATCTTGTGCGGTTTCGGCACGACGAAAGCGTCGCTCCAGGTCAACGCGTCGGTCGAGGTCTGGATCACGTACTTCGTCGCGTACGCGTCCTCCCAGGTCAGGCGTACGCCGGCGACCTTGACGACCGAGCCGAGGTCCACCGCCAGCCAACTGTCCTGCACGGCCTGCTGCGTCCGGTCGACAGCCCAGCGCGTCTCGGGATTGCCGTCGGTGGCGTTGCGGGACGGGTAAGTCACGTCCTCCGAGGACGCCCCCGGCAGCGCGCCCTGCGCCAGGTCGGCGCCCTGCTCGTCGAGCACCGAGAAGGTCCAGATCGAGTAGCCGTACACGGTTGCGGCCTCGCGGCCGAGCATCCGCACATATCGGGCCGGCCGGGGGGCAAACTTGAGCTCGTCGACGTCGCCGTTGCCGCTGGCCTCGCTCTCCCGCAACTTCAGCGTGCCGCCCGAGGAGGTGAAGGTGCGCGTCCCGGTCAGCCCCGGCACGCCCGGCATCGTCAGATTGAAGATCGTCAGCGACCCCTCGTCGGGGCCGAGGCCGGTGCTCATGTAGACCACGGTGCCGGTCGGCAGGGTGGCGAAGGCCGCATACTCGGTGCCAAGGTTGAGCACGGTCACCGTCGCGTCGACGCCGTCCCGGACCTTTTCGTACGCCCGAACCCAGCGCCCCGTCGGCGTCAGCTTGGGCGGCAGGAAGCCGGGCGCCCGCGAGTCGACAAGCCAATTGTCGTGCCAGGGCTGCCAGAGGAACCGGACAAAATCCTCCTTGGTGACGGCGGCGGCGAACGCCTTCTCGGACTGGTGCACGACCATCCCGACGTCGGCGCCGAACTCCCGGGTCCCGCTTGCGTCCCGGAAGAAGGTGTCGCTGGGCCGTACAGGCGTCCCGCGGTGCCGGTGAAACAGGTACGAGATGGCCAGCTCGGCGCGGGCCTCAGGCTCGTACTTCTCCTCGCCACTAAACTTCGTCAGCCGGAATTCGGGGTGGTATCTCAGGTAGGGCATGAGCCGGGCGGCCAGGTCGGCCTCCGCCCGGGCCGCGTCGGCGTTCCCCTGCACCTGCGCCAGGAAGGCCAGCGGCAGGACATCCCGCCCGTACAGGTGGTAGCGGTCGGCGACCATCGGCATCACCGGCTCGCCCGCATCGCTGGCGAACAGGCGCAGCGTGCGCCACAGTTGCTCGCCGCTCGGCTGCCGGGTCAGCACCTGGGGGAGCGGCTCGCCGGCGGCCAGGAAATGAATCGCCGCGCGTCCCGCCGTACGCCAAAGCTCTGCCTGGTAGTGCGGGTTTACCGACTCATGATTCTCCACGACGAAGGTGTCGTGGATGTTGTGCGCGACCGCGCGCTTGCTGACCTTCTGCCCGTCGACGACGGCGTCGTTGACCCGGTCGGCGACGGGCAGCCCACTGGCGTTCGTCGCCCAAAACAGGAACCGCTCGCGCGTCTCGTCGTCGCCCTCCGCCCAGGCCAGACCGGGCGCCATCGCCTGGGCGTAGACGCCCATCTCCTCAAGCTTGGTGTCGCCGAGCCAGCCGCCGGCGGTTCCGTTCGGCGACCAGTCGCCGCTCAACGGGTCATCAGAGAAACCGAGCCCATTAGCGTACGCCGCCTGCCCGATTGTGATCTTCTCCACGTTCGCCTGGGTTGCGGCGTCGAGATCGTCCCAGAGCAGCCGCGCGGCGAGAATAAAGTAGAGCTCGAACGTCGAGTCCCAGAACAGCTGTTGGCCCCACTCGTCGCCGCCGGCCAGCCGGTTCGTCGCGGCGAACCGCTTGATCGTGGCGAGCGTCCGTGCCTTGAGCCGGGCCTTAGCCACCCCGGCCAGCTCCGCGTCATACTTCTCGACGCGCAGCAACACGGCATTGCCGAGCACGGCGACAAACCGAAAATCGGCGGCGGCGTACGCCCCGATCTTGGCGTCCCACTGCTGCTCCACCCAATGCGTGTGCACATGCAGAAGATCCAGATAGGAATCGGCAACCGGATCCCGCGCCGGCTTGCCCCACGGAAACGCGCGGCTAGCAGCGGCGGCAGGCGCGGGCAGCGCGAGAACGCCACCGGCCGCCCCGGCCAGAGCGAGCAGCTGGCGGCGAGACACCCCAAACCCGCTCGGCGACATAGAACCCCCTCGGCAAACGACAAGGCCCTAACGATTCTCTATTCGAGGAAACCCTGTCAAACCACCCAACAGCGATTGCCGCGTTGCCGTGATATGGCTTCTGCCACACCCCGCCGCTGACGGACCATGGAGGTGTGCTGGAACGAGTGGACCTCGGCGAGGTCGAGTATGACGATGCGGTCGCCCGGATGGGACGCTGGGTGGCCGAACGCCAAGCGGGCACGGCCGGGGATCGGTTGTTCCTGCTCAGCCACCCACCGATAATCACCTACGGCCCCCGGACGGAAACCGCGGACCTGCCGGCCGACCTCGCGATCCGCACGGTACGGGTGGACCGCGGCGGGTACGCGACCTATCACGGGCCGGGGCAGCTCGTGGGCTACCTGATCGTGAACGTCCGGGAACGCGGCCCGGCCGACGTCGTACGTTGGTTGGAGGAGGGGCTCATCGCCGCGTTGGGCAAGCTGGGCTTCGCCGCCGTCCGGCGCGACACTCCCACGGGCGCGAGCAGCCTGGTCGGGGTGTGGACGCCGGATCACCGCAAGGTCGCGTCCATCGGCATGCGGATCCGGCACGGCGTGACCAGCCACGGGTTCGCGCTGAACGTCGACCCGGAGATGACCGCGTTCGAGCGCTTCACCGTCTGCGGCCTGCACGATGTGACCATGACCTCGCTGCGGCAACTCGCCGACGAGCGGGGCGGCCGGGCTCCGACTGACGCCGAGGTGCGCGAGGCGGTCGCCACCGAGCTAACCCGGTGCTGAGGCGGCCGCTTCAGCACCGGGCCACGTTCGACGATCAGGTCGTCCGGCGGCGGCGGGCGAACGGGTCGATCAGCTCTGGAGGCAGATAGCCGGCGTCCATCTGGGAGAAGTTCGTGCCCGGCGGGACGATCTCGTCGATCCGGTCCAGAATGTCGGTCGTCAGCGTGAGGTTGGCGGCCGGCAGCTGCGACTCGAGGTGCTCCATCGTGCGCGGTCCGATGATCGGCGCGGTCACGGCCGGATGCTGCAGCACGAAGGCGATGGCGAGCTGCACCAACGGGATGCCGGCGTCGTCGGCGAGCTTGCCGAGGGCGTCGGCCGCGTCCAGCTTGCGTTGATTCTCCGGGTTGGACATGTCGTACCGTTGCGGCAACCTGTTGGCTCGCCTTGACTTTTCGATATCCTCGCCCTTGCGATATTTTCCGCTCAGCCAGCCGCCGGCGAGCGGGCTCCACGGCAGGACACCCAGGCCGAATTCCTCGGCCACCGGCAGCACGTCCGCTTCGATCCCACGGACCAGCATCGAGTACGGCGGCTGCTCGGTCACGAACCGCGACAGCGCG
>Ga0307512_10004367_pt1 | contig 15580 bp, 19 predicted proteins | sample 14_EM_MG_FD_200267 | JGI IMG/M metagenome (GOLD analysis project Ga0307512, IMG submission 200267) | Populus trichocarpa ectomycorrhiza microbial communities from riparian zone in the Pacific Northwest, United States - 14_EM | ecosystem: Host-associated > Plants > Roots > Unclassified | place... | reverse complement strand
AGGCCGCCATCTGGCTCACCAAGTGCTTCGCGCAACTTGGCGCGTCGTCCAAAACTGTGTGTGTCCTCATTCGCCTCAGTCATGCTCTAGGGGATCTTGCCAGTAACATCGACCAAACAGCTTTACGCGGACCAAGCGGCGGTACACAACCCCATCGTCTTTGCATGCTTCCAGGGCACGCAGACATCCCAGAGGAAACCGCGCATCCTCTTCTATGGGTAAGAGATGCAGATAGACACGTCTCCGCTATCGTACTCGCAAAAACCTGATGTACGGTACACGCGCACAGGCACTATGATGTCATCTCAGCTCCCTCAGAGGGGTGGGAGAGCGACCCGTTCAAGCTGACCGCGCGTAACGGATACCTGTATGCGCGCGGTGTCGCCGACGACAAGGGCCCGGTGCTCGCCATCGCATGCGCGGCGGCGGACTTGTTGCGAGCGCGCAAGCTCGGCGTGGATCTGCTCTTTCTCGTGGAAGGGGAAGAAGAGACGGGCAGTGGCGGCTTCGTGGATGCAGTGCTGAGACACAAGGTGGGTGGTACCTGATTGGGTCCCTTGCGTCCTATGTGTGGGGAAATGATGGTATGCCAATAGGATCTCATCGGAGAGGTAGACGCGATACTAGTCAGGTGAGCGCTCAACGCTTGTTGGGCATCTTTGTCTGGTGGGTGAACGAAGCAATGATCTGTGTTGCACAGCAACTCGAGTTGGATAGCTTGTGATGTCCCGTCGATTACATATGGCCTACGCGGAGTCGTTCATTGCAATATCGAGGTTAGTATCCGTGCAGTCCCACGGTATATATATATCCGGTCTTCTGCTTATCATTTCGCCAATGTTCAGATCTCGTCAGGTAGCACCAAAGACAGCCATTCGGGGATCGACGGTGGTGCGTGGGACGAGCCCATGCAAGACATGTGAGCATGTTGTGCGCGTCAAGCGCGTCAGATGTCAATAGTAATCGGCAACATAGGATCCAAGTGCTCGCAGGGCTCACAGACAACAAACGCAACGTTCTCATCTCGGGTTTCCGTACGTACTTATCTTTTACTCCTGACCGCGTCTCACCCCGCTCTACTCCTGGCAGATGACAAAGTACGACCGCTAGACGACGAAGAAGCGGCGTTCTTCCGCCTGCTAGAATCCGTTACCCAACGTTCAGCGGCATCCCTCATGTCGCGCTGGCGCGAGCCTTCGCTGACCATCCACGGCGTGCGCGGTTCAGGCCCGCACAACCCCACCGTAATACCGGCGTCCGTCACGGCTCAGGTGTCGTTGCGCATCGTGCCAGACCAAGTGCTCGACACGGTCTGCGCAGGGCTCATACAGCACCTCCGCGCGTCATTCGACGCGCTAAACTCCGCCAACACGATCAAGGTAAACTGTTCAAAAATCGCGGTCTCTCTCATGAGATTCGCCCGCGAGTTTTGCACGCGCGAGGCCGGGCGCTTTTCGACTCTTCTTCTTGTCCTGATTTTTGACGCTGTCTGAGTAGGTGACTGTGGACCACACGGCCGATTGGTGGCTCGGAGATCTGACGCACCCTTGGTTCCTTGAACTCGAGCGCGCCATCCGCGACGAGTGGGGCGCCGAGCCGATGCGCGTCCGCGAAGGCGGCGTACGTCCTATTTCCATTCCATCCATCCTCCTCTTCTCTCTCCATCACTCATCTCACTCTCCACGACAGTCTATACCCTGCGTCCCGTTCCTCGAAAAAGCCTTTGGCTGCCCCGCGCTTCACCTTCCTATGGGCCAAAGCTCGGTACGTTTTTTCGCATTGCCCCACTGGGTAGCTGATCCTCTTTTCCCCTTTGCTCGGTCTCTCGAATATAGGGTCAAGCGCACTTGCCGAATGAGCACATCTCGCTGTCGAATCTGCGACAGGGAAAGGCCGTCGTCGAGCGGTTCTTGCGCGCGGTTGCGGAGTGCGGGGTGGTGCCAAAGCCGCAGCAGGGGTCGGACTCGGAGGCGCAGACGATGTGATGCCTTTTGTCGGGTAACGGCGGCCGCCCACTCACTTAAGCATCTATTTGTTTTTTCTATACTTTCGTGTAGATTCAAATTCGCATTCGTATCGGCAATCCACTCCGCTTTGTTTCCAAGGGGCACAGATATGGAATCAGCATATTGATTAGGCTCAAGGAGTGGTTTCGAGAGGGTGAACGCAACATAAAAGATAGGACGAGCAAGAGACGGGATAAGTAAAAATATTTGAATACATAGAACCAAGATGAGATACTAAATACGATAGAGGTGTCTAGAGTCGATCGATGGGATAGTAGGAATGAAATGCCTCATCACGCGATCACGTAAGCATCGATGACCCGCCCGATCCCTTTGACGCGATCTTTGAGTTTGAGAGTCTACACACGCGACCCAATGCACTTAACATAATCTGTGGAAGGTCATCACCGTCAAAAGACAAGAACCAAGAAGGAAGGATAGCAGAGCACGAGTGGCCATATTACACGTACGTCAAGGCGCTTGATGTTCACCACATCGACGGTCGTCGTTTTCTTCTTCCGCCGAACAACATCGCTTTCGTCATCGGAGCCGCCGATGAATTCGCACTTTGAGACCGCAGTAGCAACTGCTGGTGGAGTCCGGGCGCGTGACGAGATGGGAAAATCGGGAGGCAGCGCGTGCTGCATTTGGTGATGGTGTTGGTGATGGTGGTGATGTTGGTGACGGTGAGGCTGCTGCGCGCCGCGCCCACGCAATGTGTAACCCTCATGCCAGGGCACGTACGGCCGGAATGGCGGGTCGTGGTATCGATAATCCACCGTTTTCTATGAACACACAAGCGAGACTCAGCCTACGTCCACGACAACTAGGTAAGGCTCCAAGAGCTCATAAACGACACACCATGAGCTTTTCGTCGTGGGCCGCTGCCTTTATCCTCGTTGTCGATGATGGGGGCTTTTTGGGACGTCGGTGGGCCTTATGGTGCGCACGAGGGGCATCACGGAGCGCGGGGTGACGTGGGTGCGGGTGTGGGCCGTGGTGGGCGTGGACGCTTTGGACGTAGCCGTATGCATATGCGGGCGTGGGCGGGTTGGCCTGGGTAGCCATGACCCAAGCAAACGACGGGAAGGGCGGGTAGACGTGCTGCTGTTTCTTTTTCATGTGCGAAGGGGTAGGGTGTGGCTGGGCAGAGGAAAGGGATAGAGTGATGAGGGAAGAGGGAAGAAGAGACGAAGGAAGAAGGGAGAGGGAAGGGGGTGTTAAATGGGCATCGAGAGAAGGGGCGGCGTGCTAATTGCTTCGTGCGAAACAAAACGAGTGTGTCAAAAGGTCGCCGTGTCTTGGTGTAATACATACCTGACGGGGTCCGCGTACCGAATGGGCGGCTTCCTGGCCCAAACAGAGTAGTAAGCTCTGGTCTGGCCCGCAGGGGCACCAGTCCGCCTCCGCTCCGCGTGGTCTCATTCGGTAAAGCTTCGTTTGACTATTTGACTATTTGTCACTAGGGGCGTGGTAGCAGGTAAGTTGAACTTGAAGCCTTGGTGCGGATTCCTTGTGCTGATCATAGCGGCAACGAGCAACCGATGACTTCTAGAAGAATGAAAAAAAGTGTTTTGAAGGAAAATCTATTTGAGCGGACACCTGGCCTCGTCTTGATTCGCAAACTGTCGCCGATGGGTCCATCGTCGATCCAGGTGGTGGACACGTTCCTACGATCTTCAACTGCGAGTTTCTAGGAATGGGTACCACAATCGTGAGTACGATCGTAGGGAGGAAAAAAACACGACGCTCTGGTCAAGAGAGATTTGCTTCCGAGGTCAAATCCCATCGTGGTTTTGTGAGTGAGTGTGAGTGTAACATATCAAACGAAACCCGTTAAGCATCACCACCGACACAATTGATCCCCTCCTTCCCTCAGAGCTACAGATTTTTCACCAAAGGACGTAAACTGCGCCCTGAAACGACGCAAACGTCCTCTAATCCCTCCTGTTACGCGATACCGGCTCTGCTCTGCCTTCTTTACGCACGCCAAGAATAACACATCCATCGAGCTGCTCAGGATTTGCTAGAAACTATTCCACTGTGGTTGACCATTTTAACACCTCCGGGGGGTTGACTCTTGAAAATACGAAGACCCGCAACCAGATACATCGTCCACCATGCCAGCCAACGAGACACTTCCCAAAGTGGCAAGCGAACACAGCATGTCACAGCGTGACGTTGGCGTGACCATGACAGTGCCACAACGGGACCGCTAAAGGCGAGTCATCATTCCCTCGTTTCGCGAGCCTGCGACCAGGATCGATTTCTGAATGTTCGTATTCCACCCAGTGTGCCCCAAGATTGAAGTAAATCCCAAAATGACTGCATCAAACGAGCACATATAGCTGTGCTTCACAGTCGACCAATATCCGCAGACAAGAGCGGAAATGCTCGCAACGCAGGAAAAGTGGACAGGAGCAACATTTGCTCGCAAGCGGGCAGGGCGACAGTGTGTATCAGAAGCACCTGTACATCCAGCAAGAAGGAACAAGAAAGACAACTGGATTCATCGACGCCTTGACCTGACGGCTAGCCACTGGGTGACTTGTGTTCTTATCGGAAGGGCTGACCAAATGCCCCACTGAGCTCGTATCGTCGCTTGGGCGGCAGCGAACCAAGAAGCCCATGCTTTGCGGCAAGTACAACTGTTGCGACGCGAAAAGAAAGGTACGGTCGCTACCCAGAGGTGGGAGCGAACGGTCCTTGGACGAGATTGTCGATGTTCTTGTCGCGAACGCTTGATCCAAAACCTTGACAAGTAGAAGCGGTCAAAAATCCGGGAAACGTGTTTTGTGAGTTGTGAAAGCTTCAAAGAGGAGAGCAAGACAGCTACGCGGAGCCATCGGGTTGAAATCGGCAGAACATTCGGTCTCTCGAGGACAGGCTCCGAGTCGGAAGTTGAATGGTAAGGGAAGAAAACGAAAAAAGAATCTGAAGGACCATGATGAATTACTGGGACGGACAGTCCATTGCTGGTGCTGTTGTGGTTGTGGCTAGGGATTGGCTCGGGCTGAGGGCAGGGGGAAGGGGCATTGCCCGCTCTGGACATGGTTGCCGCCGTTTCAATGCCCGCTTTTCTATCCCCCTTCTTCCTCTTCACTGCAAACACCCTACTTATATTTTCTTCCTTCCCCCCGAAAGTTCTGGCATCCAGCTTCGCCTTGCGACCCAAGCTTTTATCCATTCTTTGGGTCTTACCCCCATAACCCGCTTACTTTCATCCAAGACTCGATCAATATGCTGTCCTCAGCGAAGAAAAGTGGTTAACCCGTGACGGTGCTTACATCTCTATTTTTCTGTCTACGAAAATAAAAATTTCGTTGAACCTGACACAAGCACGTTTTTTTCATATCGTTCGCAACTTTCGCCTTTTGCTTGCGCCTTCATCAAGCTGTAACTCCCCGCTCCTTCGCCAACATTTCAACCGCACGTCTTTTCACCACGGCCATCCCGACGACGTTGACCCACACTCTCCTGCGTATGGAGGCACGCCAAGCTCACCGACCTGAACACCTCGCAAACAACGCCACCATTTGGCGTCCAAATCCCCTTCTACCCCCTCTCTCCATCCGCCGTGGCGTTTCTTGTATATACTCCATGTGAGGACAACGAGAGCCCGCGGAATGGCTCGTAGGACGATCCCATCAACAATATTCTCGCTTAGATCCCCACACGCACCTTCTATTGATGTGGTCTGGAGAGATGCTGATCCCCGACAGCACAGTGCCAATTGGATTTCGGCGAAGCGTTGTCGTAGGATCGGACACGATGTAGATGTTGAGAGGCCGAACTTCCTCCCTATCTCAACGTCTGAATCTAGTTACAAGTGAGTATCACACCTTCAGTCAAGGTTCCGTTAGCGATCATCTTTGACAGGTCTCAAAAGTAAGGCGATAGTTAATTTTATGGCGACGAAACGTCCGGAAAAACCGAAAATTAACAGGAGTTTACACCCAAATACCCCTGAGTCTGGGTTTATTCCAGGCTCCCCACCATTCGCACTTCTCCGGCTCCCTCGCAATTGCATCCCATCCACCGTCCGAACCGGTTGCTGCTCGCGTATGCTGAGCGGCCCGTTGAGCCCATTTGCGTGCAGCTTTCGCGTCGCGTAACGCACAACGAGTCATCACGATGGCTCGCGCGAGATAGATCCAATATGTTGGATGGTAAATTATCTCCTGGTCAAGGGCCCTCTCGACAGCATGGAGGTAATTTAGCAGACGTGCGTGGTCGCTTCCCCCATTTTTTATCCAGTCCCGCACGATTTCCCGATGGTACTTGCCAATATTATTCACGGACACAGAGATGGCAAGCCTATCTTCATCATTGCGACTGCGAACCTGCGAGGGCCGCCCACAGACTAGACACGTGCATTTGAAGTTGTGGCACGTGAGGAGGAATCTTTGGCGTTCGTGTGTAACGGTTGCAGGCTCCATAATATCGTGGAAATAGGAGATCGTTACCTCTTCCCCTCCTGATATCGGCCGCAACGCTCGGATTTCTCCAGAGAACGTATCATGATCCCATCTAAACATCGCATTCGGGCAACAGCTAACAACCCCTGGTTTGTTACTACCTGGGGACCACGGAACGAGGAGGGATGCCACACCTGTGATTTAGGCGAGAAAAGGTCTCGAAAATGGCCAAGTAAAGGACATCGTGACCAGGCACCCCAGGGATCAGAAACGAGTTGGAGGATATGATATCCAGTGCGTTGTTACTCTTGTCGCCCGATGACTTGGAGGCATGTAGCGCGAAAAATGCTACCCTTTGATTCGGCGTCATTGTGTTCGTCGCGGCTCCCACGAAATATTCAGGGGCTACACAAGTCCGTGGCATCACCAGCAAAGCGCGTTCTCGTGCCATAAGCTCGCCACGGGGCACACCGCGCTCTGCCACACAACCTTTTCCTTTTCCTTGGATGTCTTTGACGCGGAGGCAACTAGCCTCGGCCTTGTCGATGGGACCATACGGGGTTTGTGGCCAGCTTTTCGCGACCACTTTGGGGAAGATGCACGTCGTCACGCCCTGCACGCCCCATGCGGGAATTCGCGCAAACAGGATGTCCTCCACGCTTTGCACGTTTGTCGTGAGCCAGGTCGCGGCGACACTTTCTGGACGTAACTCGATGGGAGGCGTTCTTTCGGGGATGGCTAGCGTGCCAGGAGGAAGCTCAGCGTCGGGTGGCGATGGCGGCACGCCCGCGCGCCGCTGTTGTTCGAAGACGGGAAATCGTGGCTCCCCCACCGCGAGGAGTCTCTGGGCGAGAGTGGGATTCTGGTTACTGTGATCGGGACTTGCCGAGGGCATGCTCGTATAATGGTGGGGGACTCTTGGTTGCGTAGGTTGTGCGTAGGGTGACGGTACGAGGTGCACCATAACCTTGCGCATCGCCTGGCTCTAAATACCGACCTCTGTGTGTGTGGCCAACACAAACATCGTTTTTTTTTAACACATTAATTGCTCGATTTGAGTATTGTGGCAAAGTTGTGGCAATCGATCGGAGTTTCGAAGTCGAATGTGAACCATAGGGAAATGCCACAAGTTGGTGTGCCTTTGTACAAGTGGACTTCCTTTCAAGACGTCGGACAATTCAATTGTCGCTGGCACCTTTCACTGGTTCACCCGTTCTCGAGCATTTCTCGAACTTGTTCCACCCAACTTATCCTTTACAAATGATTCTGCGGTATCCCGTGCAAACTACAGACTATGGGTCGCGGTGCACCGTACAGCTCGGAGGAAACATCGATGGAGCAGTCTCTCAACAACAGGGACGAAGTGAAGCCCTCGAACTTTAATAATCAATTGAAGCCGCAGATATCAGCGTTCGACGTGGCGCTGAATGTAAAGGGGAAAGAAAACCATGGGCGCGAGTGCGACATGGTATTCGTGTCGTAGTTCTGAACCTGGTAGAAGAAACGTCTCGCGTTGGCTATGCGAGCTTTGTTCTGTGACCCCTTTCCTCGAACACTCCTCGAACCTGCGTTACCGGGACATGGTTGGTATGTATGAATGTGGATACTATGTGGATGTGGGGAGTCCCGCCAAGCCGCCCACTTCGATGGCTTACGTCATGATCGTTCAAGTTACCATCCAACTCGGACCCGAATGAGCTACTAATAGAACACTGGCAACAGAACAGCTCAGGCTGATGCTTCCGCTATATGTCATCATGATGTCCCTATCCTCAGGAAACGCTCTTACCAAGGCACGGTCGCGTTCTTGCATGTCGAAGGCCAGCTCACTGGAGGCACATTTTGTTTTGGCCTCACTTCTCAATGTGCTATGACCGTTTACGCCGAACTGAACAACGTAAAGGCCGTGCTTTGACACTTGCAGCACGACGGCCATCACGATTTGACGGGTCCTTAGTTCGGTGGTTTTTCGCGGGGTACCATCCAGCGGCTTCCTTCCCAGGGCACATTCATCCACATCATATGGAACGGTCCTGAAATCTGTTGAACGGGATTCTCTGTGCCACCAATTATCGCTTCTACCCGCCGGCAGAGAAGCTCAACTTTGATAACGAAAGCCCCCCACGCTTCTATCTCATCCGCATTCCAATACGGAAGAAGCACACAAAGAGGAGGGGCGATTTACGAGGTTTTTCCCCAATCGAATCTGGCCACAAACAGCACAGTAAATACTGCCTGCCTGGTTGAATTGGGCAGGATTCAAAGTATTAGAGGGCCACATACTATCTTCACCTTTATCGGCCGAACTACTAGTATATGACATTTACGGAAACGCATCACATCTGATGGTATAAGATATGTGATCAAGTGAGTTGCAACTTGAAACAGGGTCATGCGCGCAGGCCATGACCTCGCCTGTTCTTGGTTATGGCGAGCCTAACGACGCACAAATTTGATTTCCAAAGCCTATTATGGGAAACATCTCGCTCAATGTGATTTAGAGGAATTTTGCATCCGCGGGGAAGGATGAAATATGTTACAGATACTATGAAAAGAAGGCCAACGTGGTGCGAAAAAGGAAAGTGTCCCTTGTTGTGCCACGGGTTCAATTCAATTCACGCGCAGTCCCATCCGCGCCCTTGTTTGCGCCCTCTCTTTCCACCTGAACTTCCAATAACAACACATCATCGTCATCTTGCTCAGCCACCATCTTCTGTATTTTTGGCTACATTACCTAGGCTCTACTGTACTACCAGCTCTTGAACCGTCGTCAGGCCTGGGGCTCTACCATGCCGTGTCATATTCGGGCATACCTTGTTACCATGCGATGCAACAGAGGCGAGGTCAATTCTCACGACGAAAGGTGAACTGGGACAGTGACAGCATATTTAGGTGAGCTCAGATCCCCAATGTGGAGAAGAAGTCCGGACGAGAGGCTGTATGGAGTTGTCCTTTGTCAATTCAAGCGCTCGGCGTCCAGATATCATTATCCCCGAGTGCCGGAGTGTGGTACTCTACTACGTTCACCTCGACACTGGCGCTAATCTAGGATGTGATTCTTGGGGATGATGGTCGTAATCTCCTGTTCCTTGGGGAGCCAAGTTGAAGAAACCCCGTCCTCCTTGACAATGTCTTCCCCAGGGTTCAAAAGTCCGAGACGATTGCTGTCCTTCCTCATCCATCTCTCATACCACCAGCCATCATGCGCCGTGGCTTTCTCACTAGCTCGCATGCTGCCACTACCCATCAAAGGTCGCCTCGGACTAGCGTGAAGACACCGCAGCCTGAAAGTAGGACTCCACTCGGTTCTATCCAGTCACCACCACATGTGAAGGTGGCGTCAGCCACGACGCTCATTCCTATACCGGACGGACACGTCGGATGTTGTGATCGCGTAGGGATCTCAGAACTCCTCAAGATTCTCCGGAATGCAGGTGGAAATGCGACCCATCCGCAACCTGTCATCGTTCAGATTCCTTCCACCGGCGTGCATCCAAACAAGACCACGACAACCTGTATAACTATACCAGAGGCGCGGGAGAAGCTACTTTCGCGAGGCCCATATCCTGTAATCGACTCATCCGAAGGATGCCGCATCCGCGTGGTTGATATCCCTGGCAAGGGCAAAGGGTGCATCTCGACGGGCCCAATTCCGCGCGGGGCGCTTATCATCCGCGAGCGTCCGTTGATAATTGCCCCGACGGTGATGACATTTCCGAGAAATTTCGACCGCTCCGTCGCCCGCGCGATGCCTCCCAACGAGCGTGCTGCGCTGCTTTCGCTGAACAACTGCTACGCGGACAAAATCATCGGTGTCTTGCGAACGAATAACTGGGGAATTGGTGGACTTCCGGGACACGATGCACCATACGGCGGGACAGGCGCCATCATTTCTCGTATCAACCACAGGTATGTCCCTTCATTTACATTCCGCACCTTCTTTTTTGACGATGAAACCCACTTCGCATCCCACGCATCAGCTGCGCCCCGAACGCCCTCTTCCGATGGAACGAGGAGATGTTCGCGGCAGAGGTGCGCGCGCTGCGGCCCATCGCGTATGGAGAGGAAGTGACGATGTGCTACATCCCCGAGTTCGAGCGTCACTCCGCGCGGCAGGCACGCCTGCGCGACGCCTACGGTTTCACGTGCACCTGCGAGCTCTGCGCGCGTCCGACGCCGGCGCATGCGCACAGCGACGCTCGCCGGGCACAGCTCGAGGCCCTCACGGCGCACTGCGACGAGCTCCCCGACACGCGCATATGGGCCTGGGCACGCGACCGAGGCGCGCGCGATGATACCTTGATTGGCGCGCTCGAGCAGCAGGCTGCGATGATGGAGCAGGAAATGTATGCCCGTCCCGAAGGCTGGCTGACCGTCGCGCGCCCCTTGGTCAAGATCTACTGCGCACTCGGAAACGCCGTGGCGGCGCGTAAGTGGGCCGTCTGCGCGGCTTCGTACGCGCGCGCCGCGACGGGAACGGATGGCGGATGGGAGGCAGTGGCGAGGGCGCCTGAACAGACGTTATGGTGGGGGGTCAGAGTCTCGGAATGTAGACGGTGACATGGTTTGCGTTTTGTGGTCATCACTGTGCTGGCAGGTAATACTGTATTTTTCTGAAGAGCACGACACGTGTTTAAGGGATTTTGTGACTCCCGCACGGCCGGACCGCGCTCCCGTGAGCCATCTTTTCTCAGCCATTCGACTTTGACTTTTAGACATTGGTGTTGGGTATGGGCTCCAATGCAATTATTCATCAGGGGCATGTGGGTCGAGCGCTGCTTACTGCTTATGTTATCCCCACTAAGCGACGCTCAGCCAATTTTGGGCTACAGTACTCCTTTTCTCTGACAAGTCTCCTCTCTCCTCTACTACATTCCTGTCCCTTTACTCCCTTTACCTTCACATATCACGGCCCGCTCTGGAAACCTCCTACATCAACATACTAGGTTACCTCTTGACCTGGGTCACCCATACTTTATATCATGTCCGAGTCAGAGACTCAGGAGGTTGTTTCGCGGCATGAGACGGACGACCGACTCCTGAAGGGGCTCAGAGGTGCCACATTCTGTGTCGACCTTACTGCCCAGGGTGCCATCTTCTACGCCGAGCCGAACGACGTGCGGGCCGTGCTTAATTGCATCCAGCAACAACACCATCTAACTACTGATACTCTATTTGGAGGTGGCATTTCATCGGATTACAACCCGCGTTTCCCTCCCCAGGGTTTCGATCAGGAAACCCACTCATCTGAGCCTCTCGTGCACCTGCTCAACACCATTATCTGTGTTGCCAAAGAAACCCTACGCCAACCGGCAGAGGTAGCATCGTGCAAAGGCTCCCCGCAATGCTATCTGAGCAGTCTTCGCTTTCATAGTCATGGCATAGAGGTTATCGGTCAATATGTGGATCCTCTTAAGCCGCATGGCATTGGTATTCTTGGCGAGCTGCCAGCCGGAGGGAAGATTTTCTGGGAAGACGTCGAGGTCATCGTCGAAGTCAACAGTCAAACCGATGTGCTAGTCCAACAAGCTGCGACGCGTGCTCGTTTCTCCCTCCTACATAATCGGAGGCGCTTCTTCGCAATCAGCGTTGGATTTAACTACAGAACATTAGATGTTTATTTCTTTGTCTTTCATCGCTCTGGCTTATCGTCCTCTCGTCCACTGTCCCTCAAGACACAGCAAGGGTTCCAGGATATTGCCACACACATTATTGGGATGGTGTCTATCCGAGACGAAGCAGAATACTGCCTGGATGTTACGCGATCACAGAACACTTTTTGTTTAAACAAGCGCTACTATGATGTCGTCCGTGTTCTTCATATACGTGACGACCTCTGCGGTAGTTCCACGGCCATATACAGCCTTAATGGTATGGACTCTTGTGGATTCTGTATGCAGGTCCGACTTACACCACACGCAGCACACACCAGTGCCCCTGCCCTCGGCCTGCAATCTCAAGAACTAGCGCTTTCAAACGGCATAAATTCTTTGCCCGACCAAGTGACATATAAAGTGTCGTACCCGGTTGAGGGACGCACTCAGGAGGGCCCATTGTTTTCGAAATTTGTGGGTCAGTTTGGCATTGCTGATGTAGTTGGATACCACATCTGCGGACCCGATGAACCTCATGGCTCCACAAGGCGCCTCTTCCGGGGCGCAGAGTTTTGGGGTGTCTTGGGCGGCGATGGCCGTGAACCTGAGGAAAGATCTCAACATTGCATCGCACAGTCCTCAGGGGGACGAGATCTTTTAGACCTCAGAGATAAACGGGAAGGGATTCCTTCTCCTTGTGAACTTTTGGAGACACTTCTCCATGCAATAATTGGTGAGTCGTATTTCCTCTGCGTCCAACTTTCGACTCACACGTCCACCCATCTAGGTCACTGCGGCATATTCTTTGGTGGTGTCTTGCATCGCGATATCAGCAGTGGGAACATTATACGTAACCCGCAGCCAGTAAATCGCCCTGCCCTACAAATGTTCACACTTTTTTTTTTGCTTTTGAAAGTCTGTTGATGTATTCTCCAGGTTTGAATGCACCCAAAACGTAGATTTGTGTCAGGGATTTCTGATTGATGGGGACCATGCAATTGAATGGCGCACGGCCACCCAGTCACGGATGTACGAACGAGCGGTATGTCAGAAATTGGGCCGCGTTTATATCACCCATTAACCGTGCCATATTAATTAGGGCACGCTTCCCTTCCTGTCTATTCCCCTCGTATTAGCCTGGCTAGGGCCACAACCAATTATACCGACCGCTACCGACGACCTTGAATCCTTTCTTTGGGTTTTCCTTTGGGCCATTACCGATATTTTAGAGGGAGTTGAAGGTGCAGTCCAAATTAACCCGGCAATCCCATTCATGAAGGAAGTACTTAATAGCAAGGACCTCGAAAAAAATTTACGCAAAGCGGTTTTTGCAGAGTACTTATGGGTCCAACATGATGTCGTCTTTGGAGGTCTCATTCAAACTTGGATGGAGATCTTCAGGCCAGCTGGAGATTGCGTTCGTTCGTACACGCACCGTGTGGCTGAAACACCAGCAGGGAGCTCGGATCGCGAAGAAGCATGTAATGAACTTGAGTCCTTCTGTAAAGGGATCTACGAGGCTGTCCTTACGTCTGGGTACAGACATCTCGAAGGAATTCGCCAGTATTCATGCTGGAAAGATGTCGTAGAGGCGAGCATGTCATCCCTTGTATCGGGGCGGTAGTGGTAGAGGAGAACTATGTGGTTCTTGATCTCGGAGCACTCGGTCATTTACATTTTTTCTTTTACCTTTCGTACGATTTTCCCAGACATTTTCGAGTACTCTCATCTCCCTGATGATGAAACCCTCCTCGCATCCCGCGCATCAGCTGTGCCCCGAACGCCCTCTTCCGATGGAACGAGGAGATGTTCGTGGCATAGCGCATGGTGAGGAATTGACGATGTGCTACATCCCCGAGCTCGAGCGGCACTCCACGCGGCAGGCAGGCCTGCGCGACGCCTACGGTTTCACGTGCGCCTGTGAGCCCTGCGCCCGTCCAACGCCCGCCCATGCGCACAGCGACGCTTGCTGAGCACAGCTTGAGGCCCTCATGGCGCACAGCGACGAGCACCCCGACACGCTGGGCGCGCGATGATACCTTGATTGGCACGCTCTAGCAGCAGGCCGCGATGATGGAGCAGGAAATTTATGTCCGTCCAGAGGGCTGGCTGACCGTCGCGCGCCCCCAGGCCTGATTATCGCGTGGGGGATAGTTTCTAAAAGTTCGGTATGGGACGGAATCCCTCCCATGGCACATCTTCGAGATCTAAGAGAGACCGCCCCTAAGTGGACATCGCGATGCATTGTTGGGGCCTCTTCTCAGGTTCGCAACCCTTGCTGCCAAAGACATTCCAAAATTCTACACTCCGGCAGAGGTGCTGTCTGTCACTATGAGGCCCACCGGGTCCGCAGACGTGGTACCCAACGATGTCAGCGATCCCAATTTTTCCCAAAAACCTGAAAAGTAACTGTCCCTCCTGAGAGGACCCCTCAATGTATGAGATCTATGAGACCTTGTATGTTATCTCGTCAGGGAGGGCAACTGTCCCCCGACTGAGCGCTGATGCATTGATGCATGATGCTTGAGACACCATTCCAGTGACAGGGGTGTCGGTGGTACATGCTGCATGCGCTGCCACGTAAGTCGAGCTGGGCACGCTAACTAAGCAAGGGTCCATACCGGCCAGGTTGTATACGGTCGTTCGTAGAACGACCATGCAGGCTGTCGCACGTGTACACAAGACGGACTACGTCGTAGAGATGGTTGTTTAAGTGAAATCTATTCTTGAATAGGTCGGATCCAGTTGGTAACCAGCTTCGTCCCGGGTCGATAGCACGCCGACAATGTGCTTCACAACATCCTCAAAAACCTGCCTTGTCTTGAGTGACGATGGATGAAAGCCGAGGACTGATTATCCCAGGAGGGGTGTAGGACTGGATGTGGAAGCAAGAGTAGGGGTCTCGAAAGTTGGCCCTGTCGGGAACTGAACACAGACTCTGGATATAACTCGGTGCTCTTCCTACTGAGCTACCTAGCTTTGGATCCATATTCTGGGTTGTGTCTGTTAGCTAATTCTATGTGGCACTCTTGGTGGCACTGGCAGACGGATTACGTATCCGAGTCCCAACAAGGCACAACTTGAACCCAGGGCCTGCTGACGCATCAGTACATCAGTTTCCGCTGCAGCCAAATACCTGACATGAGACGATCCAACGCCCAACACTTTCCCCCGTGACCTGCTGTGTTGAGGGTGCTCGAAGCCCATCCCTCTAGCTTATTCCTCCTCCCCCCACTGGCAATCTCTCAATCGCGCCTATTCGGAACAAGGGAAGAGCCGTAGCATTAACCGCGGCAGTTCTAGATACAATGCAGACCAGTCTTGGGACTCGGGTGAGAGCCTGAGTGCACCTTGTATGTCTCACTCCATGGCCTGAGAGCGGACTCAAGTTCCATTTTGACACAAACAGAAATTTTCGACTGATCATGGGTGTCATAGTGACTCACAGGCGTACGCCATCTGGGAGAGTCCGACTTTCCCCATTCCAACAGTCTCCCTTCACAGGCGCAACAGGCTTCGGTCCAGGCTCCCAAGCCACCACCCTTACCTTACTGCATCTCTG
>Ga0307512_10004366_pt1 | contig 15581 bp, 20 predicted proteins | sample 14_EM_MG_FD_200267 | JGI IMG/M metagenome (GOLD analysis project Ga0307512, IMG submission 200267) | Populus trichocarpa ectomycorrhiza microbial communities from riparian zone in the Pacific Northwest, United States - 14_EM | ecosystem: Host-associated > Plants > Roots > Unclassified | place... | reverse complement strand
ACTGGGATTTTTTATCAGCGCACACACCGAGACGACAGATTCTGGTACCGACGTTCGAGGAAGTCGAAGCAGGATGGTTTGGAGACCCAGCCTTGGAGGGTCAAGGCGCAAGCGAATGAATCGTCCTATTGGCGTCAGCCCGCGGGAGAAGCAGTTGTTGTTTGTCGACTTACATTTGGCGCCCAAGTCGGTTCGGCCCAGCAGCTCGGGTTTTCAAGATCTTGACCTGTATACCAAGTAACCTTTACTTCCTCAATGCGACCAGATCCACGAAGACCGTTCCAAGCACTATTGATAGTGTGTACCAGGGTGTCAGCTAAGCTAGGTTTCTTCGACCTCTTCGACGCAAGAGATGGCAGTCCAGCCCCAGAAAGTGATAGAGATGTGTTGGTTGTGTCGGAACTAGGGAGCGATCGTCGAGAGCGAGGGCTAGAAACGAGTACCGGCTCCCAGCCGTGGCCCTCATGAAACGTGTAGTTGGTTCCCAGCGAGTGAGCACGAGCGTACGCCATTTCAGACAGGATTTCCGGAGTCCCGAAACGTGCAGCCTGCGAGACAGAGAACAGAGAGACACCTAGGACGACAAGTTGCGACAAGGTGTGCATGTTAAAGGTAGGGAACGAAAGGCAACGAGGGCACAAGGTCTGATGTGGTGATGGGTGAGAGGTTTCGCGAGGTCGTGGTCTGGGTTCAAGTTGCGTTGAACGTGACAGGCAACTTCTCGTCACACTCTCAACCCGCTGGCCGGGTGCAGCTCACACAAAGCCAATAGGGTAGAGTCGAAGAGCAAGTGATAGCGCTTGCATGCGATATGCTGGCAAAACTACAATAACACATTATACGATGCGACAGGTGAGTTAGAATGTACGATATGGGTACCAGATAGCAAGGTAAATGCAGATTATAGGGCGAACATTAGTATTAGAATGATGAAAGGGAGAGATTATACGAGGGGAATGCGTCTACCATGCCTCCTTGCGGAAGAACCAGATGTTGAGAAGGGCGGTAATTACAAGGCGTTCCAAGAGCCCTTCGGAGTCGAATGTCACACAGAGGATGTTCTTATCATTGAACCATCTGCCCCAAACATAATCGTGAGCGTCCACGCACTGTAAAGGGGCGTTAGAGCCTGGAACCCGTGGTGAAAATTATAGCGTAACACACATAAAGATTGTTTTTGATCTGGTCGCTGACTTTCCACTTGTACTCGGTTCCTTTGTACTTGAACCTGCGTGACCTGGAGAAACAATAAGGTCCCGTATCCGGCAAACCGAAGCTAGAACCATAGGACGTACGTGCTCGTCTTGTTTATGACCTTGCGGTATTCTCTGATGGTCACCTATATCGGATGTCGTGTGAACCGCCCACTTTCATACGTTCGATCGGGAGTGTCATACCTCGTTTCCACCTAGAGTAACGGCGCCGCTAAGGGGCGAGGTCCATTCAATATGCCCAACGCGATCCCACCCGCCAGTGTCAGGGTTCTTCTTGGAGAACACAGTTATCCCAATGGCCATTCCATTGGAGGGGTGTTCGAACTGGAGTTGGAGAGCACCGGTCAGCCAAGATGTGCGGGCGGTGATTAGGACACATACACGATATAACTCGGAGGTCTCTTGCGTTTCAGAATCGTATTTATGAACCGTAACGGTGCGAATATCCTGGTGATACTTGGCAGCAGGATAGACGAACTTGAGAGTGAGGGTCGTCGGGCTGGGCATGACGGTGGAGACGGAGGCGAAAGATAAACGGGAGCAATGGCGGGAGGGAGAGGGGCTGAAGGGTGCTTTTCTACTGACGACAAGGAGAAGATCAAAAAGAGTTACGCGAAATGAAAACCGACTAAAATTCGAAACACATATGGGTGTCTTCTCCCTCGCAACAGAAGGAGGTGACGGAGTAGTAGTTCCGAACAACCGAGGGTGTGCGAGTCCGAGCAGACCCGGGCGGAACGGGACAACCAGACAGTCATCCGGTCAATGCGCCGGGGGCATTAAGCACCGAAAAAAGCAGCACACACCTTTGCACGTACGAGGCAAGAGGGAGACAAAGGAACGTCCTGGTTCGCGGACAACCCTAAGAGATATACTCCGTCGCCACAGGTATCGAGCGCATGGGAATCGGGGAGTGGAGAATTAGTAATCATGCCCCGCGCACCAGCTGAGACCGACGCTGACCTTCCGGTTTCGTCAGAGGTTGACGACAGGCGCCGACTCCTCGGGCCGGCGCCTAACCAGCGTTCGATCTTCGACGGTCGCTCGAATTTCACGTCTACATGATGGCAGTGGCGATAAGCAGTAGGTCAAGCCATTTGATTTGATTGAGCACAATAACCAACAAACCAGCGCGCTTCAGTTGTGGTGCGGATCTGTTCCGGGCAGACGATGAGTCCCGCGCAGGTGCCACAGGTTTCTTCTAGTTCTCTCTCGGTCGCGACCCGGTCGAGACCTGTATCCGCTCGCTCCTCGTGGACGGGGACCACTCCGGTCCTGCCCAACGTCGGTGTTCTCGATATACCCAAGTGTGAACACGAGGGTGGAAAAAGTCTTAGGCAAGATCTTTGTACGTATCGGTTTCGTACTCGAGGCTCGTTTAAGTCCCGTATGCTGAAACGTACCCTAAGAAAGGAGAGCCAGACCTACGGTTCCGCCCTGACAGCTACATTTGTCGAATGCAATCCAGTCGCACTCGTTTCTAAAGATCAGCAATCTGTCTGCCGAGTAGCTGCGTTTGGTGGCGGTTTTGAATGGAGAAGCTAACGCTAGTAGAACCAAAATCTGGCCAAAATCCACTCCAGAACCCAGTCGGCCACCTTGCCGAGTAACCGAGGGGGTCGGTTTGCTGATGGGCAAGACTGACACGATCCTCGTGGTAGGTCCTCATGCCCTTAAACACAAGGGAGTTGTGATAACCGAATGTCATATGGGTGTTCGACAGGCTGTCCAACAGCTCAAACGCATCGGAGGTGAAGATTCCGGAGTCATCGATATCGGAGATGAATTCCGAGACGGAGACGTCTGCTGCTGGTGTGTTGCATTGGGACACTAATGAATCCCATGGGAGAATTGAAGGACATCCAATACCGTGCCGACAACGTCCCCGTCCTCATGCATAGTTGGATCAGAATTCAAATTTGAAATCTCCGGCCCCCCCGGACCAGGTTCACGCAGTTTGTGGCAGATTGATCATGGATTGGACGTTTAGCCCACCCCCCTCGCCACTTCCAGGACCGCTCAATTGGGGGGCTGATGCGGTGGTGTACAGTGAGTTCCCGGTTACATTGCATCAGTATACATTACAGGATGTTCAAGCCACCAAATGCCCTGGTGTTCACCCGGATTTGTTTGGTAGCGTCTTGGCCGCGAAGACCGTCGAGGAATGGAACCAGGCAAGTGTAGCGCATCCGCCTGGATTGATCGTCGTGATGTCAATGTTCCTTGGCAAGCCCATTACGTTATTTGCACAAGTCGTTTGCGACAATACAATACAGGAAGATGATGGGATCCTTCGAGGTGTGGCTTTTATTGCGTTCCTTGAGAACCCCATACCGTATCCATATGTCCCACGTCAATCCCGTATAGGCACAGCACCCGCACACTGGCTAAAGTTTGCTTCCGGGGGCGCCGCTCATGACGGCATCTCTGGTGACCTGATCGAGACGGTCCGGCCACAGTGACCACTAGTTGTTTCAGAAGCCCGGCGCATAGGTCGAGAAGCAGACGGAAGGTGGATATAATTTCACACCCTCGATCATGCCTAGTAAGTAAAATGTGAGCGGGCATCAAGACGCCCGATAGCCAGGATTATTAAATTTGTTCGTCCGGCCCATCAGCAAAACCGCACAGGCGTCTACTTCGGATACCATCGCGTACCCCGATCCTGAATGTCGGAAGGGGATCCTGGTCGGGTGCCGAATACCGAAGCTTGAAGTTTCCATGCGATAACAAAAGTACCTAACCATGAAAGTCCTGGAGGGATGTGAATGAGATACAGGGCGATATGGGAGCCAATGGGGAATTTCACTCATGAATGTTTTCAGCCTGAACTTTAACCACATCCAACACTGGCCGAGCGGTGTTACGACTTGGACACTCCCCATACCACCCCCGTGCACCGGCGCCGACTCTGCTGGATGGCCACGATCGAACATGCCTCCGCACTGCCTCGTGCCTCGTTGCGTGTGATATCTGCTTTATGCGGTTTCAGTATACCGGTCCAGGTATCAATTCGCTCATTAATTCAGCCGGCGGCTAGCCTGGGGGGCCTCGAGTCGTTGATCGAACACAGCCAGGGTTTGACCCGCGCTCCGGTCCTTGCCTGGTTAGATGGGCGTCGGTGTGGAGCAACTCAAGGCTTGTGTTGTGCTGGCGATCTGCGTTGCGCAGACCCGGAGTGCTGACCCATCCAGTGACTTTGGGGGGCGATCCTGGAGCTGGGTTGCAGTCACCAACGACACAAGCATGAATTCGCAAGTGCGATCCCCGAATGTCGAACCGAGAAACTCTGAATATTATCCATCGACTTTTGGTCGCCAATCACATTTATTTTATGGCTCACGTTTCGGGGTCTATTTCCATCAACCGACGTGCTTACTCCCCAGGGGGAAGCGAACTGATCTGCGAGTGGAGTGTGGCCATTTTTGGCTCCCGTTTCTCATACACCGCCAGATGACAAGCACCGAGGAATGCAGACTAATGTGTGTGCTCTACAGTTTGTTTCCGGTGATTTTTCCCTGTCTGGGGTATCCGCGAGGGTTAGTGATCCTTTGATCCGCACGGCTGCATACACCCACCCCCCTCATCCTCGTGCCACTGGGGCCCTGGGGCTTTCACGAAAACGTGCAGCCGACCACCTAGAGATTGTGTGAACTAGGATTCCAGGAATGTCAGTCGATTTCCCAAATGCGGGGTGCGGTTGAATAAACAAACCCGTGGTTCAAGAAAATCCTTTTCTCAATCTTTTCCTGCTCTTCCTGCTCTTCCACCACCGCTCACTCTCGTCCCCACTTTCTTTAATTTTACCCGTCTACATGGTTTCGAAGCGTCTGTACATCCTGGGTAGGTTCCACCTCTCGTGATTCCACGCCATTGTGCCATCCTGGGTATAGGGCACGCGTCTGATACGCGCGACTTCCAGGACTCCCAGAGACGGTCAGTGGGGAACAGGTTGCCCAAGTAAGTAGACAATCTTTTCCGTTTCCAGCAGAAAGTAACCGGAGACGCCTACACCAAGTACTTTTCCCACTACGGGCGCGTCATCGAGGTCAAATTACACGATGGTTGGTTGTCTTGCTCCTCACCCCTCTCCTCTGATACTTACCAATCCCTTACGTATCTCTAGAATTCGGCTTTGTCGAGTTTTCCAGGCAAAGGGTACACGTTTAACCTGACCCACTTATCCTCGTTCCTTATTTTTCTCACACGATACCCAGGATGCAACGGTCCGGTTTCTGACATCCCAAACAATCAACTGAAGACTGATGTGATAACGCAGGTTGTTCTTGAGACTTACTCCACCCGTCCATTCTTGGGGTGCGGTACGTCCGATTCCACCCAGACCGAAGCGATCCGACTGGAGTCCTGACCAGCCTTCTCTCCCCAGACCTTACCATTGAGTATGCTCGTCCTAGGCGGGACGCTGTGGTTCCCCGTGGAGATAGTCCCGACAGCGCAGACACCGCAAAATCGCTATCGCCTCGGAGTCTTCCAACTCGCGGAAGGTAACTCGCCCGCTCGTTCTCCAGGAAATCAAAGAAATCTTGACACCCTTCCGTAGGCTTGCACCATGTAATGCTCGCCTGAGATACCCAATTGTGATCTCCAACTTGTCCAGGAAAACTCGGTGGCAGGTATGTCCTCACTCCACCTCACCTTTTTCTCTGTAACCCTGGTCCCTGCAGGAACTCAAAGATTTCGGGCGTCTAGGAGGCGGCGTAGTTGCCTTCTGCGATATTGACCAAACCAGGGCTGACAGGGGGTGAGGATTCAAGCGGACTGAGTGGTTTCCGGTTACTAACGTTATCAACAGATTCATCGAATACCTTTCCCAAGAAGACGCCGACTACGCCGTCAAGGCATTGAACGGCAGAGAGTTATGTGGCAACATCGTTGAAGTAACCCCTTACGTATGATACTGCGCCCACGCCCTTTGTCACAAGCTGACCGCCATCGTGCAGACGGGCAAGTCTTCTCATAGACAAGGACGCTCAGGTTCCAGGTCTAGATCTCCTTCACGTCGCTCCCGTCGTGAACGCTCGGATGACCGCGAGAAGCGACGGTCCAGGAGCCGCAGATACGGAGAACCCAAAATATCAAAGGAGAACCACCCATTAACTTCGTCGTCGTCGGCGGACATCAAGCATATCAAATCTCATCACAATCACCACTGATTCGTATCCAGGGTGCGTTCGTTAGACAATCCTTGAAAGGGCCCTGTCCTCGACTCATTCCTTGCATCTTGCAGAGGTTCACAGCCTCACCTTTCGCGCTGCAGATTTTCTCTCCCAACCCAAGAATTCACGCCATCTCCAAAGTTTGTAGGGCATATCGCAGACATTTTACTGAACTAAAGTACCCTCCCTCTTAATCGGCACACCAAAGCAACTTGATCAACCCTGGATCATTCCTCACGCATCCATTCCATCACTTTACGTACAACTCATCCTCACACTCTCATGTAGCAGCATCTCTCATGTGTATCTTCCACCCGGATCCAACGGGTTCAGCATCCTCATTAGACCACTCCTGGTCAATTCATCTTCGATTTGTCCTCGCTCGCGAAATATATCTGCATTTTCTGGCCTGTGTGGCCGATCCATGGAGGAATGTACGCTACTTGCGGTTATAGAATTCCAGGAAGGACGCTTTATCTTCCCACCCCAGTCCTGTTCGCTTCATTTTACCCACCTGGGCGATCAACGTTGCAGATGCTTCAGCCAATGCATCCCCTCCGTCTGGGCCACCAGGCAGGACATCGTTCGGTCTGATTGTTCCTGAACCCGGGGATTTGGAGGGCGCAAGAAGGCGGATGAGTATCGTAAGGGGGGTGAGAGTTTTTGCGAGAGTGAAGAGGTGTGGGAATGGGTTCAACACGTTTGAGGGGATCGAGTGGCTGATGGATGGGGTGAAGCTCGTGGGCGGATCACACCTACGAGAATGGTTACTGGGCGCCTTGGGGGAGGACAAAGAATGAGATAACACCTTATGCACATGAGGAAAACCTTGTATCCATTCACAGGGGTATCCCTCTCGAGCCTGAAGACGTCCGCGAACCGGAGCAAGCCTCGTCCATTGCTCGTCGTGCATTCCGGGAACACGACGACAGGGCCATGTGCTCGTTTCCTCACTTGCTCCAAGCTCTCGTGTTTCTCCTTGTCGTTGGAGGTTGGGGTGGGGATTCTCCCGGTGTGGGTTATCATGGACCAAAGCGAGACGACCTTGAAACCGAGCACTTTTGCTTGGGGGATTGGTTTCCGGTTTTTGGATGCAAACGTGGCAGAGTTTGAGATTGCGGCTGAGCCTGTCCCGGTTCTGCGGCCGGGTGTTTTGACGGGCGGGGTCGAAGAGGTGTCGGAGTCGAGTTGGACAGGGTCTGTGATTGGGAGGACGAATGTTGGATCGAACCTGCGCAAGAACTCCAGCGGTTAGGACGGGTGTAAGATGGGTAGTAGAATGAGGGGTACCTGAATGCGAGCCATAAGAGTTCGACCCATGATACCCAATTTGAGACGATGATATCCCCCGTCCGTGGGCTCCAGCTTTCGTCTACCTGATTTCGTCTGTAGTGGTGTGATTGAGGGGATGGAGCGTGTGATATTTCCGGCTGACATACCCTCTCTTCTCGTTCACAACCTCGACAGGTATCCACCAGAATCCGAGCACGAAGAGGATCAAACGTGCGAATATGGTGGCGAAGAGGCGTTTCACGATTCGTACGAGCGGTATAACCTGGCGAGACGGCTTGAACCCGGTTCCTTGCGAAGGGTTGGGCGACAAACTTACCAGCAAAACTGACAAGACAGAGTCTATCAGGAAATACAAGAGGCCGACCACCACGACCACGAGTACCCTCGCCACACCGACGATGATGCCAAGGGGTAACAGCGCCTTCCGTGCGAGCTCGTTACCAGAAGGGGCTGACGGTGTGAGGAAAGGCTTTCAACGAAAGGTTCCTTTGAGTCCTCGAATCGTGTGCGGGTTTCGGTTTGGACGCACATGTATGCCGGTTCCCGGATCCTAAAATCCTCAAGAAAGTGAGCCGCGAATCGAGGTGAAGTGTGGGCGGTTGCTCACTCTGAAGGCTGAGAACTTTTCCATGATCCTGGTACTGGAGCTTGGGTGACGTTGCTTCAGATACAAGAGCCAAGACCGAAGATTTGCCGATAGCCGATCGGGTGCTCCAAACCGGGAAACTCCGATCGACTTCGAAGTCGGGATGACGGAGCACGCCGCCCACTCGCAGCCGTAAATGGTGCGTTTCGATTGCGCCTTAGCGAACAACGACGACGGGCTGAACACAAGACCACCCCTAGGTTCCCTCAATCATGACGACGGAGAAGTCCTCCCTGCAGATCTCTGTGGATCATCTCAAGTATTACGCGAAGGAGACTTGGCAACGATACAAGAAACTCAGAATATGGGGAAAGGTCAGCTCCATTCCCCGCTTACGAGTCCTTGGGTGGCGCTGTTCCCGAGTCGTCTATTTGGCTAACGAGGTCGTGTGGGATGCTGTAGCTATTCATCTGGTCTTTGGTTGCTTTCTACATTGCGCTGGCTGCCGTCTTCATCCTCAAGGGCGCAGCAATTGCGCAGGCTACGTACGATTTGGCTCAGAAGCTTAGTCACATGAAGTACGGATGGTTAATCATACTCGTCTTTATGGGTGGGTCGTTTTCTTCATCACCCGTCTTCCCAACGTTACTCCTACCGGATGATCTGACCCCCGCGGTCCGGCCCCAGTCTTCATTTCATTCCCGCCTATGATCAGCCACACGACGACCGTTACGCTGTGTGGATTCGCGTACGGAACAAAGGGATTCTTCCTCGCTCTGGCTGGATCCGTCTTGGGAGCTGCCGCGGCCTTTGTCGTTCTGAGGTTCATGTTCTCCAAACGGCTTCGGAAGTGGTCCGCTACGAATGACAAGTGGACCGCTTTGGAGACGGTTGTGGTAAGTGTTCGGCTCTGGCTTCGTGCGTGTTGAAGTGTTTACGTGTGTGACTTGGTTCTTCAGAAAGCTAAGGGTCTCCCGTTGGTGATCCTGATTCGGTTGTCCCCCATTCCGCCTTGGGTGTATGCCAATACACTCTTCGCTGTGAGTCCCCTGTCCGCAGTTCTCATCTGCTTCTGTTTATTAATCCTAGTTCTGCAGTCAATCCACACGGTCAAGCTCTGGCAATTCGTCATCGCAACGTTCTTCCTCTCCCCCAAGCTATTCCTTTACACCTTTATCGGATCTCGCCTCGCCCCCCTCTCCGATGGTAAACAGCGACAGAAGATGGATACGCAGACAAAAATCATCAACGCCTGTTTGGCCGGCGGAGGGCTTCTCCTCGGCCTTCTTGCCTCCGTTGTCGTGTATCGTCTCGTCCAACGCCAGCTTCACCATTTGAAAGGCGTGTCACCTTCTGCCGAAGAAGATATCATCGAAGCTCTTGAAGAAGCAGACGAAGGCGCTCCGTTGTTGGGAAATCTCTCATCGGAGTCTTTGTTGGAAGAGGGGGATCGCCAACAACCCCTCGTGATCAGAGACCGGGACGAGGACAATTAGAGTACACTTACACAGTTATTGCCCTCACAAATGCACACGGGTTTTGTAACTTTGCATACTTTTAATAGCAGCATGTTATATACGTCGAGCGAGTCCGTGAACGACAAACGTAAGGCAGCGTGGAAAACAATAGGGACAAGACCATCTATGCGATGAACGTGAACGACATAACTTACAAATATTGGGGAACAAGGGGATAGGGGGTTAGTAGTAGTGAATGAAAAGGAGGGAAAGCGAAGCCCCAATGAGGAACACCAAAATATATAGCCGGCTGTCCTTTCCTCTCCGCCTCGCTTCCCTGAGCTGCTCGTTGCCCTTCTCCATCGTGGACGTTGTGGCTATCGCGTCCTCGAACAGTTGATCCGTCAGCTCCGTTTGATGGGTCAAATGCGCGATCAACTCCGTCTGGAGCTGACTGATCTCCAAAAGCCTTGATTCGGCTTGCTGAACGGAAGCAAGGGTATCCTGGGCGTTTCGTAAGATGGCAGCGTTTTCGTCCTCGAACTGCATGATTTGAGAGGCAGTCAACTCGTAATCGTCTTCATCGTCTTCCTCGATATCCTCCACCGGCGTTGTCGTGTAGCTCGGTCTGGCTTCGTTCCAACCAGAATTGACGCCGATAGTTGCGGCTAAGCTTGAAGCCAGATTAGATGATGCGTTTCCGAGCCAGCTCACGGGAGCACTGCTCTGAGCCTGTTCCGGACCAGAAACAGAAATGGGGATGGAGGATTGGTGACCCATGAGAGCCGCCTCCTTCGCCGCTCCTGACCCAAGCGTATGTGTTCTTTCCAGCTGACGCTTTACACGTTCCTCCTGCATCTCCTTTTGCGTCTGACTTGCCTCCGTCAGCCGTCGATTCAAGTACCAGGTGATGCTCGAATGATGAGCGGCAACGAAATCCGATGCGGCCGTCGCCTCCGAACCCGGTAACAACCTCGCAGGAAGGAACCTCGCAAGCGGGTTCACTTTACTGGCAGCGAGCTCCGCTCTACCTAACCACGAAACAAAACACCTGTAAACGTCGATTTTTCAGGTTCCCTTGGTCAATATGCGAGGAACCTTTCGTACGCGTTTCGAGGGCCTCCATCTCTTTCACTCGATCAGCGCATTTAGTCAGGATAAGCCTCGCTTGTAGGTCGATTTGGTCCCGTTCTTCGTTCGTGAGGTAGCGGATGTTGGACCATGATTCTTCGAAGCTCCCGAGGTCGAGGATACGTGTCGGTTGGCGGGAGGCGTGAGGGCGCGTGTCCGTGTTCAAATAGGGTTTTCGGATATGGAAGAGCATTCGTGTCAGGGTGGAGACATGCTTGAGCTTTGGGTGTGCTTCAGACCAGCCCGGTCTACAATCAGACAAGAGTTACGTACCACAGCGTACCCTTCTTTCAGGTACTCTTTGTTGAAGACGTCCTTGCCAGGGTCCGCCTTTGGCGCTCGTTTCCGGTGGGGTTCGGGTGTGGAAACCTTTTTCTCGGCCAACACCTTCCTGAACTCGGAGGTTCGATTGATAGACATGCTTTCGCTCAGCGGATATAAACGGTGAGATAAGGGGATTGAGCGGGTAAAAGGTCAGAAAGCGAGGGGATGCTCCACGCAAGCCGACGAACTATATAAGTATAACGAGGAGCGTGGAGGAATGTAACTACGAGTCCACACGTGACTTTGCCTCCACTGGCATCAAAACGCGTGGTCGGTCGTTTTTTCCTTCTCTAGTCTTTCACCACGACGGCCCTTAGCCTCATCAAGGATCGCCAGAGTCCTTTGGTGTTTTTTGTTTCCTGAACGAGGTCCTATACGCCGTGGCAGAGCGATCCGATCCACAGTTTGAAGCGTTCTACGTTACTTGTTTACCGAAGTTCGCTATAGATCTGGAATCCACATATTTTCGTTCCGAAACCGCGCCAGTGCCAACGGGAATCTCCTGCGCACAGCTTTGCGTCGTTGAGCTGAAACGGACACCGCACCCGTGGATCGACCCCCTGCCGGCTCCCGCGCGGTTCTACACGTTGCTGGCCTCGTGTTCGAGGGGATGTTGGACAACCGTGTAGCTTTAAGCAACTGCGTGGTCTGTACGTACTTACTCCGAGTAATATAACATCCTCGCAACAGGAGTGGTTGATTCTGCAAGCTTCAATGACCAGTACGGCGCACATGCAGAATCCAACGCAGGCCACCTTCTAATCTACGACTAAACGAATCCCGGCACGCTCTTCCTTCGGTAACGTCAACAAATGAAACTTGAGCCGTCGACGGTATCGCTTGTTATTGCAACATTTCCTCTCGCCTGAAAGAACGCGAAGCCGGGTCAGACATGTAAAAACATGCGAAAGAAAGCCAAACTCACGGCAATGTTTGTCCCGTTCTCCGATAACACGAAACGTGGTCAGACCCGCGAGCTGCATAGCGTCCTGCTTGTTGACGAGAGAACAACATATGGCCGCAACCTCTTCGATCTCGCGACCACCTTCTCTCAGTCTACTCTCGACAAGCCGAACTAACGTCGTCCCCCGGACGTGCTGGCACCAGCGAAGGTCGATTTGTTGGAGATCAGGACATAACCCATCCTTCCCGAACATCCTTTCAATAACCTCGTCGCCGATATCCGAATCGTGTAGGTAGAGCTTCCGCAGCTTTGGTAGAAGCGAAAAAATCAAAAACCAATCCCCCGACCAAATCTCAACCCCACCGAACTCCAACGTCTCCAGTTTCGGAGAACCTTCCAAGAAACGGATGGAGTAGAACGGAGGACCGTACATATCCGGGAGGGATTGCGCGTGTGCGGACAGATGGGTGAGCGAGGAGGCGGTTAGGTAATTTAGGATCTGGAACGCGCCAGACTGGAGATCTTCGAAGGTGAGGGTCTTGAGTTTCGGGAGCTCGATTTCTGGGATGTCAAGAGGAGCCGTTGCTATCTCTCCCAACCGGAGTGACAATATCTCCAGGTCTGGGAGATTCCGTAAGGCCTCGACGACGGAACGAGGGGTGTCAATGCTAGAACCGGAGGGACCGCCACATTCTATGCGTAGGGAGGTTATTCGCGGAGGGAGGTCCCTGGGGAGAACGTTCCCCACGATTGAAACAGAAGTTAAAGCGGGGGCGTCTTGGAAGGCGTTGGCGAAACCGGTAGTGCCCTCCGCTGCCTCGATGCTCTCGTCGGTTGCGACGAGCGATAAACCAATCGAACGTAATTTCGTGAAACGGCCAGTGCATGCGGTGAGAACTTGTCGCGTGTCGGCGAAGTGAAGATCCAGGGTGAGACTGACCCACTGCTCCGAGCGCTCCAACAAAAGGGCCATAACTTGTCCGAGCAGGGTTGTGGAGGCAGTGTGGATAATTGTTATATGTAAGGACGCGCGACGAGCCATAGACAGGCAATGCTTGATCCAACTAACAGGGTTCCGCATATCAAGTTTGACAGTGAGACGAGACCATACGCCGGGGTGAGACTGAGCAGCGGCCCTCCAAGTTGAACAGACATGGGAGACTACGATCGGTGCGCGGGCCCAGCCCGTCTCGGAGGCGTGCTCGAAGATCTTGGCGAGGAGCTCTGAGGGGATAAGGCGTGTGAGTGTCATTGCGGCCCGGCATCTGCGGATGGTGAAGATGTGGGCGTAAGACTTGGTACGCAATGCACTGAGCCGCCTCGAACAAGCCTCGATCTCTTCATTCAACGAAACGAGTGAAGTCTCGTTCGTAGCGATCAACGCTTGGAGTTCGGTGACATCCTGCGGAGACGGATGCCTGCGAAAGACGTCGATATCCGAGAGGATAGACTGTCTTCCTCGGTCGTGAGCTCTGGGGGCTTGCATTTGGTGACAGAGGATACGAACTCAGTGTTACCCATCCCTTCGGATGCTTACTTATACCTGTGTCCGATGGGGGCGCTCGGAGCGGCGAATGTTCTCGAAACTACCCACAGCGACCGTTTTGGAATGAAAGGGAAACCCAGTCGAGATGATCACGTGTGCGGAGGTGTTTTAATCAGCCCACCCTTTTGGTGCTCGAAGGAAGACAGTACGAGGAGCGTGTTGGAAACTGTGGATGCCATTGGATGAACAAATTATCATCGGAAGCGTGAAATGTGCACTTCTTCGTTCGCCTCTATGGCAAGCGGTGCACTTGACCGCTTGGACATACACCAGGTAGCCGAGATTTATCGCCTCTCACATGCCTTGGTCGTGAGTGATTCTGTGAGGTTCGGCGTCCGCGTTCGAGTTGTGGCTGGGATGGAACGAGATGCGCGTGACCTTCGTCACTCGTCCGCCTACCAGTACCACAACCTTCCGGACGTGTGCATTGCGTCCAGATGTAAGTACTCTCTCGGCATTTCTTGGTCGCCAGCGATGATTCAGAGTGGAATCTCTACCTTTCCCTGGATCCATACCTTGTGGAATCGTATGAAGATCGGGCTCGACTTTTCCAAGTCGAACCCGTCACGTTCAGATACTTCTGAGGCGGCCAGCTCTCTATCGGGCTATTTGCGCTAATTCGAATTCCCTTCCCCCCAGAATGGACCCAAGAAGAGCCCGTGATCCACGGCTGGCGCGTACCCAGCAACGCCAAGCCTCCGACTCACCTGCACCATCTGCAATCCCTCCTCACGTCAAGCCCCAGCCTCCACCTCAGCCATTCGAGAATGACACCCCACCAAACTCCACACCAACGCCTCCTCAACCTTTCTTACAAGCTACTTCGGAGCTGGATATGATACCCGGGTTAGACCTTCCCCCTCAGACGTATAAGCAAAGGCCGTTATTCTGTGTCGTGTGCGCAAGCAACCAGGTGCGTCTCGTTCTCAATTTCACTTTGTTCGGTTGCTTAGGTCCAGTTCTAGAATCGGTCAATGGAGGGCCATAATGTTCTATCGTATGCTCCCATTTCGGTCCAGTCTCGCAATCGCTGACGAAGTGACAGCAAGGCTGGTTATCGGGTGATCTCTGCAGGTACAGGATCTGCTGTGAGGCTGCCTGGTCCTTCGATTGACAAGCCGAATATCTACTCCTTCGGTACACCCTACAACGACATCTACGAGGAGCTAAATGCCAAGGATCCAAGATTGTATGCGCTCAAACTAAATTTCATTAAGGGTTGGAGACTCATTCCTACCTTAGATACTCCGCCAGTGGCTTGCTGCAAATGCTTGATCGGAATAGGAGGATCAAACTAGCACCTGAACGATGGCAAGAGAGTAAGCAAGTCGCTGACATCGTTATCACCTGTGAGGAGCGGTGTTATGATGCTGTTTGCGATGGTATGTCGCACGCCCTTACCCAAAATGTGAATTCCAACCAAACCGACAAGATCTGCTTAACCGCGGCGGGGAGTTCAATAGACCTGTGCACATCATTAATATCGACATCAAGGATAACCACGAGGAAGCGTTGATTGCTGGACGAGCAATGCTCGACATGGCTGCAGCGGTTCGTCCACCTTTTTCATCGCGCGGTGTCACTCGAACTCACTGTCTTCTAGATCGAGGCTTCTGAAGACATCGACGAAGATATGGACAGGATTTTGCGTGCTCATCAAGAGAAGCATCCCCACAACATTCTGCATTGTGTCGCCTACTACTAGACCATGTTGTACTTGTAGCACGACCGCCATTGTAATGCTATTGTACAACTTCGCTCTGCAGAATCCCCCCGTCACCTTTTGATCGAACGTCTGTAGAATTCGATATCACATGCCTTGTGAACTATGGATCAAATGAATGCAAGCCCTGTTTACCATCTCCCTTGTCCCCGTCACAGTCCTCGACGATGTCCAATGACTCTGCAATCCATTCTTTGGCTGGTGCCGCAGGAGGCATCGTCGCAAT
>Ga0307512_10004365_pt1 | contig 15582 bp, 20 predicted proteins | sample 14_EM_MG_FD_200267 | JGI IMG/M metagenome (GOLD analysis project Ga0307512, IMG submission 200267) | Populus trichocarpa ectomycorrhiza microbial communities from riparian zone in the Pacific Northwest, United States - 14_EM | ecosystem: Host-associated > Plants > Roots > Unclassified | place... | reverse complement strand
GCCTACCAATCGTTCGATTGCCTCGATGATCAATCTGGCCGGAATTGCCAACGGGTGTGGGTCGACAATTGACTGGAGGAATCCCTGTAACCGGTGGACAATATGGGGATCTTCCTTGATCATGCTGTGATCCTCAAGCCACATGGTGAAGAGGGTCAGCACGCGCTGTTGAGTTGACCGTTGTTTTTTCTCCTTCCACTCTGCGAACTCGTCTTCGGACAAATACACCGGCGGCGTCATCTTAAACCGCCCCACGAGCTGATCAAAAACCATATCGGCCGTTGTGAATGACTTGAAAGTGGTGAGGAAACCATGCCGGAACTTGACTTCCTGAAAAGACCCTGTGATATATACAGTTAGAACTCGGTCAAAAGGAGTGGACGGTGGTAGGCAAACGTACTAAGGTGATCCAGCGTTAAGCGTTCTACTAAGGCAGGTAAAGTGCCGGCTTTGACCGTGCCATCATAATCAAGGTTGATATCGTCATCATCATATGTAGGTCCGAGAAACCAAGTGGACATAGATTGGCTTTTCTTGTAAGTCTGAGGCGGGGCTGACAGAAATGATAAAGGTTGCGCGGTCTCCTTGATTGGTGTCTTTACTCGCCCCGTCCTTAGAGCGGGCGACTGCAGGGCAACTCTGTGGAAGGCATCGAAAGACTCGGCAACGATGGGACTCTTGGAAAAGTTGTCGATCTCTGTCACGTTGTTCGACTCGATAAGTGTAGAAAGGCGAGAGAGATGTGATCTGTCGTCCAGCAACATTGGCCGCCTACGCAGGTGCCTGATTCCTGGTGTGCTGGGGAGAGTTTCAGACCGACTGCGGTGATGGTGGGTATCTCCAGAAGTGTCGTTGGCTGGGACGGAGAACGGTCTGGGGGAGATTTGTATTGGGGAGTGGGCCGAACCAAATATTGTTCTTGCTGTCGGAATGGGGAGCGGGGAGCGCGGTGACGGAGGAGCATTTGGGCTAGAGTCTGGGGAAGGCCACAAGATAGCGGGTATGGTCGAGTCGGAATTGATAAATCGGTTTTCTTCATTTGGGTTGTTTAATTCATCGTACGGTTCGACGACGGTTGGGAGTGGCTATAAATCCGATTCATATTCATCATCAGTCACCCTAGTATAGATGACAAATTTGTACCTTCTTCCCTAACCAACTGTCTCTCTTGGAAAAAGACAGTTGTGGGGCAGGAGAGGCCAGATCATACGCCTCCAGACACCTCGCAGAAGCTGGGGTAGGAGCGAAGATAATTTCATATTCGTAATATCTTGAAGACGCGGGGACACCGAGGAGTCTTTCTGCAACTGAGTCCACGAGTGGTTCAACAAAGGCGCTTCGATGAACGGTCAGAATCACGTAGAAAACAACGTATGATTGGGCTCACCTGGAAATCCACCCCACTTCATCTTCGCCAGGTCTCATAGCGGCCCACCAACCAGTTTCTTCCTGAGCAATAATCTCCAAAATTTCATTCCGGTTAAACGATAAATGAGTGGGGTCGTCCGAGAGATAGTCGTGTAAACATAGCGCGTAGCAGATTATGTAGCCCTGGCTGCTTGCAGATGTCTTTGAGGAACCGGCAGAAAATCTGGGGCTGTGGGGTGAAGCGGAGTCTGGGGCGTTGACCGGCTGGGCCTGGAGGCAATAGGGAGAGGGGTCGATGGAGAGACGGAGGGAGCTACGCAACCTGGCGCTGCCCTTCATTGTTTTGGATGGCCAGAGACCGGCTTGGAGCGGTAAAGGGAATGCTTGCCAGCAGCAGACTGAGAAGGAAACCGCGTTCTGTCTTTAGCTGGTCTCGTCGCACGTCGTCGGCTACTAAAAACCCGGCACAGGTTTGTGATCGATCTGGGTTTCGCATCTGATTTTATAGAGCATGGCACCATCCATGAGTGGGTGTAGAACTGAGCGGGTCATCGTTATTTCCCAGTCTATAATAACTTTATAAAACTCGGAAGTAACAGCTGTTGGAGAATTTGTGATTTCGTAGAAACAGAGTCGCTCGCGGAGAGCATCACGATCGGTTTCTCTCCTCTCGGTCGTTACATATAGCTGGAGCCAGCTTTACGCTCCCCTCCTCTTGAAATCAGATCGTCGCGTGGACGACAAAACCCCGTATGACTGGACGAGAACCCGAGTACTTCCATAAGTCGACGTGCCAAGACCCGTCACGGGAGGCCGACCGGGACACGCGCCCGATCAGGTGTCCCCGCGGTTAAAGTGATCAGGAACGATAACAGACTGGGGAATCACCAATACGACCATTTGATATGAGCAACTCAGGAAGGGTCACCTGGAATCCGACAAAGGCCAAGGTGAGCCATCTTATCGCACACTCTCCCCATCTAACCCCTGATGCAATACCTAGGTCCAAACACGGTACTTGGTCACTCTTTTCCGTAGTCAAGTGTCGCTCCACCGACGTCTCTTCTAAACAGTCTGTCTGTCCAACGTCTCCGAACACTCCAGGAGAAAAAGGAAGCGCAGGCGAAGAGCGCCAGGCGAGATATCGCAACATTGTTGGAGCGAGGGAAGCTCGAGACGGCGAGAGTCAAGGTCGAGAACAGTTGAGGCTAAAGTCCCATTATTCACCCTCGGAAATAATACGCTGATCTCCTGGTGAACAGTAATCAATGAGGACATCTACGTCGAGTTGCTTGAGCTCCTCGAGCTACACTGCGAACTGGTTATTGCTCGATTCGGGCTCTTGGATCAACAGTAAGGCGTTACGGGTGTCATGCGAGCACTGTAATTCTGTGTCGCTGAAACCCGCCAAATAGGATCAAGGATCCTGATCCACGCGTTCTGGAAAGCATCTGCAGCATCATACACGCTGCGCCACGGACGGAATTGAAAGGTGGGCGGGTCCCCGAGAAACTCTCCCGGGTTGGCGTTAGTGACCGGCCTTTTTGATCCCCAGAACTAAACGTATTGAGGGAGATGCTGATGCACAAGTACGGTCGAGAGTTCTCCTTAGGGGTGATGGAAAATCGAGACAATTGTGTCAGTGAACGGGTGAGATTTAGTTTGAGCCCGGCCGAGATCATACGTGAAGATAATTGATCCCGGGAAAGGTCATGAAGAAACTTGCGTTATCCACACCCTCATCGGAACTGGTAGACGCGTACCTATTCGAAATTGCGAAAGGATACGGAGTTAGCTGGAGTCCTCCGACACCTCCCATAAAGAAAGGCGGGAACGACGCTGAGTTGAAAGAAGCTGAAGGGGATGCAAAGGTTCGCTCGCACCCTTTTCATTTTCAATCCACGCTAACATGCAGATCAACGTCAGGTCGAGGAGAAAAAGGAAACAGATGTTTTGGAGAATGTGAAAGCAAAGGTAGAGGCGGATGTAAAGGTGCCAAAACTGCCCGATATGCCTCCGGTTGAAGGGTCAGAACCAAAGACGAAGGGAGATGAGCCTGTGGATGAATTTGAGGCTTTGGCGAAACGATTCGAAGCTTTAAAGAAGCGGTAGGGTGAACGCTGTAATGAGAGTTAACTGTACGCGGGATTAATGGCATGAACGTTTTTTCCTGCCTATTATCTTGCCGCGCGCTCGAGCCGGCGTCCAGGGGATGGGAATCGAATCCACGGGTTTTATTTTTACTATTATTTCACCTCTAGCGTCACTTGGTAGACATCGGCGGAGATGTCTCTAGCCTGCCTGTCCTCCTCCCGATCCCCACTCCCTCCCCGACAATATATACCCCACGCTCTCTTTCCGAAAACACCCATGAACAGCTCATGTCGCCAGCCTCACCGCGCTCCCATTCTGCCATGTCTTGGTCACAAATCTCCTACGATGCCGATGCCGACATGTGCTGCAGCTCAGATGCCGATACGGCAAGCGTGATGTCTTTCGAACCGTTCAGTGGCACATCTGTTTCCTCTGCAACCGACATACAGGATCACGCCTCGATTTCCTCAGGAGCCTCGATTTTCTCAATGTCCAGCTCTATTCGGGCCCAATCCTTCAAACATGAATATGGACGCGGCCTGAACAACTATTCCGATGTCTACCAACTACCAGCCGATGATGAAGAACTGGATAGACTTAGTCAGTGAAGAAAGGTTTTGACTCGGCACGGACGGGGACTGAACGTTTAATCAGATAAACAGCATTTGATGTTCACCGAAGTCATGGGTCTATATCCACCGCCAATGGAAGAAGTACTCGCAGTACCTCCTCCTGGAGAACGACCTGTCGCTTGCCTTGACTTGGGTTGTGGGAGCGGTTGTTGGTGCGCCTTTACCGGCAGACGAACCTCACTCATAGGGCTCACTCACACGTTAGGATCTTGGATGTGGCAAGGGATTTCCCCCATTGCTCTTGTGTTGCGGTCGACCTCATCCCCATGCAAGTAGTGTGAGTGTTCCTTACCATAACACCGTCTCCGTCCATCGGAATCCTTACGTGGAGCCATTTTAGCGATATGCCTCCTAATTGCAGGTCGGCAAATAGTAATCACTTTCACGTGTCTGGTTTTCTGATGTGGTCGCAGGAGTGAAGTCGACGATATCAATCTTGGTCTTCAACATTACCAGGATGAGTTCAATGTCATTAACGCTCGCTTGGTGTCTTCCGGGGTAAGCACCCACGTTATTCCTCTCTTTTCAGCCCGCGTTCTCATCGGAATGTAGGTAAGGGACTATGCAGGTTTCATCGATCAAGCCAGCCAAGCCCTAAGACCAAATGGTTTGGTGAATCTCACCGAATTTGACTTCTACGTATGCGGAGAAGATAATAAGCCACTCGTGTTTGATGTCCTCGAGTTTGCACCTCCATATCTTCCTCGCTGGATGTGCATGGTCAGGGCGGCCGTGAAAGAGCGAGGGGGGGAAGCAGATGCTGCCAATTATCTCCACCGCTGGGTTTCCGAACATCCATCGTTCACCGATGTTGTGCACAGGAGCTTCCTTTTCCCTGCTTCGCCATGGATCCCCCCAGATTGGCCTGGTGCCGCCAGGTTGAATCGCACGGGTTCCTTCATGCGGAGCGATATCCAAGTACGTCGTTCCTTTTGAGGAGCACCCTCTTCATCTGATGGAGTTCGTGATAGACGTTTCTACGCGGTGCTCGGCCCTTGCTGTTGAGCAGCGGAAAAGACGAAGCTTTGCTTGACGCTTTCGAAGAAAAGATCAACGAAGAACTCCAAAGCGCGAAGATTCCATACCATGTTTACATCGAGAACGTGTACGCTCGCCGCCGCCCTTGAACTGTCATTTTTGGGTTACCATGCACTACTTCGGAATAATAATTCAGGGTGTCTCTCCTTGATCTAATAGGTATAGCGTACGCTTCTCTTACTAAGTTACAACCACCACGTTCTTCCGTGTTTCCTGTTGTGTATGATAGAAGATTGAATGGTCCTCTCGGGCTACAGCGATGACCCAATCACCACGTGTAGGGAAGAATAGTTTCTTCGAGTGTATCGTGAGGACGAGTTTGTTACGGACCGCCAGAGAATCCCTATGTTCCTCCTTTCACAGCACGCCTGATCGTCAGGGTATTTTGAGTCGTACCATAAAAATATCGTAGAGATGTTGCGATCTCGCTTTGAAAGACACGTTCGACACACCCTTCAGGGACGTACCAGGGGAACACCCAAGAGCGTCGTCCTATAGAACGACCGATGGAAAAATTGCCTCGTGTGGTTATCGTCGCCTGAATTCACACCACGTCTCCGCCGACCCACCTGGGACCGCATCAAAAAGTGCGGTCGGAACTGGAGAATCCCTGCCTAATACGGAAGCGGTAAATCCGATCAAACATGCCGTCTTACGCATCCTCGCTTCGGATCGCCCATTTCATCCGCCGCCGCCGTCGCGCGCTCGATGGTCAGCCCATAGCCAATCACCGTCATGGACGTCGAGATGCAAGCGAATCTTATCCAAAAGATCATTTCTCCTCCTAGTGAGGATTGCGCGGCTGGGTTGTTGGACGCCCTGGGCCTTTCAGAGCCACCTTCGAGAGAACGCATTCACGCTGAGATTGAGGAGAGGCTTTTGCTTCCCAAACAGAAACTTCCAGATCATTGGTTACCCAAGTATCAGATGTGAGTGTGTGGCTCTGTTTTTTTGTCCTTCTGTCTGGGCGTGTTCAGTTCGCACTGTTGGCCGAGGGGGGAATATCTTGTTGATTAACTGGGGATGTTATTATCAGACACTGGGAAAACGAACTCTCGATCCCTTCACTGATCAAGCACGAACCGTCCCCGCAACCAACAAGTCTCTCGTTCATCCGCACTGGACTCGACGGACGAGTCACAGGTTACACAGAGGTACTACCATTTCTCCTAGCCCGTCATCTGATGTCAATCCTCACGGATATCCCAATATTTACACCCAGACTTCCAATCCACGATTATCTACAGGTTTGACGTCGACCTCGCTTCATCGCGCACCCGGACCAAGTAAGAACTTCGTACGTGGGAAAGCTGGGAACGTGCCATTCTGGCCAGGAGGATTGGAGGATGCGAGCTCTGGCATTCCCGATGAGTCAGAGGGTGAATTCTTGGCGGAGGGGAAGGGTATCAGGACCATCCCGCCAGGGTTCTCGAGGGGCCTACGATTGCCCAGAGAGGAAGATGATGAAGCTGGGCTGGACGGGTTAGATAGGTTCCAGAAGCACTTGGCAGCGGGACAAGATGTGGTAAGCATCCGCCCAACTCCAAACCGTACTGCTTGGCTCACGAGTTTCCCTTAGCCATCATCCTCACGTCTAGAACCCAAGGGTCCATCTCTCGTCGGAAATTCGGAAATCGATGAATTATTGCCGACATCGGTGAGGAGTGGCGATTTGTTTCAATCAGTGTACCAACAGATCCTTCTGCCTAGCGCGCGCAACTCGCACCTCTCAGTGCAGCTCACCGCTCTACGAGACGCACTCATGTTCAGAAACGCGAATGGGCTCGAGTGGTGGATATAAACAAACCGATGAAGAACTTTCACGAGCTTGTGCCAGATATGGCTCACAAGGTGCTTCGTTTTCGGATGTGCCCTTTGTTGAGGTTATCTTCCGCTGATCGCGTGTCGTGATAGTACCCGTTCGAGTTGGATACTTTCCAAAAGCAAGCAGTCTATCACTTGGAGATGGACGATTCGGTATTCGTGGCTGCCCATACCTCCGCTGGCAAAACTGTCGTGGCTGAGTATGCAATCGCACTGGCTAGCAAGCACATGACAAGGTATCCCATACTGCATTCTTGCTTAAATCGCAAGGCTGACAGCTTGGGTTTACCAATCAGGGCGATTTATACGTCCCCGATAAAGGCTCTTTCCAACCAGAAATTCAGGGACTTCAAGCAGACTTTCGGTTCCAACACTGTTGGCATCCTGACTGGGGATGTCCAGATCAACCCTGAGGCGAGCTGCCTGATCATGACCACGGAGATTCTTCGGAGCATGCTTTACAAGGGTGCGGACCTCATCCGTGACGTCGAATTCGTCATTTTTGATGAGGTCCATTACGTCAACGATGCGGAGGTGCGTGGGTCCCCTCCCCCGACAATCGTTTTCCTGTTTTATTCACCCGAACGTGCCTTTCCAGCGAGGGGTGGTCTGGGAGGAAGTCATAATAATGCTACCAGATCATGTCAACATAATTTTGTTGTCAGCTACGGTTCCAAACACTAAAGAGTTCGCGGACTGGGTCGGGTGAGTGATCACGGGACCATCGGTGATGTCTGACGACATTCATGACGCTTAAACCCAGTCGGACGAAGAAGAAAGACATCTACGTGATTTCCACTGCTAAGCGTCCGGTTCCACTGGAGCACTATCTGTATGCTGGGAAAGAGTTGTGGAAGATCGTAGACGCCTCGCGCACCTTCTTGGGTCAAGGGTATACAAATACACCCTTCTTGGTTGGGTGCCCAACTTGATCATATGTGTTTTCCAGGTATAAGGATGCCGGCGAAGCGCTCCGGCGCAAGCAAGATAAGGAACGTGAAGCCGCGGGTCTTCCCCCTCTACAGCGATTAGGTGCCCGCGCAGCAGCTCCACAGCGTGGGGCTCGTGGATTGCCTACAGGCAGAGGTGGTGGATCATCCTCACGAGGGAGAGGTGGTGGGTCATCCTCTCGAGGGAGAGGTCAGGCAACGAGGGCTGCTGCCCCATCCCGTGCCGGTTCACCTGCAAGGTTCAATCACGATAAGACGCTCTACGTCCATTTGATGGGCAACTTGAAGAAGAAATCGCTCTTACCGGTGGTCGTTTTCACGCTTTCAAAGAAACGGTGCGAGGAAAACGCGTCGACGCTGACGAGCCTTGACCTGTGCACGTCCACCGAAAAGAGCGAGGTTCACGTTGCGGTTGAGAAAGCGCTAGGAAGGCTCAAAGGTGTGTACCTTGTAGAGCGCGTTTTGTATATTTGGGGTTTGATTGGGACCATGGTCTGTCAATTGCCCCACTCATGCTATTCGTGCCATTGGTGGTTGGGCTTGTACTAACCTGGTTGCTGATTCACGATCCCAGGTTCGGACAAGGTCCTGCCCCAGATCAAGCGTATGAGGGACCTGTTATCAAGGGGAATTGGGGTGCATCACGGCGGTTTGCTTCCGCTAGTCAAAGAGGTCTGGGCCCACGTTAGCGGCGTCAATCTCCGATGCCTACCCCCTCTCGTCATTTGAGGTGGTGCTAACTGTATGGTTTTATCCACAGATTGTTGAGATTCTATTCGCGAGGGGCTTGGTAAAAGTGCTGTTTGCAACGGAAACCTTTGCCATGGTATGTTTCCAAACACTACCACTACGGGAAAGACCATGATGCCTCGTGCTTGCGCGCTGCTTGCCCCACGAGCCCCTCTCTTCACCTCACCCTCTCTCGTTAGCGCGGCTTTCTGATCGGCAATTATGTCTTCAGGGGGTAAACATGCCCGCGAAGTGTGTCGTTTTCTCAGGGATAAAAAAACATGACGGCCGGAGCTTCCGGGAAATCCTGGCGGGAGAGTACACGCAGATGGCAGGTCGTGCCGGAAGGCGCGGACTGGACACGACCGGCACTGTGATTATTACCTTTAACGACGAGCTACCAGAGGTACGTGCGTCAATTTATTCCCCGATCTTTCGTAAAGATCCTTTTGCTTAGCTGATTGATTTCATTGGCTGGGGTTCCCTGGTGGCTGTCCGTGTCCCCCTCGAATGTTTTGATGCGTCTGCAGCAAGCAGCCTTGACACAGATGATATTGGGCTTACCAGCCAAGTTGAAATCACAATTCCGACTAACGTACAGTATGATCCTGAACCTGCTTCGCGTGGAAGCGTTGCGGGTGGAGGAGATGATCAAGCGAAGTTTTTCGGAAAACGCATCGCAAAGGCTGCTTCCCGATCAAAAAAAGAGTGTGGTTGAGGTACGAGATTGCGGCTGTGCTCTCCGATGAATCCGATTAATTTACGTCTTTCTTTCATAGGGGGAGAAAAAGTTATCTCAGATGCGAAGGTTAGAGTGCGACGTGTGTCTACATGACATTGGCGATTATTACGACACGACCGTGAGCATAATCGATCACCACCAACGGTTGCTCGCGATGGCGCTGGAAAATCCTCACGGGGCGAAGCTATTATCGTCTGGTCGCGTCGTGATTCTTAGAGATGGCGTGAGTAAACGGCGTCTTGTCAAAAAAATTTGTCGTACGGACCGGAAGGGCTGACAGTATTTTCCCCCTTCATTCCATAGCATTTCAAATCCAATGTCGGGGTGATTCTCAAACCCGCGCCAACACAGGCTTCTGTAGGATCCAGGGTGTATTGGGTCTTGGCGGTCGTGGATTCCCACACGAAGTCCGGGAAAAATGGTGAGATGATTAATGATAATCAACCAAGTCTGAAAGCTCATCCACAATACATTATCACCATTCGCCCAACGTTAATTTTTTTTTCCTGATCCTCGGTTAGATAAAGATGCTCAAGCCGTGGTACCGAAGTGGTCCCATAGTCCCGAAGAAATGTTGGTGGATCAAGCGGAGTATGAGCTGACGAAGGTTCCGTTGACGAACATCGGCCTCGTGACCGCGAGGACCATCAAGGTGAAACGCCGTTCAATCCAAAGACAATTGTGGAAATTGTTCACATGAGTTCATGTCAACCTTATGACATGGAACACCTTGATCCTATTAGGTAGAACCGGATTCGATCGTGGAACGACACCTAATCCGTCCCATGCAAACGACCGTCGAGCTTCTTGAGGAAGTCGTGAGGTCATGGATCATCGATTCTGAAGGATCTCCAGACCGAAAAATACCTGAAGTGGACTGGGGGAAGATGAGGTCTTTGGATTTCCAGGAGACCTTACAATATCGGAGGGTCTTGGAAAAAATCAACTGCGGCAAGTCATGTCTGCTTTGTCCAGAATTTGACATCCACGTAAGTTCATTTCGCATACATCGGAACGGTTTTTGAGTGTGTGAACTGAGTCGGCCCTTTATGATCGTGGTTACTCACCACGGCGACTCCATTTTTAGTATGAAATCCTTCATGGAGAGAAGGTCTTGCGGGAAAAATTGGCAAACCTCCGACTCGCGATATCGGATCAGAACTTGGAGTTAATACCTGATTACGAGCAAAGACTAGACGTTTTACGGGAGCTTAGGTTCATCGACGAAAATTCGACAGTGTTGTTGAAGGGCCGAGTGGCATGTGAGGTGAGTCCGGCTACCGGTCCTTTAATAAGATTTAGCGTGCTGACAAGCCGCCCTTCATCACTCCGTGCGGATGGGCGCGACTTAGATTAACTCGGCAAATGAACTCGTGTTGACCGAGCTGATTTTGGAAAACACGCTCGGAGGATACGAGCCGGAGGAGGTCGTCGCGTTACTCTCGTGTTTTGTTTTCCAGGAGAAGACGGAGGTCGAGCCGGTTTTGACTGGTCGGTTGGAATCGGGTAGGGAAGCGATTGTTGGGATTGCAGATCGCGTGGGGCGGGTCCAGGACATGTACAAGATAGTTGCGGAAGAACACAAGGGTCTCAAGTTTGGGTTGATCGAAGTGGTATACGAGTGGGCAAAGGGTATGGTGAGTGATCATCGTTCTTTTTTCTTGATAGGAATAACTCATCTGGCGATTTCGTCCAGCCGTTTGACAAAATAACGAATCTTACCGACGTTGCGGAGGGGACCATCGTGAGGGTTATCACGAGACTCGACGAGACCTGCCGGGAGGTGCGGGACGCGGCACGAGTCATCGGAGACGCGGAATTATTCAAGAAGATGGAAGAAGCGCAGAACAAAATCAAGAGAGACAGTGAGTGCGAGTTTACGGTCAAAGATAGGTCGACGATGATGACCGGGATGTTATCTCAGTTGTGTTCGCAGCAAGTTTGTATTTTTAAGTCAACCCGCATTGGAGGAGCAATAGATGTTTCACGAGGCTGGATGTACTGTTCGGGACATGGCGAGGAAGCCCTCGGCAAACAGCGCTGGCGGTGCAAAGATGAAGCAGGGTAAGTTGGGAGTAGTTGGAGTAGGACTAGCTGAGGGATACTCTCCTACTGTATGGCATGATTGACGCCAAGGGTCGTTATCTCTCGGGGAGGGTGGAAACCGAGGGGGGCATAGATTCAAAGATTACCTCGAGGCGAACCTTTTACGGGTCAGCCACGCAGATACGGGACCGGTTGCGATTTGCTGAAAAAGATATCGGCACCTGTTCCCGTCCAGTTAATATAAGTACAACACCCCGCTTGTATCTTCCCGACCCGCTGTCATTCCCCCCTCCCCTTCGGTCGACTGAAATGCTCGTCGGTCCTTGCCCTCCAACACATCCCTCTTCCTATCTCTTCCGCGATGCTATGGAGCGGCGCGGTAGGTCTCGCGCCATCCCTACGACCGCCGTAATCCGTAGGAGCCACCACCACCAACGGCAGTTATACTATTCACATTATTCCACAAACCCTCCTTCACCCTCACTCTCCCCCGTCCGTTCCCCACAGTACGTGTCTTTATGTTCCCCCCATTTCCCGTGAGGACCCTCGTTCACTTTGAGCCACCTCAATAGGTCAGACGACTCAATCTCCCCGCAGTCCACCCTGGAACCGGTAACGCCGCCCGACCTCTCACTTGACTATTACGAATCTCCTCCAACTCCGCCTCAGTCGCTGGAGGACCAGATTCACGAAGCATACGCGCTCGACAACGTTCACCTTGCAAAGATTCTCTTCCTCAAGCTCCAAGGCGTCCACGTAGTGGACGATTCCGACCCTCGGATCGAACAGGTTCGAGAGGAGGATTTCCCCTTTGGAACACTCATTCTGGACGAGGAGGATGAGAGGCATTTGAAGGAGTGTCAGAAGAGGGAACGCCACCGTAAGCGTGACCAACAAAGAGCTAACAAGCTGGCGCAATGCGAGCGAGCTTGGGATCAGTCCGTCGTTGAGTACCGTCAGCAGTGTCTATTGGTACAACAACGCAAACGAGCCGCATCCCTCGCTCTCGCCAAGCAACACGGACTCGACACCGAGGATCCAGAGCAGCAAGAGCAACACAGCCCCCGAGTACACCTCTCCTGCCCCGGCGCTCGCAGCCTACTATCCTACAAGTCACTCTACGATTCCCCTTCACGCTCAACTTCCGGGGACTTGCGTTCGGAGTACTCTGTTCCCACCAATTCCTCACCCCCCGTGGATATTCCCTCTCGATCACCCAGGGCGTCCGAACTACGCAGGGAATATCCCGCGGCTCTTGGCCCCTATCAGTCCATCTCGTTTCAGCAAGTATCTGCGTGTATGAATGGCGCCTTGTTCCCCAACGACGATGCACCAATCGATCTTCATGGTCGCAAACAGCAGTCGCATGCACATGCTACTCTTCTCGAAGTTCTCCTTCAACCCGTTACCTGGGAACGAGGAGAGCGCTCAGAGGCGAAGATCAGGCGAAGAAATTCCCTCCCCTCTTTCAGCACCTGGTCATCCAATGTTACCCTCTGCTCTGCCTGTTCTTCCACTTCGGGATCTCCTTCCACCTCCACCCTGGGGTCTTCGCAGTCTGTGCACCAAATAACTAGCGCCAGACGGCTTACAATCTTCACCTCCAGCCCTACCACTTACGCGTCATCTGCACGGATGGAAACGACCCTCTGTAACGCTCACTCGCTGACCCCGATCGATCTCAAACAATGTCCCTTGTTCTTCCAGGAGCACTCCTACCCCAAATCCAATACTCCACCCTCTGTCCTCCAACCGAAACCACGATCTCATTTCGCTAAGCGGCTTGTTCGGAAGATCGGCACCTCCGTCTCCACTTTCATGGACGTCGCCGCCCAATTCCAGGCTTCGTATATGAGGGCTACCGGGTTCATCGTCCAACTTGACGGTCCGTTTGACGACGAAACACCCTGGGGCGTCAAGCCTCCCATGACTGCCGCAAAGGTTAATGCCAATGCAAAGCCCTTCCTTCCGTTTGATCCTACCAATCCCCGAGCGAAGATCAAAGAAGTCACAGACTTTATCAGGGGGTCCACATGGTCAGAAGCCAAGGAAGAAATTGATCACGGAGAAGAGCATTGCAATTACACCCTCTTACAACTCCTCTCTCCTTCTGAACGAGCGAACCCGTCCCCACCCCTATCCATGTTTGTCACGCCTTCCCCGCTGAGACCCCGAGAAGCCCCGACCACCCTCAGATACAGGATCCGACCAATTGCCAATCCCGTGCTGCTTAGGCTGAAGGCGTTACAGAATGTCTGCGCGGGTGAGGGTGTTGAATGGGAAGGTCGGGCGAGAGAGGGCGCACTCGGATTTGGGTGTGATCGCCTCCGGGGTGTCGCGTTCGATGGAATCGGAAGGAGCAGGTTAGGTTGGGAGGTCTCTTTCTAAGCGTTTCCGCCCCTTCATATTCTCGTTCCGTCTCGGTCCTTCTACACCCCACCATATAACGGGTGGAGATATCCGTATCTTGAGGTGTTCTCCATCCTCAGTGGGCTGGTCTACTGATGTTTTATCAATTATCCGTTATCCCCGTATACTCCCCCAACTTCCCCCCTGTTCCCCTTATTTTGGGTTTTGTGTCCCTCTTAACGGTTCGAGTGGGTTTCCTTCTCCCTCCCTCCCTTTGTTCCAATTACCCGCCTTATGACTCACCCCTAACCTACTCCCTTTAATTTTTCCCAATGTCTCTTCCTCACATCGCCGCTGAGTTCGTGCGTGTTTGGCTGATATCTTTTTCTTGATGATTCCCTCTCCCACACATCCTTCATCCTCCCTGCATCACTGTATGGCTAACACGCACGCACACTCACTCCCTCCATAGACGCATTGTGTATCCTGTTTCTTCCGTTCATTGCGTCTTGATCCTCATTATAATCACCTTCCTAGACGTGTCAAACCCCCTTCAACGGCGAGTCCAGATAGCGTCTTCTGGTCGTTCCAGGAGAAGGCTCTGGGCGGGCCGTTGATATTTATTTGACCTTCGATTCGAAAGCCTCTTAGGCCTTTTCATTTGTTGTGTTCTGTATATAGTTTTGACTTGAAATATGTTGAAACTTGCCTTGACAAGGTTAGGGTGAAGCTCAAGGTCTGGACCCTAGGTATGAACGTCAGAGTCTATGTAATGCTTCCCACCGGAAGTAGCAAACTGCAATAAGGGGATATCATAACAACACACGGATAGCGACGAAAAATATAAACCGAAAGAGTCCCTGAAGACCGGCCCGAAGTTCTTCCAGAGGCGGAGGTTTGGGAAAGGGCATTGGGCATAGAAAAAACAGAGTTAACGACCGTTGTCCAATGGGATGGACGGTCCTAATCCTATGCCAGAAACGTTAGTCTCAGTTATGACGGTATGAATGATGCTCCCACCTCCACCACTAAACCAAGGCGCTGGCGGAGCACCGCCTCTTCCAGCGAGCCTCTGACCGAACACTCCGGCAGCTCTCGGCAGAGCGGTCCCTGCGCCTCCACGCCCCAAACTTCCTTGTTGTTGTTGCTGTTGTTGGAGATGCTGTTGTTGTTGTTGCTGCTGCTGCTGTTGGGGTCCCCCGGGCTGGTTATCCGGATTCCGGAGGATATTGAGTGTCGGAGATGGAGCGAGATTGAGCGCTGGTGGGTTGTTGAGCATTAGTCCAGATGGAGGTGGCCGTGGGCTCCTTGGGATTATGGATGATCCAGGGGATGTAGACGAAGTGCTCAGTAGAGATGTGGTTGATGTGGATGCAGATAGCGACGATGAGGGGATGTGTGTACGGAAGGACGAAGAAGAGAACGAAGTCGAGGTGGATGCCGATCTCGTTGAAAGCGATGACGAGGACCCATATGAAAGGTATCTGTCTCGTTCACGTTCTTCGTCCGCAAGCAACCCGTGCTCGCGAGCTGAAGCCTCGTCTATGCCGAGGATCTTCCGAAGCTGTTCGTTTTCCGCTTCTAGGCGTTGGATCTCAGTTTCTCGGTCGACCATCCAATCGTGTTCTTCGATCAGGGCCAACAACGTTTCATCGGATTCTGTGTCTTCGGGATCTTCGGATAGATTGCTATCAGCCTTGGCCCCCTCCTCGCTAGCCCCCTCTTGTCTTGGAGAGTCAGGCTCTTCCCTTCCGGCCATCGTACGGATGAGTGCGCGAAGGTTATGCGATAAGTGGAAGAGCGGCATTGT
>Ga0307512_10004364_pt1 | contig 15582 bp, 24 predicted proteins | sample 14_EM_MG_FD_200267 | JGI IMG/M metagenome (GOLD analysis project Ga0307512, IMG submission 200267) | Populus trichocarpa ectomycorrhiza microbial communities from riparian zone in the Pacific Northwest, United States - 14_EM | ecosystem: Host-associated > Plants > Roots > Unclassified | place... | reverse complement strand
TGTAGGCCGGGAAAATGCATAGTCACAGAACCTTGAGTCTCATCCTGTCCGATAAACGCTGAGGAGTTGCAAAAGTCTGGGAGAGTACAACAACCGTACGTTTTTACTAAACTCGTCAGTGACATCAATATAATACTAGTAGAGGCATCAGGACCGTCAACGTCAAGACTGCCCAAACAAGCGACTTACCACCAGCCTCATGTTCCCGGGTAGTCTGGCTCTGTATATCTCAATCGGACCATCTCTCGTCAACCGCTTTTGGTTAGTTTCGGAGAAACAACCCAACGAAAGCTCCCTATGAAATATCACTCTTTATGTCTGTCCGCTCCTCAGTAGGGAAGCCATAGGGACGTACTCTATTCTTCTCAGTACGGGGTTTGTGCGTGCACCATCTCGTGCCAAGTCGCTCAGAAACTGCCTTGAGCACAGTATACGCCATTCCCCGTACTCAGCCGCTGATTCGAAGTATAGATCCGCTTGGATTGGGTCTGCAGTGATGGTGGGCGAAGAGGAAGGTGGCCCCGTCGCCGACGTGGTGGCTTCGTTCGCATTCTCATCCGATATCGAGAGATTGCCCTGCAGGACATTCTCACTAAAGTACGAGCTACGAATTAAACCTGCGATTTCAGAGGTTCGCATGAGGGTAATAAAGAACTAAGCAAGCGTTGAGCACAGCCTGGAAAAGAAATCGACGGTGGTAGGGCAACAGCAACAGACGCACCTGCAAGGCATCCTTCTGGCCGTCTATCACCGATTGCACCAATTCCTCTGCTACGTTACGACTCCTAGGGGCTTCACGTCCCAGAGCACGGAACAGTCGATCGTTGATCTCGGCATGCACGCCCGACGTGACCTTGGATCGCGAAGTCTTTCCCCTTTGAGTGCTCCTCTTGTTCATTTTCTTTTCGACCTCTTCCTCGTCTAGGAAGCCCTCTCGCAATAACGTGGAAAGATCTTCGAGCGAAGCTGGTGCGATTTCGATGTCGCGGCGATAGTCGTTAAGCTGCTCTGGTTTTTTGCCAGAAGGATAAGAGAGGCGAGGGAGGGAGTGGGAAAGTCGGGAGAGAACCCTATAGCCAAGTGAGGCCCGGAGTCCATCGGCGTTCGATGAAAAGCTATCGAGAATGAAGCGCGATATGAGGGTCGAACTGTCATTGCTCACGGCTGTGGCGAGCATCAACGGCGATGCGGCATGGCGACAACAATTGATAACTCACAAGATATGATGAACTCGAACACATAAGGGTGCTCTGGTAGAAGGGAACAGAGAAGTATAGGTCCGATCGACTTGTCATCCAAGGAATCCTCTAACACGCCCACAGCAGCGGGGATGTCATCTCCGGTGCGAAGAAGGGATGGGTGGAAGATAGTGAAGCCGGCCAAGAGCTGCTGGTGTACACCAGTGGAGGAAAGTTCTGACAGTTGAGCCATGGCGGGTACCAAGGCGAGATGGGGAGGACGCGTGAGTGGTAAAGAATGGGTTAGATACAATCCTCGGCAACTCCATGGGGACGGCTCCCCAAACGGAACCAACTAACCTAAAGTCGAGACGCAATGAGTTACCATATTGAGATGCCCTCAAGCGCCGAAGACAAGAGTAACTTGAGCGAACAATGGCAGGACAGGGACCAGCGCAGCAAGGACGATAAGTGCGACTAATATCGTTATGTGGCACCGTGACATCGCGCCATCTTTGGTGAGAGAAAGATAACTACTACACCGAACCGGTCCAAAATACTGCGGCATACAGGGTGGGTGGAGCGCTAGCAGCCAGGGCAGAGATCAGAATCATCAGATGCAGACCGCAGGGCCCATGCGACTGAAGAGCGCCGTACGTATCACCGATACAATTGCAGGGGTAGTACCATGCCATGTGACCGTAAACGAATACTGCGGAATACGCCGCCACAGGAAAAAAAAAGGAAAAAGGAAAACGGGGTTTATCCGAAAACGGTCCGCGGCTGGGCCGGTCATTCCGGACTCGAAGACTGGATCACACGGTCTCATGCATACAGTACATCGACGCGAACGGGGTCAGCTCGATGACGTCCACACCAGATCCTCCCCTCGCGGTTTTCACGCTCCCAATCCTCTCTCCTCCATCCATTCCACCATCTTTACCATACGACACCCATCACAGTGCACACACACCACTAGTCATCGACAATGGCTCGACCAGCCTGAGGTTCGGTTTTGCCACCTCCAAGACCCGCCGAACATAGTTTCGAAGTACAAGGAACGCAAATCTGGGAGACAGCTGCTTCTGTTTGGTGACGCGGTGGATGCCGAGGGTGGTGCGCGTTCGCAGGCCAAAACCCCATGGGAAGGCGATGTATTGCTCAATTTTGACGCGTTGGTGAGTCTTGGATAAGGATAAGGCTACAGGTCGTCTCACCCGTCTTTGACGAGCAGGAGCACGCGTTGGACTATGCTCTTGTTCGGCTCGGCGTTGACACGTCAACTGTTGACCATCCTGTGATCCATGACGGAGCGGCTAGCCTCACCCCTGCATTCGCGAGCTCGTGGGTCACTTGTTTCTTGGAAGTTCTTATCCTTATTGATTTCCAGTCACATCGGAGCTCATGTTTGAACTATATTCTGTCCCTTCTCTCACATATGCCGTCGACGCTGTCCTCTCCCTCTATCACAATAACCTCCCGTCGCCCCCGTCCTCGCCATATACGGCCAGCGGTCTTGCGATATCGTTCAACACTTCATCCACTTCCGTGATTCCGATCCTGAATGGCAAGGGTATCATGAGCCAGGCCAAACGGTACGCGGTCGAACTACTAGTTCATGGTGACATTACCTTGTTAACGGGAAGTTATACAGGATACCATGGGGATCCCAGCAAGCGTCCGAATACCTCCTCAAGCTCATCCAACTCAAGTATCCAACTTTCTCAACGCGAATAACAGCCGCCCATACGAACGTTCGTGCTTACCACGTTGTAATTGTCGCGGTTGACAGACGCAGATGAACAGTGGGTCCTACACCCGTTCTGCGAAATGTCGCCAGATTACCCAGCGCTTCTCCGGCGCTTGCGCGATCCGCTCCAACTGCGTGCTGTAGAGCGCATCATACAGTTCCCGTTCGTCCTCCCTGCTGCAGACGAACGTACAGAGGAAGAAATCGCACGTGCAGCAGAGAAGCGACGCGAGCAGGGCAAGAAACTGCAAGAAATGGCAGCCAAAGCGCGCCTTGACAAGGTGCAGTTGCCGGACATATTTCTGCTCTTCAATCATTTATGACTGTCAATGCCATGAATAGCTCGTTCAGAAGGAGGGCGATCTGCAATACTTGACGAACTTGAAGGAGCGGCGAGCAGAGGAGACGCGACGGGAATGGCAAGTGCGTATTTTGTTCTCTCTCGTCAGCCCTATTTTGCTTACACCACGTCCTGGTCACAGAGTATTCTCCTATCGGAGGGTTTCAGTGATGATACCGCTCTTGACTAAGCTACCAAAAAGCTTGAAGCCGACTTGAAGAAAACGTGGAAGAAAGCCGCCAACGATGACGACGATGCCACAGTGAGCACCTCCGTTTTCGCATTTTTGAAGCCACACTCATCATCTTTCACCATGGGAAGAGCCCTCCTTCCCGCTCGTCGATTCACCAGATGACCAGGTATATCTCTTTCCTTGACATATAGAGATGCCAACCAAGGGGCGAAGTTACCTCTGCTACCTGAGCGACGCCGGTAAGACAGGAACCAGCACAGCAGAGGATGATGGATACGATGGTTTTGGACGACGACATCGCGCCATCATTAGTGAGAGAAGGATAGCTACTCACCTTGTCCCTTTGGGTGCCATGGTGTTCAAGTATAGCGGAGCGCTGGCGAAGATCAGATGAAGGTGCCACATGACGAAAAGCGCCGTCCGTATCGTCCATTCGATTGTACAAACGTAGGAGAATCACACGTGGCAAGTGAGTGCATGAGTTCCTGCGCAGTACCATACCATGCTATAATTAACTGCCAATATGGCCAATCGTACGTGGAGACAACTGTGGAATGCCGCCGCGTTCAAGTGAAATAAAAAACGAGATGTGAAATCAAAAAGTGATTTGAAAGCGGAACGAGTGCTTCGCGAAACATGCAATTAGAAATTCGGTTGAGCTGGTGCGAAGACAAGGACCAAAATCGTCGTCTGATATTCCTGGAGAGTTTGTGGCCATCTCGCGCACGCGCCATTATGCATTAACCTTTGCGCCTCGAAACTTCTCAATTTCTGAATGTTGTCAGTCCATCGAAAGAGTCCTTGTTGGCATTTCAGACTGACGCTTTGCGTGACTCAATGTTGTTAGCAAATGTTGTACTTAAGTCGATTCTGTATTGAAGGCATGCAGAAACATCTGTCTACGCTGTCACCACTCGGCCTTCCAACCCGCGTAATCGGTCCTTTTCCCTTTCTTGCATCCTGCTGGGCATTATGCCATTCCACGCAAGTTGGAACTCGTTGGAGGGAGCCTCTGGATCCGAAAGACGTTCGAACAGGTCCCTCGTTTTCGTGACCGCATTCCTTAAGGGTTCTAAATACTGTTCGAGATCCCTATCGCCCTCCATGTCCTTTCCTGGGTGCATGATGGAACCGGGTTTCATGAGATTTTGAAGTTTTCGGGCCTCAGCAAGGACTCCGCTGCGTTATTGCCTCAGTTGGATGCTCACAGAAGTAATACTACTTTGTCTCACCTCTTCTGCTTGTGTTCCGTGCTCAGGTCTAGTTTCTCCTGAAGTAGAGTAGCTTGTTCTCGCCGACGTTTGATCGCGGTTTTCAATCCTTGAGTGCGAGTGACGAGCCATTCCAGGCAGAGGAGGAGATGGGGTACCGGCCCGAGGTAAATCTTTCGATACTTGACGTGAACGTTATTCGCAGACGCCTTACATGACTTGAACAAGCGCTGCCGGCCAATTGTCAGCGCATCATTAGAAGTCTCAATGTGTTTGAGAAGACGGCGCGCTGCTCTTTGGATTTTAAGCGCTTCCTTCGTCCTGTCTGGCTCTTCTCCGTCACTGGCTTCGATAGCGTCCTGAGCAGTATACTCGGTAAGTCCTTCGACGCGTTGGTCACCACTAGGCATATCACCCAAGCCATCGAGGCAATCTGCGGGTGAGGTATTATGTCCACCAATTGTCATGTCGGAGGGTTTGGAATTCGCGTGCGCGGCAGTGGAACCACCTTCCCGACGGAGGAGATGGTCTTGGATATTCGAGGGGCAAGACCGGAGTATATCCGGAATGGTGTTCGTATCCTCAAATACGACCAATTGCACGCCCGGTGGATGCGCACCTGGAATAGGAACGGCCGTGTTGCGGAGCCTGACGAGATGGTCGAACGGTGGGCGGGTTGATTGGTACAGGACTTCTGCAAGACTTGGCCAGCTTCGAGAACTCAGATAGCTAAGATTCCATTTTAGGTGGCTAACAACCAGTTTTCGAAGCGAGGGAACACCCACCTCCGGTGAAAAGCTGTTGATTCGGGACGTTCTGTTGTCCTGAACAACCCCATTGTTCGTACAACGTCGTGCCTGAGATGGCCGAAATTTTCGCCGACTAGGAGGACTTTGTCAGTTCCTTTCAGGATGTAAATTGTGACTACCTACGGAGACAGAGGCATCGACATCTTGTTTATTTTTTGATAGACGTCAGCCGGTGACAGGGCTTCAATCAAAATAAATACACAAACATGCGAGCGATAGAAAGATCTTGTACGTATTTCTGTGGCAGACTCCTGGTCAAATTAAGCGCCTTATTTTTGCGGTCCAGAGGGCCTACAAAATATCAGCGGGCAATCTCGACGACAGAATGAGGGATTCACCAAAATACTTGAATGCTACTGAGAGTCTCAGATATTCTCCAGTATAGATATCTTTCAAAAGTCTTTCGGTCGTCTGAGCAAGAACCCACAAAGGCGCCAGTGTCCTTCGTCTGAAAGTCATGAAGTCTTTCCACAGAGCCAATAACCAACTCCGTGGAAGAATGACGTCATGTAGACTTTCTCTAGACTTGGCAGTCATGATGGCTAATCCGAATAACCTTTCGAGAATGTCGCAGAGAACCGCTAGGTCTATCGGAATGCGCTCGCCGACGAGAAATCTGTCATCAATAGTGTCATACACCGTACCGTTAAGTTCGGATAAGCTTGCGTTACCTGAAAAACTTAATACCTTGCGCTAGATCGCCAGAACCGGTGATGAAAGCCAAAAAGTCAGGTAAGGTGTATATTTGAAAGCTGGGTGGATTGGGGATGATGAGTCGCGGATGCCGTTGTTTCCGGGAAGTTGTGGATGGAATGCGACGCAAGCAATGATCGACCGTGAGACCATCTTGTCGGAGCCGCCCAAGTGTGAATGCCGTGTACAGGTTCGTGACGAAAGCCCCTTGAAGTTCCTCTCTGGAAGGTTGGAGCGTATAGAGAACGTCAAATGCCCATCTCTTAACTGTCAAAAACCCATCCGCAGCCTCAGGTATCAAGTCTTCATTCAGCGTAGAAATGGAGCCGCTTAGGTGTAAGAGTGGGTTAAGGGCATTTGCGAGAGTATTCAAGAGGCGTCTGGAATGAGATGAGCGATTCAGTTTGAGATGAAAAGCCACTTGTGATGTTCCTCACCTCTGGCTCTTTACTCGAGCAGGGAAGTCATCCAGAAGACCGAAAGCATAAAGATTATCAAGGATAATTATATGCTGTAGGTGGAATCTGGCCCTTCGATTGAACCAGGCTTCATCAAGCTGATGAGCGGCAAGGTGACCACCGCGACATGATCCGTGGAGGATGAGTTGGACACATGGGTCAAACAATTGTAGACGTGACAATATGTCATCCTTCTTCTCTATGCGAGAGTGAAGGCGCTGAGATAGAAGCCGGCTAAGATTGTGCGTAAATTCCTCGCGCGGCAGAGACACCACCGAAGGTTCTAGGTGTTCCCCTGGTTGAGTCGGAGAAGACCCTCTCGTTCTATAATCTTCGTAAAGAAACGTTCCGGGATTAATCAGAATGCCCTCTCCCTCCACTTCGAACTGGAAGAGTGTACGCAACCACGGTGAGTCCCAGGGTGTCTTGTCCACGGCTGCATCCTTGATCAAGAGGGAATACTCATAGAAAAGCTCAAGGGATGATATTATTCCGGTTTGTGAGGACACGTCCAAGGCTGAGGACATGTCATCGAAGAGATAGTCAAGCGCAAGAAGTCTGACAGCTTTATCGAGTCCGAGGTTCTCACGACGAAGCAGATGGTCGGAAAGCATTTTATGGACGTTCGTCGACTTCACGTCCTGGAAGAAAAAGAATATGATTTTGAAAAGGAAGAGCTGCACCAAAGGGATCAGCTGCTTCTCTCGTAGAGAAAGAGTACGGGCCACAGACCTTCCCTTTATCTCTATCATCCACATCTAGGCCCGGTGACCATCTGAGCAGCGCATCAATCTTGTCAACGGTGATACTAGCGCTTTCCGGCCATCCACGACAACCGAAGGAGAGATATCGCCATAGACATTTTTCGACAATCGCATCGAAAGCATCGACATCTCGCATCACATCGTCGATATGCTCCAAAGTGAGGTCAAGTGCGTCTGACGTTTGGTCTTCGTCCAAGTATTGTTTAACAGCTTCTCCGTATTTCTGTTGTCTACCCAGAAGGACGGCGCGAGCTGACCCAAGGTCGTGCTCGACAACGAATTCCATCATTTGTTCTTCGTTGTCTTTGAAGAGGTCGGCTGCTTTCCTGCATCACCGTAAGGCGGCATTCGAGAGCGCGATAATAGAGACTTACTCTAGGTCTTTCGACTCCAGATACGACATGCGTGCGACCTCCTTGATGCACTCCGTCGTATGCGAATCCACTTGTGCCTCGTGTTCCTTGATAATGGAGACGGCCTTATCAAGGAGATTGTTGTCGAAACAGTACGACGCTGCCTCAGTAAACATGTTTGCCAGATTGAGCGCTCGCAGGACATCCTGGTGGCGATTGATCTCAGCGTAGCAACGAGCGGCTGCGGCATAGTAAGTACACTCCTCCTCGACACTCCTTGCTGTCTTCGCACAGCACTCGAACGAACTGGCGGCGCTCAGGAAGGCTTCACGACGGCGCCTTGTTGCAGACACAGGGATATCACGAGCAACTTCGCGCAACTTATATGCCGTAGCAACAGCTGCCATATAGTCATCCTTTGCATTGTTGAAGGCCAGAATGGCCTCGTCGAACTCCCCGTGGTGAAAAAGTCGGTTCCCCTCTTCTAACCATTGAGCTGGGTTCGACTCCTTGGCAAACGATTCGAGCAGATTTTGGGTGGTTTGGGCCTCATGCGTAGTATGCGCCTCATTGGTGGCTTGCGCCTCGTGGATAGGTTGTACTTCGCCGATAGGTTGTGACTTGTGGGTGGTTTGTGCCTCATGCGTAGTTTGCGCCTCGTTGGTGGTTTGCACATCGTGGGTTGTAAGTGCGTCGTGGGTAGGTTGTGCTTCGCGGTGAGGTTGTGACTTGTGGGTAGGTTGTGCTTCGTGCCTAGTTTGCGCCTCGTTGGTTGCAAGTGCGTCGTGGGTAGGTTGTGCTTTGTGGACAGGTTGTGGCTTGAGGCTAGTTTGTGCGTCGTGGGTAACTTGTACTTTGTGAGTGGTTTGTGCCCCGACAACTAACTGGCGATCAACTAAATATCGCTATATCTCGCATCCATAAGACTGCCATTCGTGGAGAAGCGCTGTGAGGTACGAACCATAATTGGCTTGCACGCATTGGAATAGTCCACGATCCAAAGGCGCTGCTTTGCCCTCGTGATGGCCACATACAGACATTTGAGCTTTTCAGAACCAGAAAGTCAGACTTGAGACGTCTGTAAAATGACTTCGCCACTGACCTCATGTATAAGAGGCGCGTGTTTGATATCCCGTAGTCGGTCCTGGTCTTCATCCAACAAATGCCGCCAAATATTTTCTGGCTCTGATTCCTCGAAGAAGTTGTACAGTATGACCTAAACGAATACAGGCACATCCAAAGAGTGAGATATGCCCCGGAGAATTTGTGCTAGGTCTAAGACTCACGTCGTCATACTCAAGTCCTTTGCTGTTGAATATTGTCCTAGTTGCGATTCAGTGGCCGAAGCAATAGAGAAACTCCTGACGTACAGGGTTACACCAACCCGCCCAATCTCTTCCTTGAACGATTGACGGGCGGCTTCATCTCGCACAATAATGCCTGATATTCCAACAGTCATTGTCCATGTAAGTTCTAAGGATAAAAAGTGTTGCGTACACTGGTTGTGTCCAAGCTGTAAAAGCCGCCCCCTAGGGATGAACATTAGTCAGGACCGGCACCTTCAGTTTCGGGGATCACTCACGACGACAGAAAGAAATCACGCCCTCGAGGAAGTTCCACGCCATGGAAAAACTTGGGCAGTTCCTTTCCGACGACAGCTGCCTCTGGCAGCAGGTGATCGATTGCGCCTGGGAATCGCTGCAGGAATTCGATTATGGCGTTCGCACATTTGACAATACCGCCGTGAGAGCGGTAGTTCTTGAGCAGTTGAAAGCCCTCGGGTTGACGCGGGATTCCGCGCAGCGCTTGAATCGACCTCTGGAGGACGGTTCACCAAGCGCATTTAAGAGTTCCGTGTGATTGCATACCTGATATCGGTAGACAGAGGCCCCAAGTTTCTTGAAGGTGAAGGTGCTCCCAATTGAGATGGTTTGCGCCGTGTCACCTGCCCATAGGAAACCGTTCGGGTTCCAGCACAAAAATATGATTACTGTGACCTGCATCAAATCACCATCGAACGAAGACTGATCACGAAACGTACGTCTAGTGTCGATGAGGAGCATGTCTTGTACTTCGTCCACGTAACTAGCAGCATTCAGATTGTCGCCAATGCCACAAGTCAATGAAAGGCGAATTCAACCCACACAAAGTCGACAGGCTCTCCTTTAAGCCCGTTTTCCTTCAACGCGTCAAGTAGCTTATGGGTCCTGACGTTTGAAAGTCGTGTAAGTCGCAGGCCAAAAGAAGTAATGCGACGTTGCACACCTGTCCGCAAGATCTCTCTCGCCACGTTTGCACTTGAACTTTTGGTACGCTTCGAACAACCCATAGTCCACCCTATGATTGTTTCTCAGGTTTTCATACGCCTCTCTGTCAAGGGCACGATTTGGGAACTCCAGAGATTTCTCAGATCCTTCGATGGTCCCTAGAAAGTGCAAGCTCAGGAACCGAGGGAATCAGAGGCTACAAGTGGCCAGACCAAGAAGTTCTCCGAAAGCGAGAGATGATGCTTTATAGGAGGCATGAGCGAGCATTGTAAAAAGGGCACTGAGGACATACCAAGGCCTTTTGTCAAGGATCGAGGAAAATGTGGCCAATACACCCTTTTGAAGACGCTATACGTGACCAGGAAAGTCTGGCCGCGCCAGTCTTGCTTCTTCTTTGTCTTCTTTGAAGGACGGGAGTTTCGGCTCTTGTTGGATGTGCTTTGGGCCGGCGTAAAGTCGGCCTCCAGAAGGCTACATAGCTAAAAATATAAGGATAGTAGCCATCAGTGCCCGAGTCATCTATGAAGAGGGCTACTGACAGTATCCATGGTTAGGAACAAAGGAAAATCGCTATCGCGAAGCTCGCTAAATTTTTCAGGAAGGTCATCCCTCCCGTCATCTGCTTCATCGGGATTGAAAGTCTCCTTCTTCCTCCTGGCGTTCCAACGTTGGATTCGCTCGCGGACATAGGGCGGAGCATCAGGTCCTGCAGAGAGCGAGTATAGGAGATTCACGTAGTCTCCCTCGACTTTCTCGGCGAGAAGACGCGACTTTGTGACGAATAATTGGCGAGGACGCGGGCCCATGCAACCCAGGTTTTGCCAAGCTCTTTCAATACCAAGGATCTTGAAGACGATCACTGTGGTCTTCCTGAAATGACGATTGTGACAAGATGTTCCGCAAAGATGGAACCTCTACGCACCCAGTCCCACTTCGTCCAAGTACAAATGTAGATCTTGGGCATTCAATAACCTTATTCTCCTCATGCCTCCAAATTTCATTTGAGAACCACGGCGACAGGGCGATGAACGATGGAGGGCACTTACGAGAGCTGAAAAACATGACGATAATCATGGCCCTGGAGAATATCCCGTACGACATTCTAATCATTCTAGGTCGTCAGCGCTTTTCTGACACAGTTGTGCTGAACACGTCACCTGAGAAAGGAATGCATATTGTTCAAGACTATGGGTGAGTTGAATGAGAACCTTCGCTTCACGAAAAGGATGGCAATACGAACTCCAGCAATCTACGGATCTGGGAGGCTTATGGTCAGCCGCGTTAGGGAGGCAAGGTTCATAGGGTACCTCGTCCACGCCATCTACATCAATTTCCTCAGAAATAGGACTTCCGAGATCACCCAAGACCGTATCGACCTGCGCACCGGTGGCGGCGAATGTCTTCGGGTCGTAGTAGAAGCCGTCGCGACGGTCTCTAGCCCTGCATCTGCTCGGCGTTATTTCGCGACGATCAAGTGAGGATTTTCCAATAAATACCTTTTGACGTAGTCTGGACCATTTCGGGCCCGATATTTCCCGAGTTCGTCCCAGTCTGTTCTATTCAACTCGTCCATGCCATAGATTCCTAGAATCCTTAACACTATTTTAAATTTAGTTTAACATATGGGCCGAGAAAATGTATCAGTGACAGAACCTTGGGTCTCAACCTGTCCGATAAGCGCTGAGGAGTCGTAACAGTCTGGAAGAGGACAACAATCGTACGTTTTTAATCAACCCATCGGTGACATCAATATAATACTACCAGAGGCATCAGGACCGTCAACGTCAAGATTTCCCAGACAGCGACTCACCACCAGCCGTATATTGCCGGGTAGTCTGGCTCTGTATATCTCAATCGGACTATCCCTGGTCAACCGCTTTTGATTAGTTTCGGAGAAACAACCCAACGAAAGCTCCCTATGAAAAAACCACATTCTTTATGTCTGTCCGTTCCTCAAGGAAGTTATGGGGACGTACTCCAGTCTTCTCAGTACGGGGCTTGTCCGTGCACCATCTTGTGCCACGTCGCTTAGAAACCGCCTAGAACACAGTATACGCCATTTCCCGTACCCATCCGCTGACTCGAAGTATAGATCTGGTTGAATCGGGTCTGCAGTGATGGCGGGCAAAGAGGGATGTGTCCCCACCGCCGACGTGGTGGCCTCGTTCGAATTCTCATCCGATATTGAGAGATTGCCCTGCAAGACATTCTCACTAAAGTACGAGTTACGAATCAACCCTGCGATTTCAGAGGTTCGCATGAGAGTGATGAAGTACTAAACAAGCGTTAAGCACAGCCTGGAAAAGGGATAGACGGTGGAAGGGCAACAACGGCAGACGCACCTGCAAGATATCCTTCTGGCCATCTATCATCGATTGTATCAATTCCTCTGCTACGTTGCGACTCCTAGGGGCTTCACGTCCCAGAGCCCGGAACAGTCGATCGTTGATCTCAGCATGCACGCCCGACGTGACTTTGGATCGGGAAGTCTTTCCCCTTTGAGTGCTCCTCTTGTTCATTTTCTTTGCGACCTCTTCCTTGTCTAAGAAGCCCTCTCGCAACAACGTGGAAAGATCTTCGAGCGAGGCTGGTGCGATTTCGATGTCGCGGCGATAGTCTTTAAGCTTGTCTGATTGTTTGCCAGAAGGATAAGAGAGGCGAGGGAGGGAGTGAGAAACTCGGGAGAGGATCCTGTAGCCAAGTGAGGCCCGGAATCCATCGGTGTTCGATGAAAAGCTATCGAGAATGAAGCGCGATATGAGAGTCGAACCGTCATTGCTCACGGCTGTGGCGAGCGTCAACGGCGATGCAGCGTGGTGACAACAATTGATAGCTCACAAGATATGATGAACTCGAACACATAAGGGTGCTCTGGCAGAAGGGAACAGAGAAGTATACGTCCGATCGACTTGTAATCTAAGGAATCCTCTAACACGCCCACAGCTGCGGTGACGTCGTCCTCACTGCGAAGAAGGGATGGGTGGAAAATAGTGAAGCCAGCCAAGAGCTGTTGGTGTACACCGGTGGAAAGTTCTGATGGTTGAGTCATGGTGGGTACCAACACGGGGCGGGGACGTGTCAGTGGCAAAGAGTGGGTTAGATATAGTCCTTGGAAACGCCGCGAGGACGGATTCCCAGACGGAACCAACAACTCGAGTCGAGAAGCATTCTTTAAAGACTCCGGGCGCACGACGCAATAGGGCTACCGTATTGAGATGCCCCTCAAGCGCCAAGAGTAACTTGAGCGACAATGACGGTACAGGGACCAGCGCAGCAGAGATGATAGGTACGACTAATGTCATTATGTGGCACCTGACATCGCGCCGCCTTTGGTGGGAGAAAGATAAGTACTGTATCGAACCGGTCCCCTGGAGTGTGTCAAAATACTGCGGCATATAGGGTGCGCGGAGCGCTAGCAACCTGGACGAAGAGGGTATAACGCTGACGAGTGAGACCATGAGACCCTGCGCAGTACCATGCCAATGTGACCGTGCGTAAAAGCGACGAGACGCCGTGACGACTGCGGAATACGCCGGCACGGATTGGGTGGTGCGAGGTTCCGTTGGAACGCGGCCGGGCCGGTTATCCCGGACTCTAAGACTCTGGATCTCCTGCATACATCAACGCGAACGGGGTCAGCTCGATGACGTCCACACCAAATCCTCCCCTCGCGGTTTTCACGCTCCCAATCCTCTCTCCTCCATCCATTCCACCGTCTTTACCATACGGCACTCATCGCAGTGCACACACACCACTAGTCATCGACAATGGCTCGACCAGCCTGAGGTTCGGTTTTGCCACCTCCAAGACCCCTCAAGTCGCGCCGAACATAGTTTCGAAGTACAAGGAACGCAAAGCTGGGAGACAGCTTCTTCTGTTTGGTGACGCGGTGGATGCCGAGGGTGGTGCGCGTTCGCAGGCCAAAACCCCATGGGAAGGCGATGTATTGCTCAATTTTGACGCGTTGGTGAGTCTTGAATACGGATGAGGCTACAGGTCGTCTCATCCGTCTTTGACGAGTAGGAGCACGCGTTGGACTATGCTCTTGTTCAGCTCGGCGTTGACACGTCAACTGTTGACCATCCTGTGATCATGACAGAGCGGCTAGCCTCGCCCCTGCATTCGCGAGCTCGTGGGTCACTTGTTTCTTGGGAGTTCTTATCCTTATTGATTTCCAGTCACATCGGAGCTCATGTTTGAACTATATTCTGTCCCTTCTCTCACATATGCCGTCGACGCTGTCCTCTCCCTCTATCACAATAACCTCCCGTCGCCCCCTTCCTCACCATATGCGGCCAGCGGTCTTGCCATATCGTTCAACACTTCATCCACTTCCGTGATTCCGATCCTGAATGGCAAGGGTATCATGAGCCAAGCCAAACGGTACGCGGTCGAACTACTGGTTCATGGTGATATACCCTTGTTAACGGGAAGTTATGCAGGATACCATGGGGATCCCAGCAAGCGTCGGAATACCTCCTCAAGCTCATCCAGCTCAAGTATCCAACTTTCTCAACACGAATAACAGCTGCTCATACGAACGTTCGTGCTTACCACGTTATAATTGTCGCGGTTGACAGACGCAGATGAACAGTGGGTCCTACACTCGTTCTGCGAAATGTCGCCAGATTACCCAGCGCTTCTCCGGCGGTTGCGCGATCCGCTCCAACTGCGTGCTGTAGAGCGCATCATACAGTTCCCGTTCGTCCTCCCTGCTGCAGACGAACGTACAGAGGAAGAAATCGCACGGGCAGCAGAGAAGCGACGCGAGCAGGGCAAGAAACTGCAAGAAATGGCAGCCAAAGCGCGCCTTGACAAGGTGCAGTCCTCGGACATATTTCTGCTCTTGAATCATTTGTGACTGTCACTGTCACGAATAGCTCGTTCAGAAGGAGGGCGACCTGCAATACTTGACGAACTTGAAGGAGCGGCGAGCAGAGGAGACAAGACGGGAATGGCAAGTGCGTATTATGTTCTCTCTCGTCAGCCCCTTTCGCCTACACCACGTCCTGGTCACAGAGTATTCTCCAATCGGAGGGTTTCAGTGATGATACCGCTCTTGACCAAGCTATCAAAAAGCTCGAAGCCGACTTGAAGAAAACGCGGAAGAAAGCCGCCAACGATGGCGACGATGCCACAGTGAGCACCCCCGTTTTCGCATTTTTGAAGCCACACTCATCATCTTTCATCATAGGAAGAGCCTTCCTTCCCGCTCGTCGATACGCCAGATGACCAGGTAAATCTCTTTCTTTGACAGGGTCATCACCTGAACATATGAATCTTCTAGCTCGACGAAGACGGACTGAAAGAAAAGAAGAAACAAAAGCTCCTCAAAGCTGGATTCGAAGCTCGCGCGCGGGCACGGCGCGAGAAAGAAAAGGCCCTCGAGGAGCGCGCTGCTGAAGAGCGCAAGGAGGAAGAGGAACGGGGCGCTGACCCATCAGCCTGGGTCGCCCGTGTCCGCGCCGAACACTCTTCGGTCATGGAACGCATCAAGGAGCGCAATAGGCGGAAAGCTGCTCTCGGCGACCGTAAGAGCGCGGCTTCACAGGCACGAATGAAAAGT
>Ga0307512_10004363_pt1 | contig 15589 bp, 16 predicted proteins | sample 14_EM_MG_FD_200267 | JGI IMG/M metagenome (GOLD analysis project Ga0307512, IMG submission 200267) | Populus trichocarpa ectomycorrhiza microbial communities from riparian zone in the Pacific Northwest, United States - 14_EM | ecosystem: Host-associated > Plants > Roots > Unclassified | place... | reverse complement strand
TTGACGCTCATTTTCATGATCGGGCAGGGAGCGTGTTGCTTTTCTTTTAGCCTGTAAAGGCGGCCAATACATTGCTTGTGCATAACAAAGGACAAGTGACTTTTCAATTACCTGACTTACAAGACTAGAAATCGTTGACGCTCCGTTGACGCTCATTTTCAAGATCGGGCAGGGAGCGTGTTGCTATCTCTTTAGCCTGTAAAGGCGGCCAATACATCGCTTATGCATGACAAAGGACAAGTCACTTTTCAATTACCGGACTTACAAGACTAAAAATCGTTGATGCTCCGTTGACGCTCATTTTCAGAATGGGGTACGGAGCGTGTATCTCTTGTTTTCAATTATAAAGGCGGCGGATTCATCTGAAAAAACTGACAGTGTGCAAAAGTTAATATTTTGCGATTAACAGTAGGGTATCTAAATGCGACCATAAATAGAAAAACCCGAAACACAGAACCGGAGATTGGAACCGACGGGTCTAACCAAACCCGGCAAAACCCGCGGGTTGACGGGTACGGGTCCGGGTTTGGCCCGCCAAGACGCTTCGGGTCGGGTTTTTGGACGGTTCTGGAACCAAACCGAACCGTTGATCCGGTCCAAACCCGGACCGCTGGCGGGTTACCCGGACCCGTTGCTAACACTAGTTAACACCAAGTACAGCATACATCCAGTACAGCATCATCCGATGATCGACAGTCTCCTGCTCCCACCAAGTTTCCCATCTCTCGATCACAGCCTCAAGGTGCATCTGTGGGATCACCCAATCTCGGCCTGCAAGTGCATCTCCTAACTTGCTCGATCCCGGCCTCGGAGTGTATCTCTGACTTCACACAGTCCTGGCCTCCAAGTACATCTCTGAGTCCGCTCGATCACGGCCTCCAAGTCCATCTCTCACCTCGCTCGATCACAGCCTCCAAGTACATCGTCAATGAGTGACGGCGGGTGTACTGAGATACAGGGGTAACTGAGGTGGACTGGGCGATGGGGAGTACAAATTCGGGAGACCCCACAGTAGATAGACATCATATCATTCTCACCTCATCTTATCAAACTACAAAAATACACACTCTCTCTTTCTCAACTTTGGGTCTCACTCGCTCTTTCCGAGATGTCGTGGATCCACGCAATTGCATTGATTCTCATGGCCTGGTAGTATCATATCTTCTCACTTTCTTCCTAGACTCCTCAAGCAAGCACCGTTCTTTCACACAAATTCTATTTGTATATTGGGAGAGGTGTGGCGGAATGTTGATGGTGGGCCCACTGCCATCTTGCTCTGTCGTATCACCACAATGGCCTCCAAGTGGTGCCGATTATGCTCGACTACCATCTCTGGCCAGATTGACCGTATGTATATATACCGAGATACTTAAATACTGCATGCCATATTATGAGGTAGTGAATCATGTGACTGTAAGAAAGATGAATACGATATATGAAATGCCTTGTGATTACCGAACCCTGCGTGTGGCTTCCGGACTAATTCACATTTTGCTGATGTACCCAACGAACCCATTCTGACATCTGGCCATAGTTGGCCACCACACAATAGTGTTCGTTTACAATAGCATACTGACAGAGCGGGAACAAACGGCAAAACTGCAATCGAAGGGTGATATGCGACGCAATTCGTCGGATTGGTGCCGTACCCTGCCAATTGCTTTGTTGTAGTCGACGATGTAAATCGATCGGGCCTACGAGTGAATTGATCGCTGTTGATTGGCATAATTTTGGACTCGATGACAGTCGGCAGTAGAGAAGCCGGTCGCAATTCGACTTCCTATTGCAGATTTGTATATTGTGAAGTCCAGGTGATGGCGGTGATGCAAATAGAGGATGCAGAAAGTAAAATACGGCTTCAGGGGTCGAAATGGTTGTCAGGGTGATGGTGATGGTGATGGTGATGGTGATGGTGATGGTGATGATGATCAGTCTGCAAATACAGTTCGAGCGAATGAAATAAGGTTGCAGGGGTTTATGGTCAGTAAGAATACTCTCCAAGTACAAAATAAGCAACATGCGATCAGCAGAGAGATTTCACATATCAAGTGATGCAATTGGTCATCTCCATGATGTAATAAAGGTTCCAGAAACTTGATTTATGAAAATCAAGTTGCAGCCAATTTCATAATTTTGGGATACCTGGCTGAGGTCAGTGTGTGGGGTCTGGTTTCGGAAACTGATTTCGCTTCTTGCTTATGTTGAACATGACGGAAATTTGAACTTACCTCACGAATGTGTGTTGGGTATGTAAACCTGTCCATGGGCAATAGCCAGGCTAACAGGTTCCGGATCCCTGTAGGCAGCTTTGTTTGAAATCTGATAATAGAGTTGATTCGAATGTTGCAACAGTATATCATTACTGCACCGGAGCAAGTAATCTTGGCCAGAGCCTGATACGCAATGACAGCAATGAACACAATTGTCGAGATGTTTCATCTACCACTGAAATATAGGCATGTGGAGTGTCTGAGTTCCTCTGGGCTGAATCAATCCAGGTGATTTCCTCATACCACCAACTATAAATCTGGGCAGTCTTCACCGCATTTGTGGCAAAGGGTTTCATAAACATTGCATAATTGATTGCTAATGGCTTCACATGTACGATGAGCATCACCGGAATGCTTGGAAGAGTTGTGTGAGTATTATATTCTGCGCCAATGAGTCGGCCTGTCATGTTTTCAACCAAGGGCTCATACCGCCACAAATTTCAAGCCTTTGATGAAACCAATTGCTCACTGGCTTCGTTTGGATCCATCCTATAGTAAATATATACATTGGTGGGCGAATTCATCGGATTGCATGCACAATCTAATGCATTCCTGGATGCCAGTGGCGCAGACTGTCCTTTATCATCCTCCTCCGAGAATGATAGACCTCCCAATGTTCTTGATACAGGGGTTACACCGGCATAGGAATTGATTGATTTGCTGCAATCTGTTTTCAAAGTGTTGACTTGAAAGAGTCTTCTGATTGCCACTGACCCATTGCACTCTGGAGGACTGTGAGGTGGCTTGTCAGCAGATTCCGAATTGTCGTCTCCACTATCAAGGTGATTGTCAGGTATCGTCTTGAGATCGTCATCGATATCCTCATTGTTGATACAGCTTCCCCTTCTCCTGGTCCTGAATCGAGCTGGAGGTGGAGGAGAAGTACAGCGCCTTCTGGTCATGATTTAAAAAGGCGGCCAATGATAAGTATGAAAAAATTAAACGAGTGACTAAGGGAAATATGAATGAATGCATAGTCAATGAATTCACACTTTGTGAAATGGAAAGGAATTTTGATATAGTTAAAAGCATAGTTGAGATGGGTCTTCGTATCTTGTCGACGATTTTAGAATCTTGGCCTCTCCCGCAATCCACGCTGCCAAGTCCTTGAATAGACAGGACCTCGGAAGTAAGAATGGCAGGTGATGAGCATGCCACAGGACTGTTGATTTGCTGCTCTTGATAGAAATCATTATGCCAACAAGCTGAAAACAGTTCTCCTTTCCCTAATTTTCGGGCTAACTGCTGTTGGGCAAAGATACCAAACTATCAATTAGATACTAGCCATACAAGGAGTTCTATAGCTGCCACTGGACCTTTTTCAACCACAAGTAGCTCAACCATTAATCCCAAAATCGCGAACTCTGAACAGAGCCCTTCATGCATCACTATGGCCAATGTAATATCAAAATAAACAAAACACCAAAAAGAGTCCCAAAACCTCTCCAAAAAACTCCAACTTATTACCAATCTGTCCACTCTCCAAAGTGCCAGAGAAATACCTACCCACAATGCAAATCCTTGAACAACCGTCCAGCCAGTTCATTTCATCCTCTCAATGTCCAATTTGCAGCTGCGTGTAGTAGCATGAAGTGAGAATAGTCAATTCTCTGTCTAAGTGAACGATGGCTATCCTCCCGCTGATCGACCCAATTGCGTCGATACACAGGTTCCTCTTTCTGGCTTGTGCGCTACGCAGAGCCACACTATGTATTGATCTTTCCTTTCTTTCCACATTACCTCCCGCCAAAATATTTCGAGGTACTTCTCGAAAACAAAAGAATAAACGCACTTGTCATCAACTCCACGAGAAACTGTAACCACTTACTCCATGGCCATTGACTCCACAGCCACATTTCTTCCATTTTCATTTCACCTTCATTTCTCCCAATCCATGTTGTGTTTTTGAGTCATCAAACAATCGCTTTGCTTGTGAGAGATTGACGGCTAGTTACCAGGTCATTTCCTCCTCGTTGTACCAGTCACATTAAATTCGATATTTGTCGCCACCATCAACGACTGGCATCCGCTTCTGCGAAATGATTGCTTCCACGACATACAAACACCAAATGGCGCCATCTGTATCCCTTACAGTTTGGACGGGAGGAGGAGGAGGAGACTTTTCTTGTGATCAATCCATGGTGTACTGCTTGAGTCTGCTGATGTTTACTTTATCATGGATTGTCATATCTGCCGGTAATTCAAATTCGACTTCATTTGGCCCTTGGAACCTGATGATCTTGTAGGATCAGGCCCACAGGTGTTGCAGCTTCCGCCGAGAAAAGTCCTGGTTTGGGTAAGTTTTTGGCAGGTCTTTAGTCCTCAACGTCATGAAGTCTCCCACTTCAAGAGTACATGGCCTTCGGCTGCTGTGTGCTTCCGCCATCTGGCTGTCCGATGCCTCACCGAGGCGGTCTGGGGTGTCCAGCATTGAGGATTGCAATCATGCAACAAACACTGCACTGTCCAGGCTCCGCATTTCGTCATGCTGCCGTTCGCCCGCCACGACGTCCAATTGATTAGACTGTGTGTATCCTTGATCCAATCAGCACGTGCTTCGATTGGTCGATGAGTGCGTAGCCGTGTTGTATGCATATTCCCCAAGTTGAAGCATGGGGTCCCACTGGTGTCGATGATGAGTGGTGAAAGCGTGTAGATACCACGTGCCCTGCTTATTCGAGTTCACTGACAGCCCATCTGTTTGTGGGTGAAACGCCGTTGACATGAGCAGCTTAGGCTGTAATCTCTTCCTCACTTCAGCCCAGAATCCGACATAAAGCAGGTGTCTCCGTCGCTCACAATCTCTCGAGGTTCACCGTGAAGTGGTGTGATGGCCTCGAAGAATAACTGTGCAAATTAGGCTGCATCGATGGTCTTAGTGTAGGGCATCCAATGGGCTTGTTTGGAGTCATGGTCCACAAAAGTCACAATGCAATCATTTCCTCTCAAAGATGTTGGCACGTCAGTAATGGAATCCACTCCTACGCGCTCCCAGCGACCTTGTGCAACTGGTAGTGGTTTCAGCATGCCCAACACTTTCCCTGCCCTTGGATTAACTCTCGCGCATGTGTCCCAGCCTTTTGAAATAGCTTCCACTCCTTTCCACATTCCTGGCCGGAAGAAGCGCGGTCTCTCTGCCATATATCTTGTTGCTGCTCCGACATGGCCTCCCACCACAGAATCATGTGTATCTCGGATGATTCTGTTTCTTCGGGGTGTAGGAATGTAGAACCGTTGTGGCTCGTCATCATGTCTTGCAGGGTTCTGTGTCTGGGAGTCTAGGTAAACCAGGCCATCGTTCAGGGAGAAACTGTGGCTGTGAACCTATATCTTTCTTACCGTGGCCAAAGTGGATGCCTTCAGCGGGTGTTCTTGGCTATCCTTGGACACCAGTAGCTGTACAATATCTTTACTCCAACTGTCGTCCTTTGTCTCAGCGGGAACTTCTCGTAACCACTCTGTCGAGTCCTGAACTACCAACTGTGTGAGTCGACAATTGGAGACTTGACAGCGTTCCCGCCGAAAGTTGGAACCTCTCGGCAGTGCGTCAGCCGCCTGGTGCTTTGCGCCTGGGATGCACCGGACATTGTATGTATAATTTTATAAGCTTGCTAAGTGACCCATTTGTCGTGCTGTGAGTCGAGGTTGTGTCATTATGTGTCTTCAAGAGGCATGGTCCATAAGGACCATCAAATTTCTGTCTGAATGGAGATAGTAGTGCCAGTTCACAACTGTGTCACAAATTGCTAGAAGTTCTCTGATGTATGTACGGTATCACGTCTCTGCACTCACAACCTTCCTGCTCCAAAAGGCAATGACGCTGGTCTCTCAATCTTGTCGCTTCAGTGATAGGATTGCTCCGACTGGATCTTTGCCCGCGTCAGAATGCGGCACCTACTCACCCCCTTCCTCCAGTAGTGCCTGCACGGGAGGCTTTCAACTGTCATCTTTCACATTTTCGAAAACCTCCTCTGCCTCCCCATTCCAAAGGAATTCCGCTGTACCAACGTCATTGAGCCGTGGCTCACTGTGGCGGCCGCCGATTTTCACTTGCTTACTCATTTCGCTCATCCCATATAAGGCCAAGGTGATATGTGCATAGTGTCATATGAACTAGCTGTAATGTCCCATTAGACCGGGAAGACCACGGACTTCTTTGATGTTTCCGGGCCGGGGTCATTCGGTTATTGCAAGTGTCTTTGACTCCAATGTATGCACCACTTCCTCGTTGATCCGAGACCCACTAAATTCAATCTCATCCCGAAACCATTCGTATTTTGACCTGCTCAGTTTCAAGTCAGCTTTCTGCAAATGGTCCAGCACAATCTGTACGTGATCTAGATGCTCCTCTCTCATCAAACTATGGATTAATACATCTTCAGCATAAACGGCAACCAATGTATGTTGCCTGGAATCAGATGCCAGCAGGCAGTTCATCACTCGCATGAATTGACTAGGTATTGTGGCCAGTCCACAAGGAAGCACCGTCCACTCATTCAGCCTATAGTTGGTTGACAAAGCAGTTTTTTGACGATTACCAGCGCATATTCGAACTTGATGTTAACCTAAGGCTCAATATATCTTTGTGGAGAAGTTCGAACCCCCCACACGATGGACAAGCTCATCAAAGTAATGTATTGGGTATCGATCAATCCTGGTGATGCGGTTAACTGCCCGATAATTGATGCACATGTGCAATTCACCATCTGTCTCAGGTACACATAAGACAGGTGAGCCATAATGGCAACTGCTCGGCCTTATCCAGCCATTGTGTAAAGCCATCTCCAATCGTCATTCTTACTCCGTGTCTGCTTTGGGAGACAAGCAGTATGGTGGTTGACATGAGGCGTTTGTGTCATCTCCTGGTGATATGTCGTGTTAAAATTGCGGTTTACTCCGCATGGTGTCGTACATTGGCTCTGCGATAAAAGCACAATTCTCAAAGTCCTGAAGCATCCATTGGAATTGGTCTGGTGCCTGCGCTGACTCAGACTCGTCGTACTGCACTCTAACCATGAACACCCTGGCAAAAACTCTATGATCCATGTCACAGAGTTGTTTCTTGCCAATAATTTCGATTCCCATAGACTGGGCTGCATATTTGACGGTGTAGTCGTCTGGTCCGCGGTCAGGCCAAACGCCACGAAGGTGAAGGATTCCCACTGCCATTGCTCTGGCATCCACTCTGATGCTGCCGTGAGTTATCCTTATTTCATGTATCCGTGATCAATATGATTAGTTCAATTTATATTGTGCACCCAGCACTTCCTGAGGAACATGTCAAATCCTTTCACATCGGACACTGTGAACCACCCCTCAAATGTGTATCCATCATCCCGCAGTTCGAGTTGCAGGCGCACCTGTTGCCGTCTCCCGAAACCGTATTCCACCTTATCATTCACCGTGTCCACTATCATGCAACTGCCGTCTCTCTCTTCCAACACCGCACCTTTCTTCTTTATCTATTCCAGTCTCTCCTTACATAATTCTCTGATGCCCTGATGCCTTTCGCTGTTTTGGCTGTTCAATGGCTATATGGGCCATTGTGCTTTTTGTACTGAAGCTTGCAGTCGAAACAGAGAAAATCTACGGTATTGCTATCACTGACTCGGAGATGATGATTAAAAGTAAACTTTTCCTTGTTGACACAGTAGTAGTTTCAATTTTGGGGAGTCGATTCACAGCTAATAGTTTGCATCACCATTTCCTGAGCCCAAATCATCTGAATCATCTGAATCATCGCTTGCCCTGTCGGATAATTCTTCCACCTTAGGCAGCTTGGCATGGTCATTCTCTACTCCTGATGTCTGAGCAAAATGGACGCTGTGTTGTGTTGCTCCACCCCCGCCTCTGTAGCCGCCTTTCTTTCCACCGCCACAAGAACCCCTGTGCCTCTCCTCGGTCTTCTTCTGATTCATCTGGGTGCATTTGTTGGCAGCCAGGTTGTTATCTTACCATGCGGCCAGGACCTGCTCCGGAATTCAGCAGGTGTGGGCGGGGTGGCCCACTGCTCCCCAAGTGTAACAGCACCAGTCATTGTTTCCTCCGGCACCACCGGCTGTCTGTTTGTCTGCCAGTCTTGTGAAAGTGACTTGCATCGGTTCGTTTTGTGAGTTAGGCATGGCATACGGTTGAGAGATGTGCTGCACAACTTCGTTGAGCGACACTGCTGGCTGACTTCCCAATTTCTCAACCAAAACCTTGGACCCTTCTGGGTAACTCTCAGGATTGAACTGGTATGAGTCGCGAAGGCGTTTGTCGGAGAGTGGCGCATGAGGCACCAGCAGGTGTTTAATCACTCGGAAACTTTCGCTAAAAGTGGAGACATCGTCACCACTATTGATTGGTAGTGACTCCCAATCTCATTTCAACCTGGTCACAGCATCGGGAGAGATACAGGCCTCTTGGAGTGGGGCTGGGAGGACTTCCTAAGCTACGCCAGCACTTGCATGCACCAGGAACCAGAGGTTGGCCCGAACGGCAAGTCTATCACAAAACACAAGTAGTGCCGCGGCGGGGGCCCAACTGTTTCATCAGTACAATGTATTGTAGTCACTGGGAGCCTCCAGCAGTGTGTGAGAGGAGGCGGAGTGTAAACTTGGAAGCGTCAATTATAGGAGAGGATCAGAGCCTAGGAGGGCATTCTGGCCGGCCTTTGGAGTATGTGCGATCTCTGATGACTGGGAGGGGAGAACAATGGGAGCAGTTGTGAAACATTAGGGAGCACCTGGGTCTGTCGCCCAACCAATGTGGGAATCCCATTCTAACTCTGAGAGATGCCTGGAATCTTATGAATATTCATTCGAAGGACTGCAGGCTTTATCGGAGATTCTCCAGATGTACACAAGCAATAGAAATACCCCCCCAACGTATGATGCATAGATTATTGTTCATTATCGACATCAAAATCATACTGCAGTGCCCAGCGTCTCATTCAACATTCAATTGTTCGCATCGCAACATGAAGGAGAACCAAAGAAAATGATGAGTGATTCAAAAATGAAAGAAGGTAAAACCGAAACAATAACCCATGTCAGCAAAATGTAACTCGGTCCAGAAGCCATACACAAACCTCCCAAACACTCCGGTAGCCCTCGCCAGTGCTTCTAAGTACTTCCAGATTCTCCCTGCCCCCCCTGGAGCTTTGCAAAGTGCTCTCAGACTCTGCAAGAGCATTCTCACGTGTTCCTGAAAGCACCTGCAGTAATGGAGGTGCAGTCAGGATGCTACGAGATTTGACTATTAGGATGGTCAAATTTTGGAGCGGCTGAGACCTCTGCGCAGGTCTGCGGGAGATATCTAGAGCAGCTGAGACTTGGTGCCGTATTCTCATACCAGTGGTTGTCAGGGTTCCATAACCACAAGGCATTTCATCAATCATATTGGTCTTTGTTACAGCCACAAGATTCACTACATCATAATATGGCAAGTATTATCTAAGTCTCTCTACGTACATACATACGGAGATACAGGGATAACGGAGATGGACACAGCGACACACAGTATATAATTGGGAGACCCCGCGGTAGATAGACATCATCTCATTGTATGAAATACACACTGTATTCTTCCGAGCTTTTGGTCTCATGCAGTATTGCCGAGCTTTTGTAGATCCACACAATTTGTGTGGCTCATCTTGGCCAGGTATCCCTCGATATCCTGTCACCCTCTTCCGACGCTCCTTGAGCTACAAAGGATCTTTGACACGAATTCCCTTCTGATACCATGCAAGGAGCTGCGGAGTGTTGATGTTGGGCTTTCTGTCTTCTAGCTTCACCTTTTCAACACACCGTGGTCGAGTGAACTTGGATATGCACTCGGCGGCCGTAATCGAGCCAGTTTGGACGTACACTTGCAGGCTGTAATTTAGCGAGTTTGGAGATCCACTTGGAGGCTGTAATCGAGCTCGTTTGGAGATGTACTTGGAGGCCGTGATTGTGCGAACCTGGAGGCCGGAATGGTGTGAGTTCAGAGATACACTTGAAGGCTGTAATCAAGTGAGTTTGGTGATGCACTTGGAGACCGGAATCGAGCGAGTTTGGAGATGCACTTGGAGGCCGTGATCGAGCGAGTGTGTTGATGCACTTGGAGGCCATGACCAAGCAAGATTGGACGAGTACTAGGAGGCGGTCACCCTGGAGGCGGTAGTTCGGGAGGGAGGCGCGATGTGAGCTGAGACTCAATTCATTGGTTAACTTGTAACTTTGCGAATGTAGAGAATTTATTACAACATGGTCTGCTGAGAGATGAGAGTCTGGCTGGGAGCGGGAGAAAGTCGATCTGGGGATGATGCAGTACGCGCTGTATGCAGTACTCAGTGTATGCTGTACTTGGTGTATGCTGTACTCGGTGTTAACTCTTGATCATGGGATTGAGAGATAGAGAGGGATGACTTAACTTCGTGTTCTTAGGTGATGGTAAAATTGAGGACAAGAAAGAGAGGGATGAGAGGGTATGGGGGGAATTATCATGAGAAACTGGGACTTAAGAGAATTTCCGGTGTGAGTCAGTTGACCATCCCCAATATGGCAGGGACAAGTCCTGATCAGATGTGTAATTACACCGATATGATGTATTCCCAACCAAATCTGGCAAGTCGTACCCCTGATATCTCATATCCGCTTGTAATCCTCCACATTGTTCTCATCTTCATCCCCTATCTCTCTCGTTCTCATCCACAACTCTACTATCATCGCAGAACACAAACTTAAGTCATCCCTCTCTATCTCTCCATATCATGATTATGAGTTGACACTGAGTACAGCATACACCCATAATTGTTCGTCTTCCCTTCATTCTCATGATTAGGAGTTAACCCATCAATGTAGCTTCAGCTTCTGGCGTGCCTCCACACACGATTGACCGCCATCAGCCAGCTCTCCATGAGAGCTCAATGGTAAAGTCACCTTGTCACATTCCCACGGTTGCTAGTTGACTAACAGATGAGCGGAGTTTCAGCACCCGGCGCGCCGTACATCGACTGCCTCCCAGTACTCATCCAAACTCACTCAATTACGGCCTCCAAGTGCATCTCCAAAGTCACTCAAATACGGCCTCCAAGTGTATCTCCAAACTCGCTCGATTACACCCTTCAACTTCGCACCATCGTGGCCTCGAAGTGCATATCTCCAAACTGGCTGAATCATGGCCTCCATGTGTAGGTCCAAACTCGCTCGATTATGGCCTCGAGGTTCCCATGATCAAGGCCTCCACGTGCATCTACACACTTCCATGATTCCTGCCTCCAAGCGCCTCTCCAAACTTGCTCGATCACGGCCACCTTGTGAGTCTCCAACCTCGCTCAGTCACAGGCTCAGAGTGTATCGCTGAGTTCACTAGATCATCATTTTCACGCTCACCTCGAATTGCTCTCCAGCACAGCCTGCAGCCAATCCAGATATACAGTGTGTAGTTGGGTAGCTATATAGATCTATAGATATATACATCAGCAAAAATGAAATTCGGTCCGGGAGCCATACGCAAACCTCCCAGACACTCCGGTAGCCCATGCCAGTGCTTCCAAGTTCTTCTTGATGCTCCCAGCCCCCCCTGGAGCTTTGTAAAGTGCTCTCAGACTCTGCAAGAGCATTCTCATGTGCTCCTGAAAGCACCTGCAGTAATGGAATAGCATTCAGGATGCTACCAAACTTGACTGTTAGGATAGTCAAATTTTGGAGCTGCTGTGCAGGTCTGTGGCGGGCATCGAGAGCAGCTGAGACCTCAGTACAAACTCTGCGGGAGACTTGGTGCCGTATTCTCACACCAGTGGTTCTTACAGTTCCATCACCACAAGGCATTTCATCAATCATATTGGTCTGTTACAGTCACAAGATTCACTACATCATAATATGGCATGTATTATGTAGGTCTCTCTATATATAAACATACGGAGATACAGGGATAATGGAGATGGACTGAGCAACAGGAAGTATATATTTGGAATACCCCAGGGTATATAGACATCATCTCAATATATGAAATACACACTCTATCTTTCCAAGCTCTTGGACTCATGCACTCTTGCCGAGCTTTCGTAGATCCACACAATATGGGTGGTTCGTCCTAGCCGGGTATCCCTTCATATGCTCTCACCCTCTTCGTGCGCTCCTCGAGCTAGCACCATGCTTTTACACGAATTCCCTTCGGATACCATGCGAGGTAGGGCGGAGTGTTGATGATGGGCTGTCTGCCTTCTAGCTCCACCGTTTCACCACACAGTGATCCAGTGAACATGAAGATGGATCGCGAGGCTGTAATCGAGCGAGTTTGGAGATACACTTGGAGGCCGTGTTCGAGTGAACTTAGAGATGCACTCCGAGATCGTGACTGAGCAAGTGTGTAGATGCACTTGGAGGCCATGATTTTGCGAACTTGGAGGCCATAGTCGAATGAGTTTGGAGATACACTTTAAGTCCGTCATTGAGCAAGTTTGGAGACCGTAACTGAGCAAGTTTGGAGACTAACTCGGAGGCCATAATCGAGCGAGGTTTGAGATACACTTGGAGGCCGTGATCAAGCCAGTTTGGAGATGCACTTGGAGGCCGTGATAGTGCAAACATAGAGGCCGTAATCCTGCGAGTTGAGAGATACACATGGAGGCTGTGATGGAGCAAGTTTGAAGATGCACTTGGAGGCCATGATCGAGCAAGATTGAAGGAGTACTAAGAGGCGGTCAATCTGGAGGCGGTAGTTCTGGAGGGAGGCACGACGGGAGCTGAGACTCTATTCAGTGGTTAACTTGTCATTGTGCAAATGTAGAGAATGGAGTACAACATGGTGTGCCGAGAGATGAGAGACTAGCTGGGAGCGGGAGACAGTCGATCTTGGAATGCAGTACGCGGTGTGTAATGTACTCGGTGAATGCTGTACTGGGTGTATGCTGTACTCGGTGTATGCTGTACTTGGTGTATGCTGTACTTGGTGTATTCTGTACTCGGTGTTGACTCTTGATCATGAAATGGAGGGATAGAGAGCAATGACTCAACTTCATGTTCTTAGGTGATGGTACGGTTGGGGACAAGAAAGAGAGAGATGAGAGGGTATGGGGGGAATCATCATGAGAAACTGGGACTTGAGAGAATATTGTGTGCCAGTCAATTTACAATCCACGATGAAGCAGGTACGAGTCCCGATCCAGCCTGTAATTTCACCAATACACGGTCTTCTAATCCCAATCAGGCCAGTTGTACCCCTGATTTCTCATATGCCCTCGTATCCTCCACATCGTTCTCATCTTCATCCCCCATCTCTCTCTTTCTCGTCCACAACTCTACCATCATCGCAGAACACAAAGTTAGGTCATTACACACTCTCTCTCCCTGTCATGATCATCAGTTGACACCAAGTACAACATACACCGAGTACAACATATACCGAGTACAGCATACATCGAGTCCAGCATCCACCCAAGATTGATTGTCTTCCCTTCATTCTCATGATAACAAGTTGACCCCTGACTGTAGCATCAGCTTCTGGCGTGCCTCTCAACAAGATCGACTGGAATCAGCCAGCTCTCCATGGGAGCTCAAAGGTAAAGTTGGCTTGTCACATTCCCACAGTTGTGAGTTAACTAACTAATGAAATTGGTACCAGGACCCGGCACGCTGTCCATCGACTGCCACCCAGTTCCCGTGCACACTCGCTGGATTGCGGCTTCCATGTTCGCACGATCATGGCCGCCAACTGCATCTACACACTCGCTTGATCATGATCTTGGAGTGCATCTCAAAGTTCACTCGATTACGGCCTCGAGTGTATCTCCAAGTATGCTCGATTACCGCCTCGAAGTGCATCTCCCACCTAGCTCGATTGCGGTCTCCAAACTCGCTCGATCACGGCCTCCAAGTGCATGTCTAAATTCGCTTGAATATGGTCTCCAAGTGCATCTCTAATCTCACTCGATTACGGCCTCCATATGTATCTCCAAATAAGCTCGATTACCACCTCCAAGGGCATCTCCATACTCGCACGATCACGGTCTCGGAGTGTATCTCTGTGTTCACTCTATCCTCATGTTCCGGCGCACCTCGATTTGCTCTCAAGCACCGCCTGCAGGCAGTCCCGATATACCATGTGTTGATGGGTAGCGATATAGATACCTATATTAGAATACACACTGAATACATGAGTTTTAAAAATTGTTGAACGATTAGGAGTAGCTCTGATTTCCAGGCGCACCAGCAGCGTTGCCAAACGAGATATTTTTCCCAGACTGCTCTAGAGTGATTCGAGGCGCTCCCTGACTTGGCGCCGGTGCTCGCAGGTTGGTCGCCGGTGATCCCAGGTTTGTTGCCGGTGCTCTCACGTTTGTCGCTGGTGCTCAGAAGTTCGTCGCCAGCGCTCCTCGGTGCTCCTAGGTTTGTTGTCAGCACACCCAGTTACTGTGAAGGCCGGCAGGAATGCCCTCCAAGGGTCTCATACTCTCCTGCAATTGACGCATCTAAGTTTACACTCCACATCCTCTCAGACCATCCTGGAGGCTTCCAGTGAATAAAATACATTTTGCTGATGTAGATGAGAATATGAACTGAATACATGCGTTTTAGAAATTGTTGAACGATAAGTAGTAGCTCTGATTTCCAGGTGCACCAGCAGCGTTCCCAAAGAAGATTTTGTTTTTCCCAGCCTGCTGCACTGTGATTCAAGGTGATTCCAGACTTGTCGCCGGCGCTCCCATCTGATCAAGGCCGACACACGCAGGAACACATAATTCATCAACGCCTCAAAGAAGCTGGAGGCACTCCTTGTATTCCAAATGATTCAGGGCCTGGCGAGTGAGTGAGATTTAATTCCAATGTCGTTTGGCTCGATTTGTGATATGGAAAAGGTTGTAATTGAGGTTAGCTAGCGGTGAATCAAGATGGAGTTTGAAAGGTAAATATGATGAATTCTGGGGAAAACAAGTTGCGCCACCAGGCAAGGAGGAGTGCCTGATGTGGAGTTCGATGTGGGCAAGGGGAGTGCTGATGGTGAGGAGGAGCGCAGAATAATTTTGAGGGGTGAAAATCGAGGCCAAGGAGCTCCGACGGGGATTGAGGAGCGCAGAATGAAATTGATGCGTGAAAATCGAGGCCAAGGAGCGCCGATGGGGATTATGGAGCCCATATCCAGAGAAGCAGCCCATGTATGCTGAGCCGCGCCCAAACAGGTGAGAGGTACAGTGTCTGCAACGCCATAGAGGCGCTCCTATTCAAGGTCGTGGAGGGGATTGAGGAGCACCCATCCTAGAGGGGATGAGTCAACAGACAAGGCAGTATGGAGCACTGAATGAAATATCGAAGCGCCAATCCAGACTGAGGAGTGCTGACCAGGATTGAGGA
>Ga0307512_10004362_pt1 | contig 15589 bp, 10 predicted proteins | sample 14_EM_MG_FD_200267 | JGI IMG/M metagenome (GOLD analysis project Ga0307512, IMG submission 200267) | Populus trichocarpa ectomycorrhiza microbial communities from riparian zone in the Pacific Northwest, United States - 14_EM | ecosystem: Host-associated > Plants > Roots > Unclassified | place... | reverse complement strand
AAGCTCCGCGACGCCTACTACTGGAGCCGCCTGCTCGCCGGAGACGACGAGCTGACCTTCGAGCAGGCCGCCACCTACCGCACCCGCGCGGCGAACACCGCCAACGGGATGGCCGCGGAGACCCAGCGCGGCGCCGCACGTGGCGGCACCTGGACCAACGTCGGGCCCGACCCCATCGTGCAGGTCGCCCGAACCAGCAACACGTTCGAGGCGGTGTCCGGCCGGATCGGCGCACTGGCCGTCCGCAAGGACGGCACCATCGTGCTCGGCGCCGCCCAGGGCGGCGTGTGGACGTTCGACAACACGGCGAAGACCTGGACCTCGCGCACTCCCGACGCGACAACGCAGTCGGTCGGCGCCCTCGCGATCGCGCCGAGCGACGACCGGATCATCTACCTCGGTTCCGGCGAGGGCGCGCTGTCCGGCGACAGCTACTACGGCGACGGCGTGTACCGCTCCACCGACGGCGGCGTGACCTGGGCCAGGGTGTCCAACGACCAGTTCAACGGGCAGGCCACGTCCTCCATCGTGGTCGACCCGGCCAACGCCAACCACCTCTACATGGCCACCCTGCGCGGCCGGGGCGGCATCCGGCGCACCACCGCGCCCGCGTCGACCCCGTTCGGCGTGTGGGAGTCCCGCGACGGCGGCCGGCACTGGTCCCTGAAGAAGGGCACCACCGACGAGTTGCACGGCGCGACCGACCTCCAGATGGACCCGACCAACCCGAGGGTCCTGTTCGCCTCGTTCTGGGGTGACGGCATCTACCGCTCGACCGACGGCGGCGCCACGTGGGCCAGCGTGCTCGGCGACCTGCCCAAGGGCAACTTCCTCGAGGGTGGCACCCGGTTCTCGCTCGGCCTGTCCCACCCGGCCGGCGCCGCGACCGCGACCCTCTACACCGGGTTCGACTACTTCGACCTCGACGACGCCTACCACGATGCGCGGATCTACAAGAGCACCGACGGCGGCGCGCACTGGACCGCGACGCCGACCGGCAGCGGCATCGACTCCATCCTCGGCTACTGCGGCACGCAGTGCTTCTACGACAACGTGGTCAAGGTCGACCCGACCAACCCGAATGTCGTCTACCTCGGCGGTGTCTACGGGTACAGCAACTCGCCGCAGTCCGGCGGCGTCTTCCGGTCCACCGACGGCGGCGCCACCTGGCAGAGCCTCGGCTACGACCTGCACCCGGACTTCCACGCGATCGCGTTCCAGCCCAATGACACCAAGCACGTCGTGATCGGCAACGACGGCGGCGCGTGGCAGTCGTTCACCGGCGGCGGCCGCGACGCCGGCCAACCACTGTCCGCTGTGGACTGGGAGAACCTCAACGGCACCGTGGACCCGACCACCGGTGCGCTGATCCACTCCACCGGGCTGCGGATCACCCAGTACACCAGCATGGCGACCGTGCCGCAGGTGCCCGGCCAGTACTGGGGCGGCACCCAGGACAACGGGACGCTGCGCAAGTCGCTCGCCAACACCCGGTGGTTCGACCAGGCGGGCGGCGACGGCGGCCAGGTCATCGTGGACCAGACCACCACCAACCCGCTCAACCCGAACCTGCCGGCCTACGTGTTCGGCACGTTCTTCGGCATCTCGCCCTACCGGTACGACCCGAGCGAGGTCGGCACGTTCTTCGGCAACGAGGCCATCGACGGTGGCATCGACATGACCGACCGGTCCGAGTTCTACGTGCCGTGGGTGCAGAACCGGGCCAACCCCAACCAGATGTTCCTCGGCACCTACCGGCTCTACCGGTCGGACAACGTCGAGGCGCCGTCCGCGGGTGACGTCCACTTCGACGTGGTCAGCCCGGACCTGACCACCGGCTGCACCGGCGCCGCGCCCAACGGCGCCCGTGGCTGCCTCATCAGCGCGATCGGCGTGGCCGACGGCGGCGACGGGGCCTACGTCGGCAGCGACGACGGCGTGGTCTCGGTGAGCCCGAACGCCGTCACCGCGGCACAGCCGACGTGGACCAGGGTCGGTCGCGGTGTGCTGCCGAACCGTCCGGTCGCGCAGTTCGCGGTGGACCGGTCGAACTGGCGTGTCGCGTATGCGGCGTACGCCGGGTTCGGCTCGGCCACGCCGAGCAAGCGGGGCCACGTGTTCAGGACCACCGACGGTGGGCAGCACTGGACCGACATCTCCGGTTCGCTGCCGGACATCCCGGTGAACTCGCTGCTCCTCGACCCGTCCTCGGACGGCACGCTCTACGCCGGCACCGACGTCGGCCCGTTCGTGACCATCGACGGCGGCAAGCACTGGAAGCGGCTCGGCGCGGGCATGCCGAAGGTTTCCGTGTGGCAGCTGGACTACGACCCCAGTCACGCCACGCTGGCCGCCGGCACACACGGCCGCGCGGCGTACACTTTGGACACCGGCGTCTCCGCGCCGGCGCTCGTCGTGTCCACTTCGGACACCGGGACGCCGGTCGGGCCGGGCAGCGAGGTGCACTACACGATCAAGGTTCGCAACGTCGGCAACGCGGCCGCGACCGGGGTGCGGATCGACGCGCCCATCCCGTCCCGCACGAGCTTCGTGTCGGCGTCGTCCGGTGGCACGTTCTCCGGTGGTGCCGCGCACTGGCGCGGACTGACCGTGCCGGCCGGTGGGGAGACGTCCGTGGACCTCACGGTGAAGATCTCTGCCGGCCTGCCCGGCTCGGTGACGGCGATCGTGAGCGACGGCGTCACGGTGCGTTCGGACCAGGGCGTCGACGCGAGCGGCAGCCCGCACACCATCGCGATCGCGCCAGCGCACGCGGTGTCCGCCTCGCCGGCCACGCAGAAGGGCGGCGCCAGGGTCGGCACCGACGCGACCTACTCCGTGCACCTCAACAACAACGGGTTCCAGGCGGACAGCTATGCCTTGTCCACAACGGGATCCTGGCCGGCCACGACGTATGACGCGACCTGCACGACACCGCTGACCGCCACACCGACCCTGGCGGCCGGCGCCGGCACGGACGTGTGCGTCAAGGTGAGCGTGCCGGCCTCGGCCGCCAACGACGCGACCAGCGACACCACCGTGACCGCCACGTCGTCGGCCGACAGCACGGTCAGCGCCACGGCCACGCTCACGACCATCGCGGTGGCCGTGGACACCCTGGTGGTGGACGAGGACCTCGGCGCGCCGAACGTGGAGTCGTACTACGGCGACGCGCTGACCGCGACCGGGACTCCGTTCAGCAGATGGGACCTGTCCGCTGATCCGGCGCTGCCCGTGAGCTACCTGACCGCGCACCGCACGGTGGTGTGGTTCACCGGCAACACCTACCCGGCGCCGATCACCCCGTACGAGGACGACCTGAAGGCGTTCCTCGACAGCGGTGGCCGGTTGTTCCTGTCCGGTCAGGACGTTCTCGACCAGGCCGCCGGCACCACGGCGTTCGTGCGGGACTACCTGCACGTCGACTGGGACGGCACCGAGACGCAGAACGACAAGGCGACCGCCGCCGTCCACGGTGTGGCCGGCAACCCGGTCGCCGACGGGATCGGCACGGTGCCGCTGGACCACTCGGTGCTCGGCGCGACCTTCGAGGACCAGGTCACGCCGATCGTCCCGGCGACCGCGGCGTTCACCGACGACACGGCGGCGACCGACGCGCTGACCGTCGCCGCAGGCGTATACAAGGTGGTGTTCCTGGCATTCCCGTTCGAGGCATACGGCACCGCGGCCCAGAAGGCGGATCTCATGCAGCGTGTCCTGACCTACTTCGGCCCATGACCGCCGACGATGCCCTGAAGGCGCCCTTCGAGACGGTGGACGTCCCGAAGGTGCCCTTCAGGGCATCGCGGCTGCTTCTCGTGGAAGATGACCGGGTCATCGGACGGGTGTTGACCGCCGCCCTGCGGCGCGACGGCTACGACGTCCGATGGCACCCGACCGGCGGTGATGCGGTGCGGGACGCGGCGGCGCGCCAGTTCCAGCTGGCGCTCGTCGACCTCGGGTTGCCCGATGTGGACGGTCTCGCCGTGTGCCAACGGTTGCGGGAGCTGCAGCCCGGCTGCGTGGTCGTGGTGGTGACCGCCCGGGACGAGGAGATCGACGTGATCGTCGGCCTCGAAGCCGGGGCGGACGACTACCTGACCAAACCGGTGCGGCTGGGCGAGCTGCGGGCCAGGATCAGGGCACACCTGCGTCGCGTGCCGGACGACGTGCCCGCCGCACTGTCGGTCGGCGATCTCCGCGTCGACCTCTCGGCACGGCAGGCGGTGGTCCGTGATCATGTGCTTCCCTTGCGTGCCAAGGAGTTCGACCTGCTGGCCCGGCTGATGGGCAGTCCGGGGGCGGCGGTGAGCCGCGACACGCTGATGGCCGACGTGTGGGAGACCCACTGGTACGGCACGAGCAAGACGCTCGACGTGCATGTGGCGTCCGTTCGGCGCAAACTCGCCTCGGCCGGCGGCCGGGTGCCGGTCATCGCGACCGTGCGAGGTCACGGGTACCGGCTCGAGTTGGAGGACTAACGGGTGCGGGGGAGGATCGTCACGTTGGCGGTGTCGGCGGCCGTGCTGGCGATCGTCCTGTTCGGGGTCCCGCTGGGGGTGGCGGTAGCCGGGTACTACGTCGATGACGCGCGTGCCTCGTTGGAGCAGGGCGCGGACACCGCGGCGTTGACGGTGGTGCCGTCCCTGTTGCGCGGCGAGGTGCCCCGCGCGCTGCCCAATCTTGGCGCGGGCACTTCTGTTGCCCTGTATGTCGACGGTTCACGCCGTGCCGGTTCCGGGCCTTCGCGCCTGTCCGCGTCTCTCGCACCGGACGAGGTCGTGTCGGCGGACACCTCCAGCGAACTGGTGCTGATGGCGTCCGTCGGCGACGGGCGACGGGTGGTCGGCATCGTGCGGGTCGCCACCTCGCGCGGGTCCATCTACCAGCGGGCGGTGCTGACGTGGCTCGTCATGGCCGGACTCGGTGTCGTCGCCGTGGCCGGCGTGTGGCTGCTAGCCCGCCGACAGGCTCGGCGACTGGCTAGTCCACTGGAGGACCTGTCCGGCGCGGCGTATGAGTTGGGAGCGGGAAACTTCACGGTGACCACCAAGCGATCCGGCATCGCGGAGATCGACTCGGTCGGCGCGTCACTGGACACGACAGCCCAGCGGTTGAGCGACCTGGTCGCTCGCGAGCGCGCGTTCTCCGCCGACGCGTCACACCAACTGCGGACCCCGTTGGCCGGGTTGCGGTTGGAGCTGGAGGCGGCTCTCGACCTGCCGGACTCCGAGTTGCGGCCGTCGATCACGGCTGCCCTGGTAAGTGCCGACCAGCTGGCGGAGACCGTCACCGACCTACTGGACCTGGCCCGCGACGTACCGGCCCGCGCCGGCCTCGGACCGGTCGGGTCACTGCTCACCCAGCACGAGCGAGACTGGGGCGGGCTGCTCGCCGACCAGGGGCGAGAGTTGCTTTTGTCCGTTCCGGACGATGTCGCCGGCCGGTTGGTGGTGGCGCCGGTCCTGCGCCAGATCGTGGCGGTACTGGTGGACAACGCACTACGACACGGCCGCGGCACGGTGACCATCGCGGTACGGGACCTCGGGGCGGCGATCGGCGTGGACGTTTCCGATGAGGGACCGGGCGTCAACGGCGACGACCCGCTCTCGCGTCCGGCAGGTGGTGTTCGGCACGGGATCGGGCTGCCCCTCGCACGACGCTTGGCGGAGGCTGAGTCGGGGCGGTTGTGGCTTGCGGTGGCTGTGCCTCCCACGTTCACGTTGGTGCTGCCCACGCATGGGGAAACTGGGTAGTGGAGTCGTTGGCGTTGGTTGCGTGACTGTTCGGCGGTGCGGTCGGCTGTGCGGGGACGATCGCGCACGGGGCTGGTTTTGGGCAGGGCGAGGTACGGCAACGGTTAATGTTTGCGGCACCGCTTACCCCACCTCGAGTGGTCCCTTCAGGCAGACATGGTTGTCGTTGGGGATGGACTCACGCCTTGGGATCTGGCCCTGGGGTCAAGTCCATCCTGGGGAGCTTGATCGTTCTCGGGGTCGGCGATGGGTTCCGGTTCGTAGGGGAAGCGGTATCCGTGCTTGGTGATCCACGTCAGGCCGCTGCCATCGGGTGAGATTTCCGCGCGCCATCCGCCATGGGTTTTCTGGTTGTGGTGGGGCCTGCACAGTGGCCGCACATTCGTGCTGGTGGTTGGGCCGGCGGGGAAGGGGACCAGGTGGTCCAGGTCGCAGCGGTGTGATGGTTGTCGGCAGCCGGGTCCGGTGCAGGTGGGGAACGCGACCCGGAGGTGGTCGCGCAGGGCTGCTGGTGGCCGGTACTTGTTCCGTCCCACATCCAGCACATGGCCGGTTGCCGGGTCGGTGAGGATTCGTTGCCAGGTGGCGTCTTCGTGGGCGGCGAGTTCCAGAGCGCGTTGGGCGGGTAGCCAGCCGTAGCCGGCGAGGTGGCCGGGTTTGGTGTCGACGCCCAGGGCGGTGGTGGCGGGGATGGTGAGGTATACGTGGACTTTGGTGTGCTGGAGGGTCTTTCCTGCGAGGCAGTCGAGGGCGATGTCGGTGCGGAGTTGGTCCATCGTGCGGTCGTCGCCGGCGGATTTGAGTTGTCGGGCGAGGGTGGTGAGTCGGTCGTGGGCGATCTGGGTGCGTTCCACATCCCCCTGGATGGTGAGCATGCCGGCGCCGTCGTCCAGGGGGATGTGGCGGACCTTCCGGGCCGCCCGCCGCGCCTCGGCGCGGGCCGCGGCCGCGGCTGGGTCGACGCGGGCTACGGCGTAGCGGAGGCGGCGGTTGAGGGTGGCGGCATCACAGTTCCCGGCGCGGGGGATCACCCGCTGTTCCACCAGCGCCGCCGACTCAGCCGACAGTACTTCGGTGGCGATGGCGACTCGGTGGGCTTTGTATTCGTCGATCACTCCGGCTCGCAACGCGGCCATGGTGAGGGGTAGCCGGGTCACCAGGGTGTGGGCCAGCTTGATGCGGTGTTGCACGAATCGGGGTGTCTGGCGGGTCACCGCCGCGATCTCCCACGACGAGTATTCACCCCCCACATCGAACTCGCCCTCGTCGACAGCGGTGTGGGCGGCCAGGAACGTCAGTTGTTTGGCTGACTCACCAGCACACAGGCGCAGGGACGCGGCAAAGTCGTCGAGATCGTCGAGATCGTCGACGTCGTCGAGCACGGCAGGGGTTTCGCTCATACGTTCAGATTACGCCGAACGGCCTAACCTGGCCACCACCGCCACCAGGTTCACCCATTCGAGGGTTCAAAGTTCTCCAGGATGGAAATGACCACTGGGCCAGGCTATAGGTGTGGGTCCATCCCGGACGATGACCGTGCCTGCCTGTGGGGACCACTCGAGGTGGGGTAGGCGGTGCCGCCAACATTGACCGTTGCCGTACCTCGCCCTGCCCAAAACCAGCCCCGCTGCCAAACCGTGGCGAGGTGCGGCGCCGATCGCCCCAACCATCTCGGGAACCAGTCCCGTGCGCGATCGTCCCCGCACAACCATCCAACTGCCCGCCGCCCCCACGCAACAACCACCCGGCAACCGCCGCCCCAATGCAACAACCACCAGGCAGTCGACCGCACAACGCAACAGCCACGAGGTGGTCGACACGCCCGCACAACAACCACCAGGCAGCCAATCCAAGGCGGGAGTGGGGACTGTTCCAAGATCACGGGATAGACCCCGGGCGTGCAACAGGGTCCGTTCGGTGGTGCGGTTGGCTGCCTGCGGCTCCGGTGTCAGGCGGTGGCAAGGGCGTCGCACCGCGGAGATGTCTTTTTTGCGCTGGTTAAATTCCTGGGAAACTGCCGACAGGTGGACAGGCTTTCCCGCTTAACCTCCCGTTTCATGTCCACATCAGGCAGTAGAAAAATCACCGTGTTATCCCTGATGACGTTGCTTTCGCTCGGGGTCGCGGCCTGTGGTGAGGGGACCACAGCCAGTGGCGGGGCTGCCGCTGGAGGGAGTTCTGGGTTCAACCAGGATGCCAATGTCAATGCCGGCGCATCGCCCGTGAAGGGTGGCACGTTGCGAATCGTGGGTAATGCCGATGTCGATCACCTCGACACCGCTGCCGCTTACTACACGACCAGTTACTCGCTGGAGCGTACGTTCACCCGGCAGTTGTTCAGTTATCCAGCATCGACCGACAAGGACAAGGCGCTCGCGGTGGTGCCTGACGTGGCCACCGAGTTGCCTACCAAGGGCAACGGCGGCATCAGCGCCGACGGGAAGACAATCACCATTCACCTGCGGGACGGCGTGAAGTGGAATACCACTCCTGCCAGGGCGGTCACCGCGGCGGACTTCGTTCTCGGGTTCAAGCGGTTGTGCAATCCGACCCAGAACTCCGTCGGCGCCCCGGGTTACTTCGAGGACACCATTGCCGGGATGAAGGACTACTGCACGGCGTTCGCCAATGTGCCGCAAACCGTGGCCGCGTTCAAGTCGTTCATCAACGGCCATGACATCAGTGGCATCAGCGCGGTCAACGACACCACTCTCAAGTTCACGCTCACCAAAGCCGCCGGTGACTTCGTGAACATCCTGGCGCTGCCATTCTCGTCGGCCGCTCCGGTCGAGTATCTCGACTACCTGCCCGACGACGCGAACTTCCGCCAGCACACGCTGTCCGACGGGCCGTACGCCATCACGAAGTACGTGCCGGGTCAGTCCTATGTGCTCAGTCGGAACCCGGCGTGGGAGCAGTCCTCGGATCCGTTGCGGCACAACTACGTCAGCGAGATCCAGATAACGCTCGGCGCGGACGAGAACGCTGTGCAGCAGCAGATCGCCGCCGGCACGCAGGATGTCGAATGGGACACCACCGTGCCCACCGCCGATGTTCCCGCGCTCAAGGCGTCCTCCGACGCCCGGCTCGGGGTCTATCCGAACTTCGACTCCAACCCGTTCCTCGTGTTCAACGAGCAGAGTCCCAACAACGGCAGTGCGCTCGGCAAGGTGGCTGTCCGGCAGGCGCTCGAGTACGCGGTCGACAAGGTGGCGCTCGGGCAGGTCTACGGTGGCCCGTCGCTCAACACGCCGCTCGGGCAGGTGGTCCCGCCGGGGAACGTCGGCTACGAGAAGATCAACCCCTATCAGACCACCGGTGACCGCGGCGATCCGGCCAAGTGCAAGTCGTTGCTGGCCAAGGCCGGGTATCCCAACGGGTTGACGCTCACCGACGTCTACCGCACCTCCGGCAAGCACCCTGACGTCTACCAGTCCGTGCAGGCCGACTTCGCCAAGTGTGGGGTCACGGTCGTCGGCAAGCCTGCCGCGGCGTCCGACTACTACGGCAAGTACCTGTCCGATCCCTCGGCCGCCAAGTCGGGTGTGTGGGACATCTCCGAGCCCGGTTGGGTTCCTGACTGGTACGGCAACAACGCGCGGGCCATCGTCGAGCCGCTGTTCGACGGGCGCACGTACGGCCCTGGGTCGACCGACTGGGGCGACTACAACAACGCCAAGGTGAACGCCGACATCGACAAGGCACTGTCCACAACGGACCAGACGGCGGCGGCCGCCGCGTTGCACGACGCGGACGTGCAGATCATGAAGGACGCCCCGCTCATCTCGTTCCAGACGCAGTCGACGCCGTTGATGCGGTCCGAGCGGTTGCACAACGCGGTCTTCTGGCCGCTTTCCGATGAGTACGACTACACCAGTGTGTGGCTGAGCTCATGAGTCTGCTGACGGTGCGTGACCTCTGGGTCTCGTTCCACACCGCGGACGGCCTCGTCCAGGCCGTCCGCGGGGTCTCCTTCGATGTCCAACCTGGACAGACGTTGGGGATCGTCGGCGAGTCGGGGTCCGGGAAGACGGTCTGCACACAGACGTTGATCGGGCTCGTGCCCGGCGCCGACGTTCGCGGGCAGGCGTTCTTCGACGGCCACGACCTGCTGACGATGCGGCCGGCCGAGCTGCGTGCCGTGCGGGGTGCCAGGATCGCGACGATCTTCCAGGATCCGTTGTCCAGCCTGCATCCGCTCTACCGCGTCGGGTGGCAGATCGCCGAGATGATCCAGGCGCACCGGAACGTCACTCGGCGGGCCGCTCGCACGCGTGCGGTGGAACTTCTGGAGATGGTCGGCATTCCGCATGCCGTGCGGCGGATCGACGACTACCCGCACCAGTTCTCCGGCGGGATGCGGCAGCGGGTGATGATCGCGATGGCGCTCGCGCTCGAACCCGAGCTGATCATCGCCGACGAGCCGACCACGGCGCTCGACGCGACCGTGCAGGCGCAGATCATCGACCTGCTCAGGCGGTTGCGTGACGAGTTCGGCACCGCGCTCGTCATGATCACCCACGATCTGGGTGTGGTGGCGGACGTCGCCGACGAGGTCCTGGTGATGTACGGGGGGCGGGTCGTGGAGTCCGCCGGGCGGCGGCCCATCTACTACGAGCCGCACCACCCGTACACGAAAGGACTGCTGGAGTCGATTCCCGGCGCCGCCGGCACATCTGGCGAACTGCGGCCGATTCCCGGGCAGCCACCCAGCATGATCGCCGTGCCGGAGGGCTGTGCCTTCCACCCGCGCTGCCGTTACACGATGGGCCGGTGCATGGTCGATCAGCCGGACCTCCACCCGGTCGGTCCCGGCCACCGGTCCGCGTGCTGGTTGCCGGGCCGGCTGCTCGGTTTCGGTGACCAGGTCGAGGCCGAGCGGGTCGCGGCCGCGCGGGAGGTGGGCGCGTGAGTGGGGATGTGATGCTGCGCCTGGACAACGTCGTCAAGCACTTCCCGATCCGGCGGGGCGCGTTGGTACGCAGGCAGATCGGGGCGGTGCGTGCGGTCGACGGCGTCAGCCTGGAGGTGCGGCGGGGCGAGACGCTCGGCCTGGTCGGCGAGACCGGCTGCGGCAAGTCGACCCTGGCGCGCTGTGTCACCCGGCTGCAACCGTTGACGTCGGGGACCGTCGAGTTCGACGGGCGGGACGTGTCCGCACTGTCCCGTCGCGCGCTGCGTCCGTTGCGCCGCGAGGTGCAGATGATCTTCCAGGACCCGTACGGCGCGCTCAACCCGCGCCGGCGGGTCGGGTCGATCATCGGTGACCCGTTCGCCATCCACGGCATCGCCGACGGACAGGAACGCAAGCGCCTCGTGCAGGATCTCATGGCGCTCGTCGGGCTCAACCCCGAGCACTACAACCGTTTCCCCGCCGACTTCTCCGGCGGGCAGCGTCAGCGGATCGGTGTGGCACGGGCGCTGGCGCTGCGGCCGGCGCTGGTGGTGTGCGACGAGCCGGTGTCCGCGCTGGACGTGTCGATCCAGGCGCAGATCCTCAACCTGCTGTCGGATCTGCAGCAGTCGCTCGGACTGACCTACGTGTTCATCGCGCACGACCTGTCCGTCGTCGAGCACGTCAGCGACCGCGTTGCCGTCATGTACCTGGGGCGGATCGTCGAGCTGGCCGACGCGGGGGAGCTGTACGCCCGACCGAGGCACCCGTACTCGGCCGCGTTGCTGTCCGCGGCCTCGATCGCGGATCTGGACATGGCTGACCGCCGTGAGCGCATCGTCCTCACCGGGGACGTGCCCTCGCCCGTCGCGCCGCCTGCCGGCTGCCATTTTCACCCGCGGTGTCCCAAAGCTCAGGCCATCTGCGTGCGGGAGGCGCCGAAGTTGGTGGCACGCGAGGGAGATCGGTCGACGCATCGGACCGCATGTCATTTCCCGGTGGTGCCCGGCGACGACCTGACGGGCGGGCCCGCGTCGGTGGGAGGTGCGGTCGATGGCGGCGATTGATCTCGGGAGCCTGCCTGCCCTGCCTGCCCCGCCCGCGATCGAGGGCCGTGGGCCGTGGCAGCTCGCGTGGGCGCGGTTGCGGCGGGACCGGGTCGCCGTCACGTGTGCGATTTTCATCGCGGTGCTCCTGCTGGTCGCGTTGCTGGCCAAGCCGATCAGCGTGCTGGCAGGCTACTCGCCGACCGATCAGGACCGGGTGAACGGCATCAGTCCCGACGGGTTGCCGATGCCGCCGAGCGTGCATCACTGGCTCGGCACCGACAACCTCGGGCGCGACCTTCTCGTGCGCATCGTCTATGGCAGCCAGGTCTCGCTCGCCGTCGGGGTCGGCGCGGCGGTCGTCGCCGTGCTCATCGGGGTGATCGTCGGTATGTGCGCCGGTTACCTCGGGCCTGCCGTCGACTCGATTCTCGCGCGGCTCATGGATGTCGTGCTGTCCTTTCCGTTCCTGCTGTTCGCCATCGCGCTCGCCACCGTCGCCGGGCCGAGCGAGCTGCTCGAGATCGCGGTCATCGCGTTCTTCTCGTGGGCGGCGGTCGGGCGGATCGTGCGTGGGCAAACGCTTGCCATCCGGGAGAAGGAGTACGTCGAGGCGGCGCGGTCGCTCGGGGCCGGCCCGTTGCGGATCATGCTCGTCGACGTGTTGCCCAACCTCGTCGCGCCGGTGATCGTCTACACCACGTTGCTCATCCCGGTGTCGATCGTGTTCGAGTCGACGCTGTCCTACCTGGGCGTCGGGATCATCCCGCCAACTCCCAGCTGGGGCAACATGATCAGCGACGCCCAGAGCTACTATCAGGTCGCGTGGTGGTTCCTGCTCTTCCCAGGGCTCGCGCTGATCCTCACCACACTCGCGTTCAACCTCCTCGGCGACAGCGTCCGCGACGCGCTCGACCCTCGGGGGTGACCCATGGCGCGTTTCCTCATCCGCCGCGTGCTGACCGGGCTGCTCGTCGTGTGGCTCATCAGCGTGATCGTCTTCGGGCTGTTCTTCGTCGCGCCGCACAACGTCGCCCAACTGCTGCTCGGCAAGTTCGCCGCGCAGAACCAGCAGCTCGTGCAGTCCGTCACCCACCAGCTCGGCCTGGACCAGCCGATTCCCGTGCAGTACGCCCATTTCCTGTGGCGGCTGCTGCACGGCGACCTCGGCTACTCCTACTACAGCCACCAGCCGGTCACCACGCTGATCGCCCAGGCGTTCCCGGTGACCGCGTCCCTCGCGCTCGGCGCCGCGGTCATCTGGTTGGTACTCGGCGTGTTCATCGGCGTGCTGTCCGCGACCCGGCCACGCAGCCTGCTCGACCGCGGCGCCACGCTGTTCGCGCTCGCCGGGCTGTCGGTCCCCACTTTTGTGCTGGGCCTGTTGCTGCTGTTCGTTTTCTTCTACCAGCTCCACGTCGCCGGCGTGGATTTGTTCCCCGGCAGCGGGTACGTGCCGCTCACCACGAACCCCGGCCAGTGGGCCATGCACCTGGTGCTGCCGTGGATCACGCTCGCCGTGGCGACGATGGCCGTCTACGTGCGGCTCACCAGAGGCCAGCTCGTGGAGGTGCTCGGTGAGGACTTCATCCGCACCGCACGCGCGAAAGGCCTGCGGGAGGGGCGAGTCGTGTACCGGCACGGGCTGCGTGCCGCGCTGATCCCGGTCGTCACCCAGTTCGGCATCGATGTGGGGACGCTGCTCGGCGGCGTCATCGTCACCGAGCAGGTGTTCGGCCTCAACGGACTCGGCCGCATGTCGGTGCAGGCGGTGACGAACTCCGACGAGCCCGTGATCATCGCGGTCGTGTTGCTGGCCGCGGTGTTCGTCGTCGTGGCGAACATCGTCGTGGATCTGCTGTACGCCGTCCTCGACCCACGCATCCGCCTTTCGTGAGGCTGACCTCGCCCGGCCGCGAGATTCTTTGTCGGTTGCGAAATAATCACCGAATTCGACAACGGTGTGGACCTGGATAACGAGGAGCAGGATTTGGCCAAGTCTTCGCCACTTTTACTGAAACTTCCGCCGACCATTTGGCAACGAAAGTGTAACGGCCTGAACAAAGTTCCGACTCACACACGTGTGCAGAGTGTCGGCGACCGCCGGCACTGAGGCGAGTATGTGGAGTGCGAAACACATGAGTCGAGTACGTGGGATCATGATCGGACTGGCCGTCGCGGCCATGGCCGCTGTCGGCGTCGGGGGCGTCGCAGCGGCCGCCAGTGCCGCGGGGGCCGCGCCGGCGCCGGCCACTTCGGGGCATCGGGAAGTTCCGGAGGCGATCAAGGTTCCCGACGGCAACAAGCGGATCGCGGTCATGCCGGCTCGCGGCGTGCAGACCTACCAGTGCACGGCTGGCGCGTGGGTCTTCCTTCAGCCCGACGCCATCCTGCTCAACCGTGGCCGGCCTGAGGTGTTGCACTCGAAGGGGCCGGTATGGACATCCGTTGTGGACGGTAGTTCGGTGACCGCGGCCGCGCAGGCGAACTCGCCGGTGCCGAACGCTATTCCCCAGCTGCTGCTCAAGTCCACCGGCAACCGTGGGCCTGGACTGCTCAGCGCCGTCACCTATATCCAGCGTCTGAACACGACCGGCGGCGTCTCGCCGACGGGCGCCTGCACCGACGGCGCTACCGCCTCGGTGCCCTACACCGCGGACTACGCTTTCTGGGTTGCCAGCTGACCACGCGGCGAACACGCCGTCGGCCACGGTCAGGTGATTGTGGGCCCCGGACGGGTTGACGGGGCCTGAGGGGGTCGAATTCCGGACTGAGGCGGGTTGCACTGGAGCCCGTGTCCAACTACCTGCTCACCAACTCCGCGGCCCAGACCGGCGCTCGTTTCGGCGCCCTGGCGTGGACCTACGACAGGGCCAGCACGCGCTCCCTCACCGCCACCGGGGTCGGACCCGGCTGGCGGTGCTGGGAGGTCGGCGGTGGCAGCGGCACGATCGCGGCATGGCTGGCCGATGCGGCGGGATCGGTGCTCGTCACCGACATCGACCCGCAGTGGATGGGTGGACTCGCCGACCGGCCGAACGTCACGGTGCGCCAGCACGATGTGGTGCACGACGAACTGCCGGACGGCGAGTTCGACCTGGTTCACGCTCGGCTCGTGCTGCTGCACCTGCCGCAGCGGCACGAGGTCCTCGACCGGTTGGTCGGTTGCCTGCGACCCGGTGGCTGGCTGGTCATCGAGGACTTCGACTGCGACCACGTTCCGGTGCTGAGTGACGAGCACGCCGAGATGTTCGAGACGGTCCATGGCGCGTTCATGAACCTGTTGCGTGAGCGGGGCGCCGACCCCGCATGGGGCCGGGCGCTGCCCGCCGCGTTGCGCGACCACGGCCTGTGCGACGTCACCACCAGCACGCATGCGGTGCTCTGGCGCGGTGGAAGTCCCGGCATCGACCTGCACCGGGTGAACATCGAGCAGCTCACCGACCAGTTGCGCGCGGCCGGCATCACCGACGAGCAACTCGCCGACTTCCACGCGCTGCTCGACGATCCCGCGTTCGCCGTGCGGTCCTATCCACTGGTCAGCGCCACCGGGCGGCGGGCGACGCCGTGCTGACCGGACTGTCCACCTGGGAACCGTTGACCAGGCCGGACGAGCTGCGGGACACCGTGCCCGCCACCATGGAATCGGTGCGGACCACCCAGGACGGCCGGGCCGCCATCCGGCGCATCCTGACCGGGGCGGACGACCGGCTGCTGGTGATCGTCGGCCCCTGTTCCTTGCAGGACAAGGAAAGCTCACTCGACTACGCCGGCAGGCTCAGGGACATCGCCGAGCGGCTGTCGGACGACCTGTTCGTGGTCATGCGCGCGTACGTCGAGAAACCCAGAACGGCGCTCGGTTGGGCGGGGCTGGCGCATGCGCCGGACCCGCT
>Ga0307512_10004361_pt1 | contig 15590 bp, 10 predicted proteins | sample 14_EM_MG_FD_200267 | JGI IMG/M metagenome (GOLD analysis project Ga0307512, IMG submission 200267) | Populus trichocarpa ectomycorrhiza microbial communities from riparian zone in the Pacific Northwest, United States - 14_EM | ecosystem: Host-associated > Plants > Roots > Unclassified | place... | reverse complement strand
CGTTGTATATTTTTATTTAGGAGACGGTCTTTGGCACCGTTACAGATCGGTCGCTCTTGCAGCTGTGGTGCAAGAGGTTGAGTCTTAGGATAAGACGAGGAAAGAAAGAGTTTTCTTAGATAGGCGGTTGTACTTAATTCAATAATTTATTGTATTGTTTATTGGGATTAAGCACCCCCGTAACATCTTAGACGATCTGAGTGGTGATCGGTTGCAGATAGTGATATACAAGGCATTAGCCGCCTTCAGAGACAAAAGAGAATGCGAGATGCTCCCTGCCCCATCTTGAAAATGACTGTCAATGGAGTGTCAACAATTTATGGTCTCACATCGTGGGTAATGTAAGTGGTGCTTGATTGTAGACCTCTATTCAGGAGGAGTTGGCAGCCTTGCTAGGCAGATAAGCAAGTGACATTCCTGTGACAGCCTCCTGGACAGTAACAACTTATTTCATTTACAATGCTGCAACTAGGAGTTCATGAACATTTTAGCCTAGAAAAGCAGTCATCATATCATATATAGACAATAACTGACGCATTACACTTTGATCACTCATGATGAAAGGCCAAAAATCTTTGACTCACCATTGATGCTCATTTTCATGATGGGGTACGAAGTGTATCGCTATCTCATTTCCTATAAGGGCAGCCAACACATTGATCGTGTATAGTAACGACCAAATCGCGTTTGAATTATCCGACTTAGATAATTAAAATTTGTTGACACTCTGTTAACACTCATTTTCAGAGTGGGGCAGGGAGCGTGTCGCTCTCTCTTTTACCTACAGTGCCAGCCAATACATCATTTATGAATGGCTGGAACCAATCACCATTCAGATTACCCATGATGCAAAACCAAAAATCGCTGATATACCATTGATGCTGATTTTGCCATAGGTGTATCCACAATATGTTATCATTCAATTTGGCATAGTATAACATTAATGGTGTTTCAGCAGCATTGTACCATTTTCATGTACTTTTTCCTTCATCACTACATTGTTCTTTAATAATAATACATATAAATATATTGTTTAAAATATCCTTTACAGTATCTGCTAATTGTAGATAATACTACACTCAAAAATCCCATTCCATTCCATCAATGCTCGTGTTTACTGTCAGGTTCACTCAGTTGGCTGCTGTCATCTGTAAAATGGATGTCAGCTGCATTCCCCCACGTCAGATAGTATACTAACCAGTGGATGGTTTTTGATTGGTCAGCAAATCTCGATCATGCTTCTGATCCTTCGTTTATGCATCACAATTAAAAAATTGAGTACACGCCAGAGCAGTAAGTACATACACATATCCGGGTGGCACACCTTCAATTTCGGAAGTGTTAGATCAAGTCTTTGTAGAGAACATCATCAGGTGGCTGTGGGCTAGAGCTGGCAGCTACTATATAGGCTATGTGTCATCTTGAACTTAGACTCAATCAATCAATCGTCTGGACAAGTTCGTCAGAACAGGAAGTGTGAGCTTCCTCATTGTCACCGGGTGGTACAGGGGCCGTTCCAGCGAGACGTGGCATCGGTTCATGTGTCAGCTTTCTGAGTCAGTCTGGTGGATATGCACCTGTACCTTTGTACCTCGACCATGTCTGGGGATTCAGTGCTGTGCCATTTTGGTATGGAAGGCAGCCATCCATGTGATTTCCCCTAAGCATAGCTGGGTGTCTTACCATCGCAGCCTCTACATTTGTATACACCAGAAACTCAACTCCCAGCTTCTTCTCTTGTTGGACTTCAGCCCGAGGTTTTTTGATTAGGTGTTGCATTTGCTCTACTGCGGTGCGCGAAAATCCTCCTTTCACCATTTTGGTCATATTCAAGGCAAGGCGCATGTCAGACTGTTCTAGCTGTACCCAACCTCCTTGACTTGCCATAGTTGCAGACATTTGAAAACCTACAAGAAATTAGTTGCTGCATCTACATATGAGATTTGGCTATTACCTCTACCATATATGCTTCTGTAGCATCCACTATGATGCTTAAAGCCTGTTTTGTCTACTGTCGGGGATGCTTATCAGTAAATTTGTTGGCGAAGATCCCAGACCTAACAACATCACAATGTTCGATTCTGTGGACTGTGCAGCGAAATGCCTTGGTTGACCATGGAGGTTTCCCACTACAGGTGGCTATAAATCACTCACGTAGTTCTCTATGCAGACAAGCTCTATATTATCTTGTTAGTCAATGGCTGTCTACCTTGACATGGGTATACTTACATCCGATTGAATGATGTTGTTCATTCCTACTGCTTCTGGTTTTGCGGACAATTTTTTACTGTGGGCCCAGGGTCTTATTTTCAGTGGCTGCATTTGCAGCATCATGGTAGACTAAGTGGTGTCAGCATTGTAGTTGTATCTCCATGGGTGGCATATTGGATGAAGTGCCCATCATTCTGCTTAATTCCGATCCACTCGCACCTTGCTGAGGTGTTTGTGGAGCCATGATTTGCTGGTGCGGAAGTGAAGAGGAAGATGATAACGAAAAGAAGTGGAAAGTTCTGAGGAAGATGATATTGAAAAGAAGTAGGAAGTCCTGAGGAATATATAGTTAGCCTCAAGTCAAAATGGAATGCGTAACAGCCAACTTGCACATTCTACACAAGATGCATCCTGCTGCATACAGCTACAGATAGTACGGGCTTCCAACCATCCAGCGATTTGCACCAGGTTGGTCCGATGTTGTGTGATTGTATGCAGGGATACATCGTAGTGAACACTATCAAAAATCTCATATTTGTGAGATATAAACAGCATATTCTTTGACGGAATGGATGTCTGCTAATGTATATCTCAAGCAATCCCTGGAATCTTACATGAAACAGACACTCAACATAATGTATTGATGTACAGTTAGCATTGCTATTCCCAATGTAGTGACGGTCAAAACACAGATTTTGCTTTTTTCAACTTGAATATGTATACCAGCCTCGACATAAAGGACACAGCTTGCCTTCATGTGGTGTATATCTTGCAACATCCAATATCTCACCCATCAACAAAGTCAACACAACATACAATAGTCAATGCTCAGAAAAAGAACCTTTTCCCACATCCGCCAGGAAAATATGGCAAATCGACAAATCGCTCCACATGATGATGTCAGTAACCGAATGATGGCAAGAGCAGCTTGGAAGTGGAAATGGTCCGAGCCCTTGGAGTATTGTGCAGCTTGCGATCCAAAATGAAGCTTGCAATGGGCAAATAACAAGAAACAAGCATTCTAAGCAACAAAGAGAAGGAGAAATGGATTGAGGATTATGTGGATAGAGAGACCGCTGTGGCAAGAACGTTAGTTAAAGACGCACCGACAGCAATTCAGCAGGAGCAGAAAGATATGACAAATGCTGACAAGGCAGGATTAACAACTACAAATCCTGAAACAACATTTCAGGAGATATTGAACGCCATTGCAAAGTGTCTGAGAGATCTTGCAATTTCCGATGATGGGGAAGAGGGAGAAGGCGAGGATGATGATGAAAAAGATCCTGAGCTGGGCAACCTGAGCAACAATGACGAGCCTGGCTGGGTGATGGGTACAATCTCCAAGACGCTACAGCATCAGATGAAGCTTTTTCGGCAGAAGCAGATGAACCTTGACCAATTGATGCAACCAGGCAGCAGAGACACAGCAGACTATTTCTGTGAGAGAGATAAGAAATAAGGTATGACAAAATTGAAGGTTCCAACCATTGCTCAACTGCAAACAGCAAATGATGCAGACTGATCTGGACCGAGAACATTTGGTGAGCCTAGGGAGACTCTAGATCCCGTGCCCAGAAAATAGCAAATGCCACAAGTGACTTCTAGACCAGGAAGTAGTCATATGAGACTAGATTCGTGGAAATCCCAGACACACAAATGCATTCCATCACTCCCGGCCTACAAAGCACCCAATTCATCATTGATGAAGAAATCAAAGCCTGTTGAACTGTTAAGCTTTCACCGTTGATAATAATGTCTCAAGCTAATTACTATGTAGAAATCAGATTCTGACGAAGAAATGGTGTCGGCTCCTTCGTCACCAGAGGAATGAATTGGCAAATCAGCTATTTTGGACAATTTAGGTATTGGAAATGTAATTCATATATCAATTTTGCTACATGTCAGCTTTTACTTGATTTCAGTGTCCAAATTGTAAGACATCATAATTTGTCTGTGCATGTGCAAGGGTCAAATGGGCCATGTCAATGTTCCAGCCTCCTAATTACATTAACTGACAACCAATGAACTTGATATCATCCTGCCAGTTACTGTTAAGTCAGAAAACTAAAACTAAATTAGATACGAAACTCACTAATAAAATTTAAATCAGTGATGTCATACAGGTCAAGGATGAAGCATTCAGAAAACAATACGAGCTGGGATAAATGATGACCATCATGCTGCATTTGGTCATACATCCAACTGCATGACTCTCTGCATAGACCTGGAGCACATGATCGAGATTTTGAAAATTGCTTGTAGTAGGTCAGGGAAATCGCAGAGACTGAGCTAGATGAGGCAAGGTGAGAGAGTCGGGCTATATATATCAAAAACTGCTGTATGGATCTACATACAGTTCATTGCCTGCCGAAAGCACTGTCATGTGATAGACCAACATTGTGTATTACTCAAATAATGTGTCTAGTGGTGAATCCGAAATTAAGAGGCATCGAAGCTTCTGGATGCAAATATTTAGAAATAGATATCATTCACTGCCTGTCAATAACAACTGTATGCATTTTTACATACAATTGTTAAACATCCATTGAGAATTAGTATGCCATTATGGTAAGTGTCAACAGAGCATCAAAGATTCTTTGTCTTACATTTTCAGCAAGCAAAGGGCTGCAATGTCACATCCTTCCAAAGTGAATGTAACGGCCTTTTTGATAAGTAACACGGAATGTTACACACTTGTTGCCCCATCCTGGATATGAGTGTCAATATTGCGTCAATGATTATTGGTCATGTGAGCCTGACAATCCAAAGACTTGGTCACTGTGATACATAATCAAACTATTAGCCACCTTGACAGCCAAAAAAGCTATCAACGTCATCACTACTATCTCCTAAAATGAGCATCAACGGAGTGTCAACAATTTTTGTACTTGCATCTAGGATAATCAAGCTGCTGTGTGACGACAACATTAAGCTATAATGAATGTGTTGGCCACCAATGTGATGAAAAATGTTATTGATCATATCGCTACTACCTCTTAAAAATTTGCGTCATCTGCGCAACAACAATTTTTGGTCCTGCATCTTGGATACTCAATGGGCAGTGAAACCTCTTCAACCCGTAATCATAGCATTGGCCACCTTCATCGGCAAAAATGCTATGAACAATATTGCTACCCCCTTCTTAAAATGAGTGTCAACGGAGCATCAATGATTTTTGGTCTTGCAGCATATATACTCAAAGTGCTGTACAACGGCATGAACCAATACTCAATATGTCAGCCACCTCTAAGAGCAAAAATGCTAGTGATGATATCACTACCACCTTCAAAAAATGAGTGTCCACAGAGTGTCAATGAATTTTGTTCTTGCACCATGCATAATCAAACGGTTATGTAATGGTGTTAACCTACAATCAACATATCTGCTGCCTGTATGGGCAAAAATGATACTGAAGATATTGCATCAGCCTATTGCAATTGAGCACCCATGGAGCGTCAAACATTTTTGTGGGGACTCAGTAACCTACACAGCAATGAACTGCATTGCATTGTTCTTAAAATGAGTTTTCTGCAGTCAGTCTTTTCAATATGTCCTTGTATACAACTTCACAACTATGCATGCAATGTCTCACAAATCTGACTTTTCTTGGTTGTAGCTTGAGAGTCAATATTTAAGAACCCGCATTCTACTTTACTATTACTTAACTAATGCCAGTCTCTCAATCTGGATTACCCAGTGTTCTAATTCCTACTGTGATGTCGGATTCAAAATCTTTAAATACCTCATTTCTAGAGGTTATGATCTCTTCCAAAAATAAATATGTCTCTATTTGCAATTTGAGCAACCTTACTTTACAAATCATCTTTGATGCTTGGTGGGCTTCAATGAATGTAGGCTACAAATGTCCTATTGCTGGGAATTGTTCAAGACATGCGTCTTCTTGGCGATTTTATTTACATTGTGGAATTGAGAAGACAGGCAGCCCTAGAATCATATGTATCATTTGTCATCAAGTTCTTCACCATCCATAAGAACATTGGACCAGCTCAATGGGAAAACACTGGCTGGCAAAAGCTCACATCGCAAAGTTGAACAAATTGACTGAGTCAGAAGTTACTAAATTGACTCGTTCGATGATCGATGAACCAGCTTTGGCCATCCTGAAGAAGCAAGGAAGTCGACGAATTACAATAGTAAGTTCGCAGAGGAAATTCATATTCAACATCCAGGTTTGATCCATATTGACTCAAATGACAGACAAAACGCTCCAAACTAGCAGCTAGGGACTTTGACAGTTCCAAATTTCACCAAGACATGTGGAATGGCTGCATCATATTAGGATTTGTTTTGGCTCATATTCCATGGAATGCTGTATTGAATCTTGAGCTACAATGATCATATAAAGCATTACAAAGTGACCAAATACTGCCGTCCACCACAACCCGTAGCAATATTTGCTGGACGAAATAGTCACTGACTGTGGATGCAATTAACAAGCAATTCCCATCCCAAAAAAAAGTTAGTTTAGCAATGGACTGATGGACATCAACGAACAAAATAGCCATAACATCAGTCATCACTTCCTATATGGATCAAAATTGGGCATTGCTTGACATACAACACGCTTTCAATGTGGTTGATCGCCTATTCATTTTAATTTTTGAATGCTAATTAAGGAAGATAGGTCAAGGGCCAACATCCTGGAGCAATCCGGACCGTACATTTGCAGATCATGCTTCACCATTTTGAGCTTACCGATGGCCGTTTGCTTGGAATTACAATTCATAATGCTTCCTCAGATTACTCGATGACTTGCTAGCTGCAATCAACCATTGAGGCTTCCGGAATCGAGTGGCCCGCATTGAAGAACCACATACCATGCATGGCACACATTATACACCTGACTTTGAGTGTATTCATGAGCAGTCTGGGTGTGAAAGGCCACACCAAGTCTTGGGAAGCCCATGAGCACAATCAGCAGTTTGGAGAGAATGAAAGCATAGACATTGGGAAGAGTCAAAGATATCTAAAATACGGAAATGCTCGAATCAACAAGGTGTCAGCTATGAGACCAGATTTCGCGAGGATAATTCAGAAAGTATGTATTTCAAGATATTTTGAATGTTCTGCAACTGACCTTCATATAGCAGAGAATGCTTGCTATATTGATTACACTGACACCTTATGGAAGAAACAAGTTCATTGACAGTCAAAACTCAAAGTCTGCATCATGCTACTAACTATTATGGATGTGAAGACACATTGGAATTCAACACTGGAGTTGCTTAAGCAAGCCTACTGATAATGAGAATTCACCTGCCAGCGTCTCCAGACTCCAAAATACAGTGATTACTGGCCACTCTATACAATGCAGGATGAATGGACCATTGTCAAGTACATCATGAAGGTTTTGGGTCCATTCCGATATTGGACCCTGTGGATGTCGAAGAGGCATATGGTCACATTGCATTATATTAACTCTGTCTACAATGACCAATTCAATCATATGGATGGCATTATGCGAGCTTTAGCTAAGAAGAAGGCTCAATGGAAGGAAAACTTGTTCTTTGCAATATAGTTAGCGCGACAGAAGCTGTCCAAATATTCCACTGATGTCACTTCAACAATGGGTATGCGTCTCATTTCTGCACATATTCTCGATTGTTTCCAGAAGTTGCAGTCATTTAGGAACTGGGCCAAGGGAATGGATATTAATCCTGAGGGCGAGGCATCCTATACTATCCAATACCAGGAGGCCTTTCTGATGTATGTGGAGAATGAATACTGTTCCAAACATAGATGTGTGCCGGTCAATAAACCTAAAAGTGTACAGACCAACAATCTCTTCCACTGCGCAATGGCTTCAGGATCTGGTCAATCTTCCTGTGATCTATATGATTTGGACAGTGATGATGCAGAATACTTGATGCCTAACGATGTGGCTGAAATGACACCTGGATGAAGTGATTTTGCAGCACACCAATTGACCGCCACCAGGCTCATTTTGAAATCACCACCTGAGTAGTATTAGCAATGGTTCCAAATCCGCAGTTCGGTTCCGGGTCCAGGTTGTAACCAAACTAGACCCATTGCAATGGGTTTTACCACATCAAAAACCCAAACCACACCAAACCCGCAGTTTTTTGGCCGGTTGCACATTTACACTAACTCAGAACTATGGCTACAATTAAGTATTTGAGTTCTGATCGTGTCACAATATGATATATATGTAAAAGATGCATTTCTGGATGCTCTTTCATCTCCTGGTCTCCAATTTGCGATCCAATCAATATTCATTCAGTTAGTGTGACACACGGTCAATTTTCGGCACAAATTCAGCGCGACTCAATGAATATTAATCACATTGCAATTGGGACAAGAGGAGGTGAAAGAGCATCCAGAAGTGCATCTTTTACATATAAATCACATTGTGATACGATCAGAACTCCAATACTTAATTGGAGCACAAGTTCTGAGTTTGGGAATATAAGGCTCTGCTGTATGCAGATCCCGGCCAAAAATACATGGTTTTAGGTGCGGTTCAGGTTTGCAACCGCACATCGTCAGGTGGTTCATTTCCTTTGCAGTTCCAGAACCAAACCGGGTCGAAATTTCTGGTTCGAACCTGGACTGTGGCTGGGTAACCCGGAACTGTTGCTAACACTATGCCTGAAGCACAAATGAACTGGGGGCAAATTAATCCATATCTCAATGATTACCACTCCGACCATATGGAGATTAGCAGTACATTTTGGATACTGGACTCAACAGACTGGTGGTACCAATATGAGGAAACGCACTTAAAGTATGCCGATCTCTCCAATGTGGCACACAACATATCCACTATCATACCATGTGGTGTCAGAGTGGAGGCCAGTTTTTCCCTTGGGCAAGGTGTTATCCGCTGGAGGCAGTCAACATCCACAGGTGGGACCCTTTGCGAAAAAGTCATTCTTAGGCAGTTTTCTTGAGTTAATAATGGCATTTTGGAAGGCGATGACCCAGCATTTGATACAACGAACACAGAAAATAACTCAGAAATTAAGAAAGAGGCGGAGAAAAGAAAGTTGCACAGAATGGCCAATGTCCATGACTTTTTGGAGATCTGAAAGGGCAGCTGAAATCTACATGCTATACAGAAGGAATTATGCCCTCAAAACAAGCAGATGATAGCTGTAGAATACATTTTGGACACAGAAGAGATCGTCAAAGCATCCTAGTCACTCATTCAACATAACGGTGTGGCTGCATTTGAATTTTCAGAAAGAATACCATTGCCACCAGCTTTGTCCACCACGAACCTCCCTGGATGACGCTGTCAAATATTGAATGCCCCCCAAATTGAAACAATCAACCGTCATCCAGTTCAAAGAGATGAGGATAGCGCACCTGAGAGCATTTCGGACACTCGAAATTGGCTTACCTGGAAGTGCAACTTGGATAATTTAAACGACAGCGAAGACAATTACACGGCAGATATTGAATCTGTTATAGAGCAACACAATGGCAATGTGGATCTGGAAAACCAAGAGCAGCAGGATGTAAGTGCCAGACCAAATGTTCCCAGATTGCTTCGGCCAATACGGAAGTCAAAGAGACAGGCTGAAAAGGTGTTGGTGACAGTCAATGCAATGGAAACAAGGAGGAATAAGGGAATCAACAAAAAGTGTGACAGAATGCATCAATGTTTCACCAGCTTCTTTATGTAGCATGACTGAGAGATTCATTTAGAGAAATAATCTGGCTGATTGGTGAGCAGTAGCATGTGAATATGGGTTGATGAACAGATGTATAGCAGATGCAATGAATCTTTGGGCAAGATATATAAATTTTAATAGTATGCGAGCGAACAGTGCAAGAACATTACAGGGTTTGGCTTCGCCACAGGGCCGACTCTCAATCTAGCACAAAGACAACCAATAAGTTCAAATCATTATGAAAACAATTATCAATGACAGCAGATGTTGAATGGACAATACTGTTAGGGGTTCTCCCTTAACAGTGTCTATGTAGCCTCAGATTAGCCATCTAAAGGGGTATGCGACTTACTTGACATGCATGCGTACATCAAAACACCTGCCCTGGGCGTCTGCAGATCCTTCAGTCACAAGTACCTTTAGCGGGGTATGAGTGGGACACATCTCGATTGGATAAGCTTCGGCTTAGCAGATTCATTTTGGATGATGCAATAACACTACCCGATCGAAAGGGCTACAACCCTGCCGCGCGTGTTATTTTCAACCAGATTCATTTCCAACGATAGAGTGAGTATGTCTGTTCACAGACATGGAAGTCGTTAGCCCAAGCTATTACGTGGGATCTCGGGCCTCATCCTCAGTCGACAGGAACATCCCGGGCACTCCCTGGCCAAAGAGAAAGTCTCGGCCTAAGCTAGGTGTGACTGAGGCATTTATGACGTTGGCGGTTAAAATGAGGCCCGGAGCAAACCTTCTCATTGGCGTAAGTCATACGCGTTGCAAATGCACTCAATATATTGATCGGGTAGCACATCATAATGAACATCGGCATAGTAGTGGTGGGTCGCCACGTAAACCTATGATGCAGACTATACTATAGGATAGATGCTCGAAGACACGCCATGATGATATGGATACTGTTCCTGATTCCCAAACCATGCAAGCACAAGATGTCCAAGTTGAAGTTATGATCTGATATATGATTCCATGTGGTTGTGGCCTGATTCTTGTCAGGAGGGTCACACTTTAGTACCTCAGCTGCATGAGCACGATAACCAAAGGGATTCGTGGCAATCTCTACCATGGCGTGTTTGGTACAGCTTGCCTGAGCATGCATGCGTACGATAACGAAAGTAAGTCGCACTGCACGTTGCAATCAAAATCATGGAAGGCGAAATATGGGTGCGCATGCGTATACACCCGGGAAGCTTTGGTATAAGAGATCACATCGTTCTGACAATGAGAAAAACAAGCGCTAGCACCGAAACATTCTACGATACCTACCAGCGAAAAAAGCCTTCATTTATTATTGAGTTTTCATGATACCTATACCTATTATTATATATAAAATTCATTAGCTTTCTGTAGCGGCAGCCCCGCACCCTGTTAAGTATCATCCAACGAATGGGGATTACCTTCGAGACGGACAACAACATTATCGTATACGCCCTTGAAAAGATTATCTCTTATGCCTGGGAACATCAGTACATTTTTATAGCTCATTGTGTCTGGTGGCTAGCATCCAGCATTGGATTACAGCAGGGATTAGTTATTCCCATCGATAATCTAAGGAAACAGTCGGAAGTATATCTAGTACCTAACGCCATTTCTTCCGATACGATTAATATCCATCCTGATCGAATACTACTAATTGAGGGACAAAACCCTATTCAGGAGATTCAGAGCGATTGTGGCAATTCAGATATAGGTGAATCGGAGTCCAGGTAATCGAGTACTTCCGAGGATCAGTTACACGATCAGGTGTTACAGAATTGCGAGGAGTTCTTGCGCCAATCGGAGCTGGCTCGAAAATCGATTGCTAGGCCCAGTTTGAAGACTAATCGACAGCTTCATAAGGACTTAGGACTAGGGATACAACAGCATAAACAGAAACCAAAGAAAGACTAGAAGGAACAGACAAACGGAATAGAAGAGTCTGAGCTTGATCGAAGGAAGGCGAGTAACGAGTGTCATCGTTGCGCCCGGCCAAAAGATAGGAAAGAAGGCCATAATACAATAGATTGCTTTAGGTGGATCCGGAAGGCCAAAGGGACAGCCCCGTATCCTAATGCAAAGAAGCAACAAAGTCAATAATAAGATTCAGGAATCTAGGGCCATTTTAAGTACCTATACTTAGGTCATTGAAACCCCCCTAACAAATACATCCAAATGAGCGTCAATAGAGTGTCAACAATTTTTCATCTTGTAAATCTGCTAATTGAATAGTGATTTGTTTGCAGTTATGCATAACTGATGTGTTCACAGCTACTATAGACACATGAGACCGCAACATGTTCGCTGCCCCATTCTGACAATGAGCATCAATGGAGCGTCAATGATTTTTAGCTTTACATCTTTGTTAATCTAAGTTCTGATTGGTTGCAGACATCCATTCATGAGATATTGGTAGCCTTTAGGGGCAACAACATCAGTGACACACTTTCTGCTGCATCCAGGAAATCTGTGTCACCGAAGTGTCAACAGTTTTAGATCTTGGATATTGTATAATCAAGAAGTCGTGCGGATCTTCGAGCACATAACAGAATTATTGCCTCCCTTGATAGTCAAAAATACAATCCATAAATGGAAAAACACGGATTTCAAATTAATCGATATTGCAAACTGCAACACATGCAAAAATAGATTATTAGTTGTTGAAAACGCGATATTGATACAATACTATTAACAAACTGCAAAAATCTAAGCCTTATATAAATCTATAAAGGGATCCGCTGGGTGGCCTGCTTACAACCTACCCAATTCAAATGGGTTGGGAGATTACCATCGAACAGTACCCTACATCAGCAAAATGTATTATAGTCGCAGGGAGCCTCCAGAAGTGTCTGAGAGAATTTGGAGTGTAAACTTGGAAGCGTCAATTTCAGGAGAGTATCAGACCATAGGAGGGTATTCCAGCTGGCCTTCAGAGTAACTGGGATCTCTGCTGACTGGTACAGGAGTACCATGGGAGTGATTGTGAAAAGTTTGTGAACATGTGGGAGGATTGAAGACAAGCCTGAGGGCACCTGCAACGAGCCTGGGAGCACTGACAACAAGCGTGGGAGCGTTGGCGAAAAACCTGGAAGCACCTCAAATCACAGAATAGCAGTCTGGGAAAAACAACATCTTCTTTTGGAATGCTGGTGGTACGCCTGGAAATCATAGCTACTACTTATTATTCAATGATTTTTAAAACTTATGTATTCAGTTTGTATCCTCATCTCTGTATCAATGTATCTGTGTATCTATATAGCTACCAAATCTACACACAGTATATATGGACTGGCTGCAAGCGGTGTTTGAGATCAATTCATGGTGTGCCTGAAGATGACCATCCAGTAAACTCAGCGATGCAATTAGAGGCCATGATGAAGCGAGTTTGGAGATGCACTCAGAGGCGGAGAGCGAATGAACACACAGATCCACTTGGACGCCGAGATCGAGTGAACTCAGAGATGCAATTGGAGGCAGTAATCCAGCGAGTTTGGAGATGCACTCGGAGACCGAGATCAAGTACACTCAGAGATGCAATTCGAGGCCGTTATCAAGTGAGTTTGGAGATGCACTCAGAGGCCGACATCAAGTGAACTCAGTGATGCACTTGGAGGCCAAGATACAGTGATCTCAGAGGTTCAATTAGAGGCCGTGATAGAGCGAGTTTGGAGATGCACTTGGAGGCTGAGATTGAGCGAACTCAGTGATGCACTTGGAGGCCATAAGTGAATGAGTTTTGAGATGTACTTAGAGACTATGATCGTGCGAACTTGGAGGCAGTGATTTGGCGAGTTTCGAATGCACTTGGAGGCCGAGATCAAGTGAACTCAGAGATTCAATTGGAAGCCATGATCGAAGAAGTGTGAAGATGCACTTGGGGGCCGTGATGGAATGAACTCTGAGATGCCATTGCAGGCAGTGGTTGAGCGAGTTTGGAGATGCACTTGGAGGCCGAGATCGATTGAACTCAGAGATGCACTTGGCGGCAGTAATTGATGCAGTCTGGAGATCCGCACGGCCATAATCTATCGAGATTGTAGGAGTAATTGGAGGTGGTCGATGGGAGGCGCCCCAGGTGCTTAAACTCTATTAATCAGTTAGTTACAGTAACTCGCAACCGCGCGAATGTGACGAGGTGGCCTTACTTTTGAGCAGTCATGGAGCACTGGTAGGTGGTGCTTGATCTTGTAAGGAGGCACGCAGGAAGCTGAGGCTACATTCAGGTGTCAACTTGTAATCATGAGAATGAAGGGAAGACAGACAATCTGGGCTGTATGCTGTATTTGGTGTATGCTGTTCCCGGTGTATGCTGTACACAGTGTTAACTAATAATCAGGGCATGGAGAGATAGAGAGCAAATACTTAACTTTGTATTCTGTGATAATGGTAGAGGTGTGGACGAGAAAGAGAGATGAGGGATAAAGATGAGAATGATATGGAGTATACAGACGGATATGAGAAATCAGGGGTACAACTTGTGAGTTTGGGTTTCAAAGACCTCATATCAGTAATATTACCCACCGGATTGGGACTCGTACCCGCCCTATCGGGGATGGTAAATTGACACACACACATGAAATTCTCTATGTCCCAGTTTGTCATGATGATTTCCCCCATCCCCTTTCATCTCTCTCTTTCTCATCCTCAACTATACCATCACCTAAGAATACAAATTTAGGTCATCCCTCTCTAACTGTCCATGCCATGGTCATGAGTAAACACCAAGTACAGCATACACTGAGTACTCCATCATCCCAGGATTGACTGTCTCCCGCACCTAGCCAGTCTCATCTCTCATCTCTCCATGCATGTTGTTGTACAAAATTCTCTACATTCCCACAATTACGAGTTAACCAATGAATAGAGTCTCAGCTCCCATCGCACCTCCTTTCTGATCCACAGCCTCCAGATCAACTGCCACCTCCAGATCAACTGCCACCTCCAGATTGACTGCCACCTCCAGTTTAACCACCACCTCCAGATCAACTGCTTCCAAGTATTCCTCCAATCTCGATTAATCATGGCTGGGTGCATCTCCACAGTCGCTCCATTACAGCCTCCAAGTGCATCTCTCAATTCACTCTATCTCAGCCTACAAGTGCATCACCCAACTCACACGATTACGACCTCCAATTGCATCTCTGATTCCAGTTCATTTCGGCCTCCAAGTGAAACTCTGGGTTAACTCGATCTCGGCCTCTGAGTGCATCTCCAAACTTGCTCGATCCCGGCCTTCAAGTTCACCCAATCATAGTCTCCAAGTGCATCTCCAAACTCACTCCAACATGGCCTCCAAGTGCATCTCTGAGTTCACTCGATCTTGGCCTCTGAGTGCATCCCCAAATTCACTCAATCATGGCCTCCAAGTGCATCTCCATCAGCAAAAACTGAAATGGCAGTCTCAGTATTCTAAGCATTTTGAAATTCAAGTTCGCCTTTTCTCAATTATGCGGTGTACTCTGGCTGGAAATGTACACAGTGAAATTGTTTTCATATCTTTGCGGGATTTTCAAACTTGGTATAGTATTCCCAAAGAGGTATAGCTTAGTCTGTTACATTGTTTTATAGTTGAAAGTCAGTCGAGTTTTAAAAATGAAATATGTAATAGATGTACTATTGCTTGCCTAGTAATATTATGAAACTTTTGGTTTATATATCTTCATGACAAATCATAATCAAACTAACCATATTTGGAATACCTCCAGCTGTAATCAATAAATAACT
>Ga0307512_10004360_pt1 | contig 15591 bp, 10 predicted proteins | sample 14_EM_MG_FD_200267 | JGI IMG/M metagenome (GOLD analysis project Ga0307512, IMG submission 200267) | Populus trichocarpa ectomycorrhiza microbial communities from riparian zone in the Pacific Northwest, United States - 14_EM | ecosystem: Host-associated > Plants > Roots > Unclassified | place... | reverse complement strand
CTGAACTGGCCAATCTCATCCACCCGGAGGACCTGGGCTGCGTGGTGCACGAGGTGCGCCGTTTCCTCGCCGCCAGCCCGCTCGAGGAATCCACTACGCGCATCGAGTGCCGCTTCCGGTCCGGCGGTGGGGGAGGCTGGCTCAACGTCGAGTCGACCGTCAACCGTCACCACGGCGGCCTCATCTTCAACAGCCGGGACGTCACCGAAAGGGTGCGTCTGCAGGCCCAGTTGCAGCACAACGCCGAGCACGATCCGCTCACCGACCTGCCCAACCGTGCCCTGTTCACCCAGCGCGTCCAGCAGGCACTGTCGGGCCGGCGCTCCACGGACCGGGGCACCGCCGTTCTCTTCATCGACCTCGACGGCTTCAAGGCCGTCAACGACACGATCGGGCACCAGGCCGGGGACGAGCTGCTCGTCCAGGCCGCCCGCAGACTCCAGGACGCGGTCCGGCACGGGGACACCGCCTCCCGGCTCGGCGGCGACGAGTTCGCGGCCCTGATCATGGGGGACGGCACCCGTGACCGTTCCGCGCGCGAAGGTCACATCCTGGAGCTCGCCGACCGCCTCAGGATCACGCTCTCGCAGCCGTACCTCATCGACGGCAACGATGTCCGGGTCGCCGCGTCCATCGGCGTCGCCTTCGCCGAACCCGGCCTCGGCGCGGGCGAGTTGCTGCGCAACGCCGACCTCGCGATGTACCGGGCCAAGGCGGCCGGCAAGGGGCGCGTCGAGCTGTACGCCCCGCAGATGCAGCAGGACGTCGTACGCAAGGCGGAGCTCGCCACGCGCCTGCGTGCCGCGCTGCACGACGGTGAGTTCTCGCTGCTGCACCAGCCCGTCGTCTGCCTGGAGGACGGCCGGATCAACTCGGTCGAGGCCCAGGCGCGCTGGCGGTCCTCGCAGGGGGTGCTGTTCACCCCTGCCGAGTTCCTGCGCGTCGCCGAGGACGGCGACAGAACCGCCGAGCTGGGCCGCTGGATGCTGGAGGAGGCCGTCGAGCAGGCCGCCGAGCGCACCGCGACGGGGCTGGCCGTGCCCGTGGCCGTCCGGGTGAGCGCCCGGCGGCTGCTGGACCGGTCCATGCCGCTCGGCTCGATCGAGGCCCTGCTGACCCGGCACGGGCTGCCGTCCGGGTCTCTCGTGATCGAGCTGTCCGACACCGATCCCAGGGTCTCCCTGGACGAGCTGGAGCGGAGGCTGGGCGCCCTGCGCAGGCTCGGCATCCGGATCGCCCTGGACGGCTTCGGCAGCGGCTATGCGGCGATCACGGCACTGCGCAGACTCCCCGTCGACGTGCTGAAACTCGACCGCAGCCTGGTCGAGGGCGTCGTCGAGTCCGCGCGGCTGCACAAGATCACCAGTGGGCTGCTCCGGATCGCCGGCGACCTCGGGCTGCAGTCCGTGGCCGACGGCGTGGACCTGCCCGAGCAGGTCGTCGCACTGCGCGCGATGGGCTGCACACACGGGCAGGGCATGGCGTTCTCCGGGCCGCTGGACGAGTACCGGCTGCGCCGGGCGCTCGCTTCCGGCCGCTACCCGGTGCCGCACGGGCCGATCGAGCCGGCGTTCGCGGGCGGCGGCGCGGGCGTGTACACAGGTGGTGTGACCGCCGTTCTGGGAGGCGGAAGTGGCCTGCGCTCACATAATGAGACTCCCGTCCCACCCACTTGACACGTGGTGTGTGCCGGGGGGAGGGTCAGTGCCATGCGCACCCGAATTCTCGTACTTGGAAAGCGCGTCGGCTGAGCTGGTGATGTCCGGACGGACCCGGAACTCCCAGCGACCGCACCCGGCGCGCTCCCCTCGCTTGCCTTATGGCACGAGGGGTTTTTTGTTGCACAGGCACCAGTCGTGCAGCTCCTGAACACCGTACAAACCTCGCAAAAACCCTCAGCATCGAGAAGAGAATGACGATGACCGAGCAGGCCACCGGGGCCCATCCGCAGCCGCGGCCCCGATCCGGAGGACAGCAGTCCGCACCCGAGCACGTCACGGGCGCGAAGTCCCTCATCCGCTCTCTCGAGGAGGTCGGGGCCGACACGGTATTCGGCATTCCCGGCGGTGCGATCCTTCCCGCGTACGACCCGATGATGGACTCCACCCGAGTGCGTCACGTCCTGGTCCGGCACGAGCAGGGTGCCGGTCACGCGGCCACGGGTTACGCGCAGGCCACCGGCAAGGTCGGCGTCTGCATGGCGACCTCCGGCCCCGGCGCCACCAACCTGGTGACCCCGATCGCCGACGCGCACATGGACTCGGTGCCGCTCGTGGCGATCACCGGCCAGGTCGCGTCCAAGGCGATCGGCACGGACGCCTTCCAGGAGGCCGACATCGTCGGCATCACCATGCCGATCACCAAGCACAACTTCCTGGTCACCAAGGCCGAGGACATCCCGCGGGTCATCGCGCAGGCGTTCCATATCGCCTCCACGGGCCGCCCGGGACCGGTCCTGGTCGACATCGCGAAGGACGCGCTGCAGGCGCAGACGACCTTCTCCTGGCCGCCGGTCATGGATCTGCCCGGCTACCGCCCGGTGACCAAGCCGCACGCCAAGCAGATCCGCGAGGCCGCCAAGCTGATCACCGCCGCCAAGCGGCCCGTCCTCTACGTCGGCGGCGGTGTCATCAAGGCACACGCCACCGCCGAGCTCAAGGTTCTCGCCGAGCTCACCGGAGCGCCCGTCACCACCACCCTGATGGCGCTCGGCGCATTCCCCGACAGCCACCCGCTGCACGTGGGAATGCCGGGCATGCACGGTGCGGTCACCGCCGTCACCGCGCTGCAGAAGGCCGACCTGATCGTCGCCCTCGGAGCCCGCTTCGACGACCGCGTCACCGGCAAGCTGGACAGCTTCGCCCCGCACGCCAAGATCGTCCACGCCGACATCGACCCCGCGGAGATCGGCAAGAACCGCACCGCGGACGTGCCGATCGTCGGTGACGCGCGCGAGGTCATCGCCGACCTGATCCAGGCCGTGCAGAAGGAGCACAGCGAGGGCCAGCAGGGCGAGGCCGCCAGGTCGAGGTATGCAGCCTGGTGGAAGGACCTCAACCGCTGGCGTGAGACGTACCCGCTGGGCTACGACCAGCCCGACAACGGCTCGCTCTCGCCGCAGCAGGTCATCGAGCGCATCGGGCAGCTCGCGCCGGAGGGCACGATCTTCGCGGCGGGCGTCGGCCAGCACCAGATGTGGGCCGCGCACTACGTCCAGTACGAGAAGCCGGCGACCTGGCTGAACTCCGGCGGCGCGGGAACGATGGGCTATGCGGTGCCGGCCGCGATGGGCGCCAAGGCCGGCGTCCCGGACCAGGCGGTCTGGGCCATCGACGGCGACGGCTGCTTCCAGATGACCAATCAGGAGCTCACCACCTGTGCCCTGAACAACATCCCGATCAAGGTCGCCATCATCAACAACGGCGCCCTCGGGATGGTCCGCCAGTGGCAGACCCTCTTCTACAACCAGCGCTACTCCAACACCGTGCTGCACAGCGGCCCGGGGGCGGACGGCAAGCAGCCGAGCGCCGGCACCCGCGTCCCCGACTTCGTGAAGCTGTCGGAGGCCATGGGCTGCTACGCGATCCGCTGCGAGTCCCCGGACGACCTCGACAAGGTCATCGAGGAGGCGAACTCGATCAACGACCGCCCGGTCGTGGTCGACTTCATCGTCCACGAGGACGCGATGGTGTGGCCGATGGTCGCCGCCGGCACCTCCAACGACGAGGTCATGTTCGCCCGGGACGTCCGCCCCGACTTCGGCGACAACGAAGACGACTGAGCGAGAGAGACGAAAGAGAAATGTCCAAGCACACGCTCTCCGTCCTGGTCGAGAACAAGCCCGGTGTCCTCGCCCGGATCACCGCCCTGTTCTCCCGGCGCGGCTTCAACATCGACTCGCTCGCCGTCGGTGTCACCGAGCACCCCGATATCTCCCGCATCACCATCGTGGTGAACGTGATCGAGGAACTGCCCCTCGAACAGGTCACCAAGCAGCTCAACAAGCTCGTCAACGTGCTGAAGATCGTCGAGCTGGAGCCCGGGCAGGCCGTTCAGCGCGAACTCGTTCTGGTGAAGGTGCGCGCCGACAACGAGACGCGCTCCCAGATCGTCGAGATCGTCCAGCTGTTCCGCGCCAAGACCGTCGACGTCTCCCCGGAGGCCGTGACGATCGAGGCCACCGGCAGCAGCGACAAGCTGTCCGCCATGCTCAAGATGCTGGAGCCGTACGGCATCAAGGAACTCGTCCAGTCCGGCACGATCGCGATCGGCCGCGGCGCCCGTTCGATCACGGACCGCTCGCTCCGCGCCCTCGACCGGTCGGCATAACGGCGGATTCGGGCGGCCGGGTGACACCGGCCGCCCGAATATCGAGACCCCGAAACGTCACTTCCGCCCGCCGTCATACGGTGGGACGCAACACCTGCACACAAGGAGAGAACCCAAAGTGGCCGAGCTGTTCTACGACGCCGACGCCGACCTGTCCATCATCCAGGGCCGCAAGGTCGCGGTCATCGGTTACGGCAGCCAGGGCCACGCCCACGCGCTGTCGCTCCGTGACTCGGGTGTCGACGTCCGTGTCGGCCTGCACGAGGGCTCCAAGTCCAAGGCGAAGGCCGAGGAGCAGGGCCTGCGCGTGGTGACGCCGTCGGAGGCCACCGCCGAGGCCGACGTCATCATGATCCTGGTGCCGGACCCGATCCAGGCCCAGGTCTACGAGGAGTCCATCGCCCCGAACCTGAAGGACGGCGACGCGCTGTTCTTCGGCCACGGCCTGAACATCCGCTTCGACTTCATCAAGCCCCCGGCCGGCGTCGACGTCTGCATGGTCGCCCCCAAGGGCCCGGGCCACCTCGTCCGTCGCCAGTACGAGGAGGGCCGCGGCGTTCCGTGCATCGTGGCCGTCGAGCAGGACGCCACCGGCAACGGCTTCGCGCTGGCGCTGTCGTACGCGAAGGGCATCGGCGGCACCCGCGCCGGCGTCATCAAGACGACCTTCACCGAGGAGACCGAGACCGACCTGTTCGGTGAGCAGGCCGTGCTGTGCGGTGGCACGTCCGCGCTGGTCAAGGCTGGTTTCGAGACCCTGGTCGAGGCGGGCTACCAGCCGGAGATCGCGTACTTCGAGTGCCTCCACGAGCTGAAGCTGATCGTCGACCTGATGTACGAGGGCGGCCTGGAGAAGATGCGCTGGTCGGTCTCCGAGACCGCCGAGTGGGGCGACTACGTCACCGGTCCGCGCATCATCACGGACGCCACCAAGGCCGAGATGAAGAAGGTCCTCGCCGAGATCCAGGACGGCACCTTCGCCCGTGAGTGGATGGCCGAGTACCACGGCGGTCTGAAGAAGTACAACGAGTACAAGCAGCAGGACGCCGAGTCCCTGCTGGAGTCCACCGGCAAGCAGCTGCGTCAGCTGATGTCGTGGGTGGACGAGGAGGCTTGATCGGAGCACCCCGCGACGGTGCCGCCGGCTACGGGCGCCGTCGCGGGGCTCCGCCCCGGACCCCGCTCCTCAAACACCGGAGGGGCTGGTTGCTGTTGTCCAGCCCGTCCACCACGTCCGGGTGATCCTTCCGCAGAGGCGCAAGACGACCATCGCCGCGCCACTACACTGCCGTACTACATACGCGTCAGGCCCACAGCGTCGTGCGTCTTCCACGCGGCTAGCACCCCTCCACCGCATGCGGCCGTCGGGACGGCCGTCCGCATTGGACTTGTGAGGACTCACGTGAGCTCGAAACCTGTCGTACTCATCGCTGAAGAGCTGTCGCCCGCGACCGTGGACGCGCTTGGCCCGGACTTCGAGATCCGGCACTGCAACGGAGCGGATCGAGCCGAACTGCTCCCGGCCATCGCCGACGTGGACGCGATCCTGATCCGCTCCGCGACCAAGGTCGACGCCGAGGCCGTCGCCGCCGCGAACCAGCTGAAGGTCGTCGCACGAGCCGGCGTCGGCCTGGACAATGTCGACGTCTCCGCCGCCACCAAGGCCGGCGTGATGGTCGTCAACGCCCCCACCTCGAACATCGTGACCGCCGCCGAGCTGGCCTGCGGTCTCATCGTCGCCACCGCCCGCCACATTCCGCAGGCCAACGCCGCGCTGAAGAACGGCGAGTGGAAGCGCAGCAAGTACACGGGTGTCGAACTCGCCGAGAAGACCCTCGGTGTCGTCGGTCTCGGGCGGATCGGTGCGCTGGTCGCTCAGCGCATGTCCGGGTTCGGCATGAAGGTCGTCGCCTACGACCCCTACATCCAGCCCGCCCGCGCCGCGCAGATGGGCGTCAAGGTGCTGTCGCTGGACGAGCTGCTCGAGGTCTCCGACTTCATCACCGTCCACCTGCCCAAGACCCCCGAGACCGTCGGCCTCATCGGTGACGAGGCGCTGCGCAAGGTCAAGCCGAGCGTGCGCATCGTCAACGCCGCGCGCGGCGGCATCGTCGACGAGGAGGCGCTGTACTCCGCCCTCAAGGAGGGCCGGGTGGCCGGCGCCGGCCTCGACGTGTACGCGAAGGAGCCGTGCACCGACTCCCCGCTCTTCGAGTTCGACCAGGTCGTCGCCACCCCGCACCTCGGCGCCTCCACCGACGAGGCGCAGGAGAAGGCCGGTATCGCCGTCGCCAGGTCGGTGCGGCTCGCCCTCGCCGGTGAGCTCGTGCCCGACGCGGTGAACGTCCAGGGCGGGGTCATCGCCGAGGACGTCAAGCCGGGCCTGCCCCTGGCCGAGCGCCTCGGCCGCATCTTCACCGCGCTCGCCGGCGAGGTCGCGGTCCGCCTCGACGTCGAGGTGTACGGCGAGATCACCCAGCACGACGTGAAGGTGCTGGAGCTCAGCGCCCTCAAGGGTGTCTTCGAGGACGTCGTCGACGAGACGGTGTCGTACGTCAACGCCCCGCTGTTCGCCCAGGAGCGCGGCGTCGAGGTGCGGCTGACCACCAGCTCGGAGTCCACCGACCACCGCAACGTCGTCACCGTGCGCGGCACGCTCTCGGACGGCGAGGAGGTGTCGGTCTCCGGCACCCTGGCCGGCCCGAAGCACCTGCAGAAGATCGTGGCCGTCGGCGAGTACGACGTCGACCTCGCCCTTGCCGACCACATGGTCGTGCTGCGGTACGAGGACCGTCCCGGTGTTGTCGGCACGGTGGGGCGCATCTTCGGTGAGGCGGGCATCAACATCGCCGGTATGCAGGTCGCTCGTGCGGCGGCGGGGGGCGAGGCGTTGGCTGTCCTGACCGTCGATGACACGGTGGCGCCCGGCGTGTTGGCCGAGGTTGCCGAGGAGATCGGGGCGACGTTCGCCCGCTCGGTGAACCTGGTCTGAGGTTGCCGTCGTCTGGGGGCTGCCGCCCCCAGGCCCCCGCTTCGGCCTGAACGGCCTCGTCCTCAAACGCCGGACGGGCTGAATGCGGCTGAACTGGTCTTGTTGCCGGAACGCCGGCCGGGCTGAGAAATCTCAGCCCGGCCGGCGTTTTCCTGTTCCCGTTACTTGTCGGCGACGTGAATCCCCCGCAGTGCCCGCGCCGCCAGTGCCGCCGCCCCGAGCAGGAGTACCGTGCCCGCGATCGCTGCCCCCTGCATTCCATTGGTGAACGCCTGGCGGGCCGCCGTTGCCAGGGCGTCACCCGTGCGCCCCGGCAGCTGAGCGGCGAGTGCCAGCGCGCCGCCAAGGGTTTCGTGGGCCGCGGACGGGGCCGAGGCCGGGATGTCGTGGCGGTAGACCGCCGTACCGATGGAGCCGAGCACCGCCATGCCCAGTGCGCCGCCGAACTCCGCGCCCGTCTCCATCAGGGAGGACGCCGAGCCCGCCCGCTCCACCGGGGCGCTGCTCATCGCGAGGTCCATGATCTGGGAGATGACCATGACGATCCCGGAGGCGAGGACGCCGCACGCGACCAGGACCAGACAGAGGGAGTCCGTGTCCGCGAAGGCCATCAGCGCGTAGCCGGCCGCGCCGATGGCGAAGCCCGCCGTGACGACGTAGGCGCGGTTGACGCCCTTCTGGACGAGGGCCGTCGCCATCGGGGCCGCCATGCCGATCGGCACCGAGGGGAGCAGCGCCCACAGGGCCGCCTCCATCGCGCTCTTGCCGAGCACCGACTGCAGGTACTGCGTGGTGAAGAACGCGGAGCCCAGCATCGCGAACGAGGCGACGAGGTTGAGGACGACGGACGGGGCGAAGCCGCGGCCGCGGAACAGGGCCGGGTCGATCAGGGGTGAGGCGGTGGTGCGCTGGCGGTGGACGAAGAGCGCCGCGAAGAGCAGGCCGACGGTGATCGAGACGACGTACCGGACGTTCCAGCCCTCGGACGGGATCTCCTTCAGGCCGTAGATGACGGGGAGCACGGCGGCCATCGACAGCGGGACGCTCGGCCAGTCGAACCGGCCGGGGGCGGGGTCGCGCGACTCCGGCAGCAGGAACGGGCCGAGGACGAGCAGCAGCGCCATCGCGGGCAGGTTGACCAGGAAGACCGAGCCCCACCAGAAGTACTGGACCAGGACACCGCTCATCACCGAGCCGAGCGCGATGCCGGCCGTCATCACGCCGGACCACATGCCGATCGCCTTCGCGCGCTGGCCGGAGTCGGTGAACATGGTGCGGATCAGCGCCATCGTCGACGGCATCAGGGTCGCGCCGCCGATGCCGAGGACCGCGCGGGCCGCGATGAGGGTCTCGGCGCTGTTCGCATAGGCCGCCGTGAGGGACGCGATGCCGAAGGCCGCTGCGCCGATCAGGAGGAGCTTGCGGCGGCCTATGAGGTCGCCCAGGGAGCCCATCGTCATCAGCAGGCCGGCCAGGACGAAGGCGTAGATGTCGAAGATCCACAGCTGCTGGGTCCCGCTCGGCTCCAGGTCCGCGCTGATCGCCGGGATGGCGAAGTAGAGGACCGAGACATCCATCGAGACCAGCAGCAGCGGGAGCATCAGCACGCCCAGTGCGGTCCATTCGCGGCGTCCGGCGAGGCCGCCGGCCGGGGTTGTGGTGCTCGTCGAGTTCGTCATGACGGTGACTGTACGAGCGTCTTAAACGCTTGTCTAGAACGTTTGTATAAGTCACGCGTATAGGACGGTTGTATGGATCGGCGGTAGGGTGTGGGCATGGGACACCGCGAGGATCTGCTCGAAGGCGCCAAGCGCTGCCTGCTGGAGAAGGGGTTCCTGCGTACGACCGCGCGGGACATCGTCAAGGAGTCGGGGACGAACCTGGCGTCGATCGGCTACCACTACGGGTCGAAGGACGCGCTGCTGGTGCAGGCCTACGTCTCCCTGGTCGAGGCCATGGGTGACCGGTTCGAACCCGGCGGGGAGGGAGAGGCCACGAAGTCGGCGCCCGCCGGGTCGCTCGAGCGCTTCCAGGCGGTGTGGGCGAACATCGTCGGTGCGGTGGACGAGTCGCGTGCGATCTGGCTGCTGAGCTTCGAGCTGATCCTCCAGGGTGACCGGATGCCCGAGGTGCGCCGGATGCTCGTGGACGCGCAGGAGCAGGGCCGGTCCGGGTTGTTGCCCCTGTTCAACGACATTCCGGAGGAGGAGCAGGGCGAGGAGGTCATCGGCACGGAGGGCCGCCTCTACCAGACCCTGCTCCAGGGGCTCATGGTGCAGTGGGTCTTCGATCCGGACTCGGCGACAAACGCCGAGCAGCTCACCGAAGGGCTGCGCCGCGTGATCGAGGGCGTCACGGAGAGGTGACGCCGACCCGCACGTCCCTGGCCGCAGCCGGCCCGGGGTGGCGGAGGTCACGCAGGGCCGGTGCCAGCGCGCTCAGCATCAGCACCGCCGTCGCCGCGAAGGCCCACGGATAGCCGGTCAGGCCCGCGAGGACGCCGAAGCCGGCGGCACCGACGCCCATTCCACCGTCGTAGGCGAGGTTCCACAGTGCGCTGACCGTGCCGTAGGAGGAGGCGGAGACCCGCGCGTACATCAGGGTCAGTGTGGCGTTCTGGGCGATGCCGAAGCCGGCCCCGAACAGGGCGGTCCCCGCGACGACGGCGATCGTGCTCCCGGTCCCGGCGATGGCCAGCACACCCGCCGCCGACAGGAGCAGGGCGGGCACGACGAGCCGGGCACTGCCGTGCCGGTCGCCGTACCGGCCGGCCACCCAGCGGGACACGGTCGCGGCGGCGGGCTGCACGAACAGCGCGACGGTGACCACTCCGGCGGATGCCGACGGGAGGGCCAGCGGCAGGAAGGTGACCAGGATTCCGGCGGCCGTCGCGGTGGCACCGAACACGACGACGGGGCGCAGCAGGGCGCCGGTGCGCAGCCCGCGGACCACGCCCACCGACTGCTCCGACCTCGTCTCCCGGTCCGGCAGTCCGAGCACGGAGACGATCGCGGCCAGCGCCGCCACGCCCCCGGCCACGGCGACCGGCCCGTACCCCACCCGCCCGGCCAGCCACAGCCCCAGCGGCAGGGCGATCAGCGACGGCACCCCGGACACCACGCCCACCACCGCGAGGCCCTCGCCGCGGCGCTCGGCCGGGATCAGCGACGCGGTCAGGGCGCCGCCCGCGACGATCGTGAGCGCGAAGCCCAGGCCGCGCACCAGGCACACCGCCACGATCCACGCCATGCTCCCGGAGACCGTCAGCAGCACGGCGGGGGCGCCGAGCAGGAACAGGCCGGCCATCAGGGTCGCCCGGTATCCGTAGCGCGCGACGAGCCGGGGCGTGACCAGTTCGCCGAGGACCGTGGAGAGCATCAGGGAACCGGTGGCGAGGCCCGCCGCGCCCCCGCCGCCCGCCTCGGCGGCGTAGGCCGGCACCACCGACAGCAGCAGGAAGAAGCTGACGCTCGCGCCGATCATGCTCACGAAGCGGAGCAGCAGGGGGCGGGTCAGCAGGGGCGGCCGGGCGGCCGGAGCAGTGGTCAGGTGCCGGGAGTTCGCCGAAGTCGTCATGGAAACCACGCTAGGGATCGACCGGCCTCCCGCTAAGCTCCAATTCCATGCCTGTGCAGTGGGCCGGTTTGTCACCCGAACTGCTTCTCACCGTCGACCGGGACGGCGGGGAGCGGCTGTGTGCGCAGCTCGAGGGACAGCTGCGCGAAGCCATCCGCTCGGGTCGGCTGCAGTCCGGCGAACGCCTCCCGTCCTCTCGCGAACTCGCCCGCGTCCTGGGCCTGTCCCGCGGCCTCGTCCAGGACTGCTACGCCCAGCTGCAGGCCGAGGGCTACCTCGTCACCCGCGTCGGCTCGGCCACCCGCGTGGCGGCCTGCGCGCAGGTCGAGCCGCCCCCCACGGCGCCCCCGCCCGACGCCCGCCCCCGCCTGCTCGCCGACTTCCGGCACGGCGTCCCGGACCTGGCCTCCTTCCCGATCGCCGACTGGCTGTGGGCGACCAGGGAGGCGGCCCGCACGATGCCGACCGCGGAGTTCGACTACGGGGATCCGCGCGGCAGTTCGGCTCTGCGCGAGGTGGTGGCCGGCTATCTGCGACGGCTGCGCGGCGCCGCCGCCGACCCCGCCCGTACCGTCGTCTGCTCCGGCTATGCGCAGGGCCTGAGTCTCGCCCTGCGCGCCCTCGCCCGGACCGGGGTGCGGGTGGTGGCGTACGAGGACCCGGGCGGACCCGACACCGCCACGGCGGCCGCGGAGGCGGCGGGCCTCACGGCCCTGCCGGTCCCGGTCGACGAGGCAGGCGTCGACGTACGGGCGCTGGAGGCGACCGGCGCCCGGGCGGTGATCGTGACTCCGGCCCACCAGTGGCCGACGGGTGTCGTGCTGACGCCCGCCCGCCGCCATGCGCTGACCGAGTGGGCGGCGCGGCGGGACGCGTACCTCATCGAGGACGACTACGACGCGGAGTTCCGCTACGACCGCGAACCCGTCGGCGCCCTCCAGGGCCTCGCCGCCGACCGCGTGATCTCCATCGGCACCGTCAGCAAGTCCCTCGCCCCCGCCCTGCGCCTGGGCTGGCTGCTGTGCCCACCCGCACTCGTGGACATGGTCACCGACCTCAAACGCATCGCGGACCGCGGCTCACCCGCCCTCGACCAGCTCGCCCTCGCCCGTCTGATCGAGTCGGGCCGCTACGACCGCCATCTGCGCCGCATGCGCACGACGTACGCGGCCCGCCGCACCGCCCTCGTCTCCGCCCTGGCCCAACACGCCCCGGAGGTAAGGCTGTCGGGGCTGGCGGCGGGGTTCCACGCGGTGGCGCACCTGCCGTCCGGCGCCGACGAGGCGACCGTCGTGACGCAGGCCCGCGCCCGCGGAGTCGGCCTGTACGGCATGAGCGCGTGCCGCGCCTCGGGAGCCGCGACGCCGCCTCAACTGGTCCTGGGGTTCGGGAATGTGACGGAACGTGGGATCGCGGAGGGGGTCGCGGCCGTGGCGGATCTTCTGGGGACGCCGACGCCGACGCCGACGCCGAGGACGTGACGGATGGCGGTTGCGGCGTCCGGTGCGACGTGCGCCGGACCGTACGCCGCTTCGGTCCACGGCCGGCGACTGCACCATCGAGCAGATCCATCCGGCGGGCGACCACGAACTGGTGATGGCCAGGGCCGAAAAGTGATCCACTGCAGGCGAGGCCGAAACCGCCACGGCGGGCCCGCTGGTCTTCCGCTCCGGGCGCTACGTGCGGCCGGCATCTTGAGTGGAAAGTTTTCAACAGTCCTATGACGGACGGGATGTGGATCCCGCAGAAAGGCGCGAGCAACGATGAGCTACACCGGTGAGGTCCAGGCCGGCGGCCCCGGGGACACCCGGGAGACGACCGACCTGGTGATCACGAAGATTTCGGTCGGTGAGATCGACAACAACGTCTACCTACTGCGCTGCCGGACGACCGGAGAACAGCTCCTGATCGACGCGGCCGCCGAGCCACGGACACTGCTCGACCTCATCGGGGACGGCGGCCTGGCCACGGTGTTCACCACGCACCAGCACTGGGACCACCACCGGGCCCTGGCCGACGTGGTCGCCGCGACCGGCGCCCGCTCCCTCGTGGGACGCGACGACGCCCCCGGTGTCCCGGTCGCCGACGTCCTGGTCGACGACGGCGACACCGTGCGGGCCGGAGCCGTGTCCCTCACCGCGATCCATCTGGTGGGGCACTCGCCGGGTTCCACCGCGCTGCTCTACCGGGACCCGAACGGGCATCCGCACCTGTTCACCGGAGACAGCCTCTTTCCCGGCGGCATCGGCAACACGGAGAAGGACCCGGCGCGCTTCGCCTCCCTCCTCCACGACGTCGAGACGAAGATCTTCGCCGAACTCCCGGACAACACCTGGATCTACCCGGGCCACGGCAAGGACACCACGCTCGGAGCGGAGCGGCCGTCGCTGCCGCAGTGGCGGGAACGGGGCTGGTGACGCGCGAGCGGCATCAGGCAGTCACCCGAGGGCACGGTTGAACCGCGTTGCCCAGCGCAGCGCGTGGGCTTCCCGCCGTCTTCTCGTGGATACGGGCCAGTCTCCAGATCAACTGGCTGGGTGTCTTCGCGGGACCGATGCCGGCCTTCTCGCTCACTGCGGACCGGGGCGACTCCGCCTCGTACACCTGATTCGCTCGGGCTCGGCTCGATCGTCGGCAACGCGCTCGGGGGCGTCCTCGCAGACCGGTACGGACGACGCGTCACCCTTGTCTCCGGCTTGTCTCCGGCCATGTCCGGACCGCAGTCAGCGTGGCCGCTCCGGGGCTCGTGCAGGACCGTATGGCCGTGGCTGCCGCCACGTTCGCAGTGGGTGGCGGTCTCCGCCGTTCTGGCCGGGTTTGCGGATCCTGGAGCACGACTACAGCCTCGCCCCCTTCAACGCCATGTGCAGCAGCAGCCGGTCCTCGCCGTCGTCCAGGTCGAGGCCCGTCAGCTGTTCCACACGGGAGAGGCGGTAGTACAGGGTCTGGCGGTGGATGCCCAGTTCGGCGGCGGTGCGGCCGGCCTGCCCGGCGCAGTCGAGATAGATCTCGGCGGTGCGGGCGAGTTCTCGGTGGGCGGGGGACAACAGGGCGTCTACGACGGGGTCGTGGGCCACCTCCGCGGGCAGCGAGGTCAGCAGGCGGAACGGGCCGATGTGCGCCCACTCGGCGACAGGACCGAACCGGGTCTCCGCCAGCGCGGCCCGCGCCGCCGCGGAGGCCTCCCGCCAGGCAACCCCCAGCTCGGCGAGCCCGACGCGCGCCGAGGCGATCCCGGCAGCCGCCGTCCCGGCACCCGCACCCTCCAACAGCCGCCCCGCCGCCGAAGCCGCCGGAGTCAGCACGTCCGTCGAGCGCAGGCGGACCAGCAGGGCGAGGGACTGGGACGCCGCCCCCCACGGCACCGTGCACAAGGCCGTCGCACCCGGCACCGTACGGACCGAAGGGGCGTCGTCCGGATCGGCGGACGGCCAGGGGGTCACGCAGACCACCGTGTGGAGGCCGTCGGCGCGCGACCCGAGCGCGGTGCGCAGTTCCGCCACCGCCATGTCCTGCTGCCAGCCGCGTTCGGCGGTGAGCACGGCCCGCAGTTCCCGGGTGAGGTCGGCGCCGTGCTGGGCCTCGTCCGCCAGCAGCGCGCCGATGCGGACCGTCACGTCCATGGCCGCGGTCAGTTGCTGCCCGGTCGGGCCCGGGTCGTCGTCCAGCAGCCACACATAACCCAGGACGACACCCCTGTGGCGCACGGGGAGACAGATCCGTCCCCGGTACACGCCCGCCTCCGGCGTGCGCGGGATCCGGACCGGGCCTGCCGCCCGCGTGATGCCGAAGCCCTCGAACCAGGTACGGACCGCCCTCGTCGAACGCCGGGTGAGGATCGAGCGGGTGCGCACCGGGTCGAGGGCCGACGCGTCGAGGTCGCCCTCACTGTCGTACGCACCGAAGGCGATCAGCTCGAAGTCACGGTTCTCGAGCGTCGCCGGCGCCCCCAGAAGCTCGGAGATCTCGTCGACGAGTTCCTGGTAGTCACTCCTGTATTCCGACGTCACTCGGGCATTCTCCCGCATTTCAGCGGTGCCTTCATACATCTGTCTGAGATCTGCGGCACGGATGCGTGACAGCTGTCGATGGCAGAGCATCAGAGGGATCCTTAGGTTTCACGGTGGTTCTATCTGCTGGTTTGTGGAGGTGCCCCGTGCTGGGTCCCGTGATTCTCGCCGCGTCGCACAGCGACCGGATGCGACGCCTGATCTCGGCGGCCCCGGTGACCAGGCAGGTCGTCGACCGCTTCATCCCCGGTGAGACCGTCGACGACATCGTGCCGATCATCAAGGACCTCACCGGCCGGGGTCTGGAGCTGACGATGGACGTCGTCGGCGAGGACATCACCACCCCCGAGCAGGCCGCCGCGGCCAGGGACGCCTATCTGGCGCTGGTCGGCCGGCTCGGGGAGCTGGAGCTGGGCGAGCAGGTCGAGATGTCCGTCAAGCTGTCGATGTTCGGGCAAGCGCTGAACGGCGGCCACGAGCTGGCCCTCGGGAACGTGCGGCCCGTCGTCGAAGCCGCCGCCGCCATCGGTACGACGGTCACGCTCGACGCCGAGGACCACACCACCCTCGACTCGATGTTCGCCATCCACGAGGAGCTGCGGAAGGACTTCCCGCAGACCGGCTGCGTCATCCAGGCCTACCTCTTCCGCACCGAGGCCGACGCCCGCCGCCTCGCCGGGAGCG
>Ga0307512_10004359_pt1 | contig 15591 bp, 23 predicted proteins | sample 14_EM_MG_FD_200267 | JGI IMG/M metagenome (GOLD analysis project Ga0307512, IMG submission 200267) | Populus trichocarpa ectomycorrhiza microbial communities from riparian zone in the Pacific Northwest, United States - 14_EM | ecosystem: Host-associated > Plants > Roots > Unclassified | place... | reverse complement strand
GTGCTGATTGAATAAATATCGGCTTTAAACCCACTGAAGCTGAATATGCTTACTGGCTACAGAACATAATTGAAATAGACAGCACCAAGTATTTAAATGAAACTAGCCAAGAAGACCAAACAAATTTAAGAGAACAATTTAAAGAACATTATAAAATTTCTGAATTAAAGCAACAGTTAATTATTGCTCAAGAAAAATTAAAAGGAGAAATTCCTTGGGAAGAGTGAGAAACGGAAGTAGGTTTAATAGGCTATATAAAAGAATTAACTGAAAAATTAAGTTCTATTTTCCAAGATGGGAAAGATTGGAGTTTACTAGATGAAGAAGAATTTCATCCCATTATGGAAAAAAGTCGAAAAGATATCCACGGCATTACTTTAAAAGAACAGTGAATAACAACTGATTTTTCTTATCAAGAAGTAGCCGAATGATTAAAAGTTGGAGTTAAATATTTTGAAGTAGAATTGGCTACTTGGTTAAGAGACAAAAAACAATTACAACCTCACCAAGTTAAAAATATTGAACCATTAAAAAAAGAATGAAAAGATGAACAACAAATTTATATGTAAAATATAATATTATGAGACTACGAGAAATTAATCAAGTAGAAAGAAATGTTAGTTTACTTGAATCTAAAAAAATATTAACAGATATGATAACTAAATTAGAAGGAGGATATTGTGTGGTGGTTGGTCATAAAAAAGATTATCAAGAATTAGGAAATGAATTATTAAAAGAGTGGGAAAAACTTTCTTTTCATTATCCTTATAATACTCCTTTGCTTACTGAACTGAAAGAAAAATTAGAAAAAATAAACAAAAATCAAGTAGAAAAGATGGAAAAATATCAAGCTTTAGCTGATTGTCAAGAATTGTTAAAAGAATGTTAAAAGATTATTGACAAAGCAAGTATAAAGATTGTCCTGAATGTGGTCAAAAGCAAGAAGTTTTTCAGTTAACAGCTTATTTTGTTTGTAAATATGAAGACTGTGGTTATCAGGAAAAAGAATATATTAAAATTAACCAACGAGAAAAAGAAGTTCAAAAGGTTATTGAAGAAATGGTTAATTATTTATTAATTAATGATGAGGAATATTTAGGAACTGTTCCTTCCATTTATTATCCTGAAATGGCTTTAGTAGATGGTGATATTTGTGCTGGTTGATACCAACCTAGTCCTCATTCCATATCTATTCCACGTAAAACATTTTATTTGCCTAATTCAGATATTGTAGAAGTAACTAGTCATGAAACGGCTCATGTTCCTTGTGAACCTTTTATCCCTTCTTATGATACCACGGGAGGACATATTGAAAAATGACATCAAAAATACATGGATTATCGCAGAAAGGCATTCAGTAAGTTCTCTTCTTTTGCTAATCAAAAAAATTCGGAAGCTTGATTTAGTATTAATCAAACCAAAGAAAAATATAAAACAAAATATAAATTTGACCTAGAAGATTTCAAATATGACCCTTATGAAGATGATTAATAATTAATCCACCTTTTAAAAAAATAGTAAAATTATAATATAAAGCAGTTTGAGAACTAAATAATATGTCTCAAACTAATAGCAAAGTTCAACAACTTACTTCTAACAAAATAACCGTAAAGGATATTCATACTCGAAAAGAGTTTTGAAAAAAGCCTGGTGATGAAAACTACTTTGAATTAAAAATTTATACTGGGTGAAAATGGTGAGATAAAGATTATAAATTCTTACCTGTTCCTGATACTTACCAGCAAATTAAGCAGGAAACTTTAACTAAATTAAAAGAATTACCCAGCGAAGAGTATTACATTACTCGCAATCGCAATAATGTTTTAACCATTGTTTTTCAAAACAAAAGACAGTTAGACTTAGAAAGACCCGACATAGTTATTTTCTTTGGTGCTAATCCTCGCAAGCCAGAGTTAGAGGAAAAATTATGAAGATTATACTTTATTAATTCTATTGATTATATTAACAATGAAAATCTTCATGTTCAAATTACAGCCCAAAAAGATTATTTATGAAAATTTTATGGTAATTTAGCTAATAGCAAAGGAATGGCTAATATTACTACTTCCAATTTAGGTTTTGACCACATCAAGCACGAGGACGATTGAAATAAGCAAAACGCTCATAATTGTCCAGCTTGTGATATGTGCTTTGATTTTTGTGGTGATTTACGCAATAAAAGAGCTACTCCTTCCGGTTTTAAATCTCCTAAATTGGCTAATTGGCAACCTCAATTTAAGTTAATGTATACCTATGGGGCTAGTTCTCCTGGAACCTTTAAAACCTCGACTATTGAAATTATGGATGACCAAGGAGAAACCATAGTGTCTGTTCCCAATAGCATTCGGTTAAAAGCTTGAAACTCTAGAATAGATTTAGGAGGCATAATAAAAGATAGCAGTGGTTTGCCAACTTTACTTTTTTTAGTAGCTAAAGAGCACAGTAATAAAAAAGACTCTGATGCTCCTTTTTCCGACCCCATCAGATATCCTAGTAATAAAAATGATTACATTTGAGAGGAATTACCCGAATGTTATTGATTACAACCTCATTTATTAAATCACAGTTCAGCCCAATTTTATTTTCAAAAGAAAGTTTTATTTACAGCTAATTTAAGACATTTACATGTCAGAAGAAAAGATAATAAATGACAACTTGGTTATCGAATACTAATTAGAAGTTCTATTGCTGGTATTCTTTACTGTTTTGAAAGTGGAGATATCTTTTATAAATGGGAATTAAAAGTTCAAGGTAGTATTGTTAATACTACTATTCTTAATACCATGATAGGTAGTGTATTGAAAGGGGCTTTTGGAGGAGCAGTAGGAGGTGCCCTTAAAGGAGCTTTTAAAGGATTTTTAAGTGGAGGACCAATTAAAGCCCTCAAAGGAGCCATTAAAGGAGGAGCGAAGGGGGCTGACCAAGGAGCCGAAGAAGGAGCAAAAAGTGGAGGTAATAATTTATCTAATATCTTAACTGGAAAAAAATATGAAGAACTTTTAGGCTTGGAAAAAAAGAAAGGTAAGGGTAAAGACGCACCAGAAAATGAACAGCAAACAGAAAGACAAAAAAAATCCACAGCCAAAAGCCAAAATAGAATAGTTGAACCTTCTATTTTCTATGCTAATACGGTGGATTTTGATTATGACTTCTGAGAATTTGCTAATCGTTCAGTAGCCAATCCTTTCTACATTAGATTTGAACATTCGGAAGTTTTATATAATAATTTTCACAACAACAATAATAAATCACCTATCCAAAATATTCAGTGTCGTTTTAGTGCTTTTAAGCAATTAATTAAGGTAGGAAATTTTCAAGGTCAGGTCAATCTATTATGAGATATTGATAATTGATTTAGTGGCGTGTGTGGTCAAGGAACTTACTTTTATGATAAATTTGAAGAATTATTTAAGCCATGACAACCAAGATATAAAACTTTACAATCTTTCACCCATGGTGATACTTTTAATAGTGGAGTGGGAGTTGGAGAGGAAGAAGTAGAGATTATTGAAGAAGAGGTAGAAACAGTAGTAGGAGAATATGATAAAGGCAAAGCTCATGCTTCTTACGAAACCTACTTTCGCACTGAGGATGAAAGCCTTTTCAATGCTATTGTCGAAGGTTTAGGAATTCAAGACTACCATACTACTTATCAAGGAAGAGATAATAACTGAAATAAGAAAGCTCCTGATAATAAAAATGCTGCTTGTTGAGGTTGTGTGATTAGTAATTGTGAAGGAAAAGAAATTTCTATGAACCAAGGAGGAACAGTTTATACTTATTTTGACCAAGAGCAAAATGAAGAAATACCGATGGAATTACCAACTGACCAAGATTATATTTTAAAGGTAGGTAATGGTCAATTTATTGTTAAAACTACCGAGGAAACAGTTAATACTCGATTCAAGTTTGAAAAAACTGAGCAAGAAAAAGAGGAAGAATATAAAACAGAAGAATTTGACGAACCTGTTTATGATGACGATAATACTCAATCTCATGCTAATATTGGTGAAGTAGACCCTCACGAATTACCTTCCCTAGATAAAGATACTGAAACTAAAGAAAAACTAGAAGAAACCGAACAAAAATTAAAAGAAAAAGGTGGGGAAGTAGAAAAAGATTTTGAAAAGCAATTAGAAATTCAAAAAGAATTAGAGAGAGTAAGAGAACTAGAAAGACAGCTAGAAAGAGAACTTGAACGGGAGAAAGAACGCGACAGAGAGAAAGAGCGTGATTTAGAAAAGGAAAAATATCAAGAAAGAGAAAAACAAGCTGAACAGGAAAGAAAACAACGAGAAGCTCAATGAGAACAAGAGAAAAAAGATAAAGAAAGATTAGACCGAGAAGCTAAATTACGAGAAAAATTACAGCAAAAAGAAAAAGATAAAAAGGAGAAGGAAAAGAAAGATAAGGATAAAGAAAAAGAATAACAAATTATGAATTATAACCTATATCACATACTAATTGCTAAAAATTTAAAAAAAGAGGAAATTATTAGCCAAATTCACCAAAATTTGAACTTGGATAATATTAAGATTACCAAACTAAATTTATTAGTTGGCAACAGAACTAATGTTTATCAATTTACTAGCGATAATATTTCTTTTCGCTGAGAACAAGAAAATAAAGGAGGAATAGTGGAAATTTGAGAAGAAAATATTAATGGCAAAAATTTAGTAAAAAAAATAACTTACTAATAAAATTATAATATGAGCCAATGTTTTAAATGCCAAAAAGCAACAGTAAATTCAGGAGAAGTTTATTATCGCTTTAAAAAAGTAGGTGAAAACAACTTTTCTACTCATTGCTGCGAAAATTGCTGAAATAACTATAAAACTCAAATTCTTAAAACGGATAAAAATATTATTTCGGTATCAGGAGAGCAAGGTAATTCACACCAAATAGTTTATAGACAAAAGATTTGTGTTAACTGTAATAAACACAAAAGAGCCTTATGTCAATGTCCTTTACAAGAAAATGAATGAAGGTGTTTAGATTGTCGTAGTAGTGATGGTATTCAAGATATGAATAGCAAAGGTTGGTGTAAACTATGTGATAGTAAACATATAGAAATTAACGCTAATGACCTTCATTTTACTACTACCGAATGTTCTTCTTGCAATAAAGTTAAAGAAGTAAATTATCACAATCTTTCGGGACAAGAACTTCAAGAACAAAAAGAAGCAGCTAAAAAAAACTGAGAAGAAAGTAATGAATGATGTCAATGTTCTAGTAGAGAGAGAGAGAGAGAGAGAGAGAGAAGATTCACCTAGAAACTCTAATAATTCTGATAAACCTTTTGACTGAAAACCTTTATTAATAGGAGGAATTATAGTAGGTGTTATAGTTATAATTGGCTTAATATTTTACTTTATAAAAAGAAATAAACATCATGAATAGAGAAAATAAACCAATTATAAATAGCTGTAATACTTGTCGTTCTCCTATTTATTTAGGAGAACCAGTGTATAGTTCCCAAGATAGTAAGGGTAATAGTAAAACAGGTGGAGTTTATGGAGGAGCTAGTCATACTCCTGAGCGTTCTAATACCACTTATCATGGAGGAACTTATGCTGAAAATACTAATTGAACTCATAATCAAGAAGTTTGAACCCAATGCTTTCGTTGTTATGATGAATGACAAGAAGAATTAAGATTAAAAACTGAATGAGATAAAAAGCACGGAATGTGAATGTTCATTTCTATTATTCCTTGTATATTAATAAGTACTTTAATTGCTTGATTAATTTATAAAGAAAATACTCAATTATTTAAAACCTATGCTCTTTATTATGGTATTGGAGCATTAGTAGTAGGATTGATAATTGGCAGTATTATTAATCATTTAAAAAATGGTTCAGCTCCCAAAGTAGATAGATATCGCATTAGAGTTAGAAAATAAATTGTATAATGTCGGAAATTAAGAATTCATTCTTTGAAACAAAATATTATTGGTGTAAAAACTGCGATGAAACTATTAAGTTACTTTTATATTTATTTGATGGTTTTTATAATTCAGAAAATATAAGCAAATTAAACCAACAGGAAGAAGCAAGAGAAAGAAAATTTAAAGCTGAACATAACGAAAATTGTAAGAAGAATAAAATAATAGATAATATATCTGAAATATCTAATCTCATTGAACAAAAATTAACCGAATTCAGAATAAAAAAAGCAGAATTAGAAAGAACATTTTTAGAAAGAAAAGATATTGTCAATTTAGAAAAATACTTTGGTCATAATTTTTTTTGAATATTAATCAATTCAGTCTACAGTCATTTTCGAAAACAACTAAATAGTGAAATTTTTCCTTATACTCCCAATTGTATAGTTTTTAGTGGATTTAAAGAAAGTGATAGAAATAGAGGATGAGTTAGTTGAGATATATTCCGTTGTAGAGTAAACAATAATTATCTTATAAAGCAAGTTCTTTCTCTTTCTTTAAATAAGAAGTTTAAAACTGAGTCGACTGATTTAACGAGTCAAATATCAGAGTATAATTTTTTACAACTAATGAAAACTTTATCTCATGAAATATCTCACTGTTTATTGAGTGATTTTTATCGTATTTACGGATATAATGGAGAATATAGTCATCGTCTCGAACACGAAAGATTAATAGCAATAATTGAAGAATATTTATGAAAAACAGAAGAAATAAAGCTTATAGTTCCTTTAATTATTGATTTTATTAAAGAAAAGATAGAATATGTTAAAGAAAATATTTGACATTTAGAAGAAGAGGAAAAACAATTGGCAACAGAAGAAATAGTAAGCAAAAAAAACAAAAGAGAAAAAATTAAGGAAAATCTAAAATATTTAGCTCATTTGCAAATAGACTTGGAAAAAATAAAAGAAAAGTAAATTATTTAAACCTTGCCCTTCCCCATAAACTCCATAATTATCTCTTTGCTCTGACTATCAGCAAAATATAATTGATTAGTTTCTCAATATCACAATAACTCTTCTTTTAAATAACTCTCTTCAATAGGGAATTTAGTTAATTGTTGACTATCTCGCCTTTGCTCATTATTAATATAGTATTCAGTAATATTTTTGATTTCTTCTCGATTACTAATTTCCTTACTATCTTTACTAATAAAGAATAAAAAGCCTTTTTTAGTTTGATAAAGAATACAGTTATTAAAAACATACTTAGCTAACGAACCATTAATAAACTGACACATTTTTAAGTCTTCTTCTCTAGCAAAAAAGTTATTTCACATATTCACACAGTTTTCATCAATACACTTACACTCTTGCTCTTTTAAGCATTTAGTAGGTTTATAAAGCGAAAGTAATTCTCCCTGCTCATTTTCTAGGTAAATTATTTCATTAGCAAATATTCTTTCTTTTAACTTATTTAGTTGCTTGCGAATAATTGGTAAGAAATTAGCCATAAATGGTCTAAACCTATCATAAGGATTAGCAATATAAGTTAATTTGGGTGCTGGTTGTTCTCTTTCTCTTCAAGCACTACCAATTAACTCTTTTATTTTATCTTCTTCATCCTTTAAATATTCTTCTCCTGATTTGGGATTAACAATAGCTTCATCAAAGATTATTTCCTTAATAGTTTGGGTATAGTTTTCCCTGGCTTTATAAGAACTAAACAATTCAATCATAAAACATTTCATAGTTCCGTTATACTTTACTCCTCTCGTAATCGCATCTCAGACTAATTCCATATCTTTTTCTTTAACTTCATTATCTTGACAGTATTTAGCAATTACTCGCTTTCAACTTTCTAAGGAACCTGTTCTAATACTATCAAATTGTCTTCTTAATCAAATAAATTCATGGTTCTCTTTCTCTATTTGTTCTAATATGCGATATTTAGTACTAAAAGATTTACCTGAACCACGTCCTCAAATAATAATCTTTACTTTTGCTGAATGCTGAAAGATAGGTAATAATCGTAAATATCTTTTGTCTTTACTACTCATTTTCTTTTTCTATATAACAATCCTCACAAAAGAAACCTTTTAAAGTATTTATTAAATTATCTTCACTAAAATATTTCTGACAGCCTGAGCAAGCCAAGGAATTTTTATTGTAGGACATATATAATTATTTTACTAAAAAGTTTATCCTTTAGGATAAAAAAAGCTTCTTTAGAAAATGTTTACTAAAGTAAAAATCCATAACTAATCACTAAAAGCCCTTATCCTTCTCAATTTATTCTTAATCATTCCCCAAGTGATTATTAACTTTGGGTAATAATAAGAATTAGAACTTAATTGGTTAAAGAATACTTACCAGCTCTGCTGGAAGTTTCTAATTCCAATTAAAATAAACTAATTCTGACTTAACCCAAGCTTAAATATTCCTATTAAGGAATTACAGACAAGAATAGAAAGAAGAGAAGGAATAAGCAAAATACTACAAAAACCTATATATGCCAAGTATTTTATCACTTGACCCATCAGGGACTAGTCAAACAGGTTATTTTTACTTTGAAAACTGAAATAACTGAGAAATAGGAACCATTACTGGTCAAAATTACCTAATTCAAGCTAAAAACATTGAAAATCTACTGAAAAATAAAACACCAACTAATTTAGTCTGAGAAACTAGTTATTGGTGAAAAACTAATAAAGCCCAAAAAGATTTACAAGAATTAGTTTATTTAAATGGGGTTCTTGGTTATTTAGCTGATAAATATAACTTACTAGGCCAAACTATATTAAATCATAGCGTTAAAGAAGCTTTGAATAGTAAAACTATTGAAGGATTAAAAAAGGTTAATAATCATTATGAATTTAAAGGAAAAGAATTAAATGAGCATGAAACTGATGCTTTAATTGTTTTTTGAATTTACTGAGTAAGAATATTAAAAAAAGAATGACCTTTTTCTTAATCTAATATATTCAGTAGTCTTTCCGAAATAATATAATAAAATAATAATATAGATTAAAGTGTTAGTGAATTAGTCAATAAAGCCTTAATAATTCGAGGTTTTATTTACTTTTCATAAACATCGAAACTATCTTTAATTATTAATAATAAATACTATATATCGCATTATGACTCGCTCCCTCAAAAAAACTCCTTTTATTAGCAAAAGATTATTAGTAAAAGTTCAACGGTTAACCAATGAAGATAAGCATGGGAATTTTAAAATCTATCAACGTAGTCAGATTATTTATCCAATATTTGTTGGACATAGTGCGGAAATTTACAATGGTCATAAATTCACTAAAATTAAATCGATTAGTTTAGAAATGGTTGGTAAATGTTTTGGGGAATTCGCTCCAACTCGAAAATCCGGTTTACATGGTGCCACTGGTAAACGTTAAAATAATATATATTTATGGAAGCAAAAGAACATTTAATCTACTGTTATCACAACAAAAAATTGCCTATTGCTCCCTCAAAAATAAATTTGATAGCTGATTTAGTACGCAAAAAAGAAATTAAACAATCATTAGCCATTTTGTGCTTTTTACCACAAAAAGGAAGTAAAATTCTTTATAAAATTTTACAAGGCATGGAAAAGCAGATTGACAATCAAAAACCAACTAGTGATTTACCAGCCTCAGTTTTTATTCAACAAATTTTGATTGGACCAGGTCGAATACAAAAAAAAGTATCATTTCGTGCCAAAGGGAGGTCAGACTTAGTAAGAAATCGAAGTACTTATTTGATGATAAAACTACAAAAAAAAACAACTAATGGGTCAAAAATCTAATCCTTATCTTTTACGCTTGGGTATTAACCAAGTTTGAAACAGCAATTATCTTGCTCCGAAAAAAGAACAAGTTAAATGACTAAAACAAGACAAAACCATTCGAAATTATCTTTTTAAAAGATTTTTTGAAGTAACCCAAGTAAAAATCGAGCGCACGCTAAATGATTTATTTCTTTATGTTTATGCAATTAACATTAGTTTATTAATGGGAGAAAATAGTCAAAATTTAGATAAGATTCTCAAAAAAATTTACTCATTAGTAGATGATAAAGTTTCTGTTAGATTTAATTTAATGGAAGTAAAAGAAATATATAGTTCAGCACCGGCTATTGCTCGTCATTTAGCTAGTCAGTTTGAAAGTCGGATTTCTTCACGGATGTCTTTAAATAATGCCGCTGATGAGGCAATCAGACAAAGAGAAGTAAAAGGAGTTAAAATTAGTGCTAGTGGGCGTTTAGATGGTAGCGAAATCGCTCAATCAAAAAAAATTGTTAGGGGAAGGATGCCGTTAAGCACTTTGCGAAGTGATATTGACTATGGTTTTGCTGAAGCAACCACTAATTATGGTAAAATAGGAATTATGGTATTAATTTATAAAGGAGAAAAATATGCTCACACCAAAAACAAAATATAGATTTAGTCATCGTTTATCCTATGAAGGTTCAACGAAAGGCAATAAAAAATTACACTGAGGAAACTACGGTTTACAAGCCTTAGAGGGAGCTTGGATTACCACTAACCAAATCGAGGCAGCCCGAAAGGTAATTAGTAAATACACCAAAAAGTCAGGAAAAATGATAATTAACCTTCAAGCTAATTTACCAAAAAGTAAAAAACCATTAGAAGTAAGAATGGGTGGAGGAAAAAGCGGTATTGACCGCTGAGTAGCAGTAGTAAAAAAAGGATTAATAATTTTTGAAGTAAAAGGTCTAACTAATGAGATTGCTACTAAAGCTTTATTAGGCGCTACTCATAAACTGCCCATCAAGTGTAAAGTTGTAAGTTATGAACCAAGTTAATAAAACTAAAAAAGAAACTAAGGAAATTACTCCGGAACAAATGTTATTTCGTTTACGTCAACAAAAAATTGCTTTAAATTTTAAAAAGGCAACTGGAGAATTACCAAAAACTCATCTATTAAAAGAAGTTAAAAAACAAATTGCTCGTTTGCTTACTCAACAAAAAAAAGAAAAAAATAATCATGGTACAAGTTTATAAAGGAAAAGTCATAACACTTAATAACCCAAAAACAGTTGGTGTTCAATTAGTTTTCTTCCACCAGCATCCGAAATATCACAAGACTTTAAAAGTAGTAAAGAAAATTCAAGCCCATAATGAAAACTTTTCTTTAAAAAAAAATGATGAAGTGATTATTAAAGCTAGCCGACCTTATTCAGCAACTAAACGCTTTAAAGTAGTTTCAGTAATTAATGAAGAAAAATAATAGTAAAAAAAATATATGTTAATTATTAACAACTGATGAGAAAAAAGAAACGAAACAAGAGGAAAAGTCCAAGCAAAATTTAATCAATCTTCTTTGTTTCAAGCTACTACTATTGACAAAATAATTTTAAATAGCGGAGTAGGTCAAGCCATTAATGATAAAAAATTTTTAGAAAGCACCATTAAAGCATTACAACAAATTACTGGTCAAAAACCAAAAATAACTAAAGCTAAAGATTCAATTATTACTTTTAAAACACGGGAAGGAATGGAAATTGGTTGTATGGTAACTTTACGTGGCAAAAAAGCTTATGAATTTCTTTTTCAATTAATCAATATTGCTTTACCAAGAGTTGGAAATTTCCGTGGTTTATCAACTAAAAGTTTTGATCATCATGGCAATTATAACTTAGGAGTTAGAGATTTAAATATTTTCCCTACTGTGGCTTATGATTTAACTTTTCGTAACCAAGGTTGCCAAGTTACTATTGTTTTTAAATCACGTTCAGTTGAAGAAAATAGTTATTATTTGAGTTCTTTAGGTTTTCCTTTTCAACCAAAAGAAAAAAGATAACTTGAAAATTTGTAAATAATGTAAGATTGAAATGAACTTTTTAATTAATGACTATACTGGAGATATTAAATGGGACAGATTAATTTTTCCAATAAATATGACCTTTTTAGTTCTTGCTTTTCTGATTTTATTTTTCTTAAAAGGAAATACCATTCGAAAAAAACTAAGAAAAAGATTTTTAGTAATGCTATTATTTTTTTTAAATTTAGTAGTTTGTGCTTGCTTTTATGATAGTGACGGAGATAATGCAGGAATTGGTGCTTTTTTTTATTTTACTCCTATTTTGATATCTTTAGTAATTTCTTTTTTTTGTTGATTGGCTTCTTTACTTAAAATCTTAGTAGTAAGCAAAAAAGCTTATTGACATAAAGGATTTTTATACCGAAAAGGAGTCTCTATTGAAAAGCAAAATAAAACTATGGTTGTAATGTCCTTAATAAGTCTTGTTTTTTTCTACTATACCTTTTCTTTCTTTTACGCTCAAAAAAATAATATTAATTTTGAGTTTTTTGTCTAGTTTTGCCTAGTCCTAATTAGTATTATACAAAAAAGTTTAGAGAAAGAAAGTTTCTGTATTTGGAGACTAAAAAAAATACCCAAGTTTATAATTATTAAAATGATAATATAATAAACTAGAACTTGTGAAACTAAAAAACAAACCACGAGGAACTGTCGATATTTTTCCGCCTCGCTCTTCAATTTATCAAAAAATTCAGCAAATTAGCAGTTATGTGTTAAAAAAAAATAATTATCAGTTAGTTATTTTTCCTACTTATGAATTTACTGAACTATTCACCTCTTCCTTAGGTTCAACTAGTGATGTTGTCAATAAAGAAATGTTTACCTTTTTTGACCGCAAAGGTCGTTCTTTAACTTTACGACCCGAAGGAACTGCCAGCACCGCTCGCTTAATTTGTCAAAACAAACTAGTTAATTCTAATAATCCGTTAAAATTATACTATTGAGGAAGTATGTTTCGTTATGAGCGTCCGCAAAAAGGTCGCTATCGTGAGTTTTACCAACTTGGTGTTGAACTAATTAATGCATCCGGGATAATAGCTGATTTTGAAATACTAAGAATAGCAAAAGACTTGTTAGAAACTTTTGCTATTAAAGACTTTACTTTTCAATTAAATTATCTAGGAAGCGAAAAAACTCGCGAAAGATATAAAAAAGAGTTAAAATCATTTTTTAGCAATAAAACTGATGAGTTATGCTCTGATTGTCAAAAAAGGTACCAAACAAATATTTTACGAATTTTAGACTGCTCTTATTGTTTTGGAAACTTTGCTTTTCCTTCTTATCAAAAAAGTTGAGACAATGAAGACAACGGATATATTGAAAAACTTAATCAAATTTTAGATAGTGATAATTTTCCTTACACTTATAACTATAAACTAGTAAGAGGTTTAGATTATTATACTGGATTAGTTTTTGAAGTAAAATTAATGGACAAAAATGCTATTTTGGGTGGTGGTCGTTATGATGAATTAATTGGCAAAATTGGTGATAAATCTTTAGCGGCTGCTGGCTTTGCCATTGGAATTGACCGCTTAGTTAATTATTTATTAGACAACTTTATCAACAATTCTACTAGCATTGATATTTTCTTTTTAGCTTTAACCGAACAAGCTTTTCCTCTTATTTTTACACTACAAAAAAAGTTAAAAAAATATAACTACGTTAGTGATTATAATTTAACTATTAAAAAAATCAAAAATCCCTTTAAAGTTTTAGATTATTATCTTCCACGATTAACTATTATCATTGGTGAAGAAGAATTAAAAAGTGATAAAATACTTATTAAGGATTGTCAAAAAAAAAAAGATTTTTTTGTTGATTCAAAAAAGTTAATAAAATGAATTGACCAATATTTAACAAAATCATTGGATTAACCCAAAATTAAAAAGTTTAAACATAAATATAATATACAAAAAATGAATAGCAATCAATATTATATTGGCACCGGTCGCAGAAAAGAATCCACTGCTACTGTTTTCCTAAAAAATGGAGTTGGGCAAATTGAAGTTAATAAACGCGAAGGAGATAAATATTTTGCTAGTGACCCTTTTTATCGAAAAATTATCTTGAATCCATTAAAGGTAATTAACAAAACGGAAGAATATGACCTAAAAATTAGGGTGAAAGGCGGTGGTTTTACCGGACAAAAAGAAGCAATTAGGTTGGCTTTGGCTCGCACTTTATTAAAAATTTTTCCGGAATTAAAAATTACTTTAAAAAGTTTTGGTTTGCTTACTTGCGATTCGAGAAGAAAAGAAAGAAAGAAGTACGGTTTAAAATCAGCACGCGTTAAACCGCCACTAGTTAAAAGATAAATATGGATATATGAATAAAGCAAAAGAAATAATTTGAAGAAGAAAAAAGAAAAAATAACTTATGCAATCACTTTTACAAAAAATCACTGATCCTTGCTTACGGAAAGATTTACCCAATTTAAAACCGGGAAAAAAAGTTGAAGTTATTACCAAGGTTACAGATAAAAAAGACCCTAATAAGCACAAATTTAGTTCATTTAAAGGAATAATTATTGCCGTACGCAAAAAAAACCAAATTAATTGTACTTTTACCGTAATTAAAGAAAGTAGTAAGGTGATAGTAAAAATTGTTTATTTTTATCATTCACCATTAATTTCTGCTATTAAAGAAGTAGGCAAAATGCCAGTCCGTCGGGCAAAATTGTTTTATTTAGAACGTGCTTTAGCTAAGAAGAAAGCTAACGAATAAATTTTTTTAAAATGTGAAGAACGTTAAAAATTTTAAATTAGTTGCTCGGCAAATTAAGTTACTCCTTTTTTTGCTTTTTTTGTTAGTTTTTATTTCTTGTTATTTAGGAACAATAATTAAACTTAATTTATTTCTTAATTTAAGCAAAAGAACGCAGGGAATTTTTAGTTATTTATTTGGTCAATTTTCCGTTATTAAACCAAGTGGAGAAATGAATTGAAATAAATGTTTACTTATTTGTTTTCTCTGTTTTTTTCCTAGTAAGTTAATTATAGACATTTTAACAAACTATTTAAAAAGCTATACTAAGCAAAAACTAAAAATTAATTTAAGTCAAAAAATTTTGTTTTGTTGTTATCAAAGCGAGGAAAAAGCTCAACAACACCAAAATATTATTAGGGAAACCGTTTTTGAAATTGTTCCCGCTTTTGCTAATCAATTCTGTGATTATTTTTTTAGTTTTTGAAAATTCCTAATTGAAATAGGCCTTGAGATTTACATCCTTTTTTTTCGCTTAAAAGTTAGTAATTCATCACCAGCAATAAAGTGAGTAATAATAGAATTTTTATTGGCAATTTTATTTAGTTATTTATTTTTCACTTTAATAGTTAACAAGTTAGAAAAACAAAACCAAAGAAAAAAAGAAAAAATTTATTTATTAGAAAAGCAACAAATTGGCCAATTTTTGAATAATCCTCAAAAAATAGGAAAACTTTTACGTTTTATTAAAGAAAATCAAAAACAAAATAATCTTTCTAGTCTTCATAGTACTTTTTCCCAATTAGCTAACTTAATGATACCCGGTATAAGTATTAGTTTTATCTTTTTTTATTACCAAACAATTTCTCAAGATTTTTCTAGCAATATTTGAACGGTTTTTTTTACTGCTTGAAGCATACAGAGAATATTTTTTTCCTTTCGTTCACTTATGTTATTAAAACCCTCTTTTTTCCAAAAAAAAGCGTCGCAAAGAAAAAATTTAGTAAAAATTTTCTAAATAAGTTTTACTTTCTAAATTTTTTTTGTATAATATAATAAAATTATATATAGCGAGGGTTATTATTAATCCCTCTTACTTATATTCGCGATAGTAAGTCAGTAAAAAATAACTTCACACTTTCGCCCTAGTAGTCTAAAA
>Ga0307512_10004358_pt1 | contig 15593 bp, 10 predicted proteins | sample 14_EM_MG_FD_200267 | JGI IMG/M metagenome (GOLD analysis project Ga0307512, IMG submission 200267) | Populus trichocarpa ectomycorrhiza microbial communities from riparian zone in the Pacific Northwest, United States - 14_EM | ecosystem: Host-associated > Plants > Roots > Unclassified | place... | reverse complement strand
TTTTGCCAAAATGCTCTCAAGACATAAGAAAGTAAGTTTATAATGCTCCCAGGCCACCCCCACAGAGTTGTGGTTGCATCGCTAAATATTTGCAGGTGGGGAGTCAGTTGCCATGCTCAAACGGGCCGGGAATGCCAAAGTTACGATCCAGGGGATAACAAAATCAGAATCTCAAGTTCAAGCAGTAAGTGCTACCAACCGGCGGATGGCTACATATATCTGCACAGCCCCACATTTCCCTCATCGACCCCAGATACCTTGCACACTTGGATTCAGACTGCGCTGTAAACAGGGGAGTACTTTCACGTAAAGGAAGCTCACATTCAGCACTATCTGTTGATATCTGCAGCTGCAAACCAGTCAGATCTAGATCTCCGGGAGCTGTAAACAGTAAACTACTTGTGTCAAATTCACAGCAGACCTTAGTGTAGACCGACACCGGGCAGATGCATATATGCTAGGTTGGCCGCTTTGCTTCATTAAGCACCGCTGTGTGTCCAAGGTATGCTTCTAGAAGACTTTTGATTTAATTATGACAGCCGTCTCAAAATGAGACCTACAGGCTATTAGGGATTAGTTATACTTCTACAGAGAATTCGCTCGCATGAAGTTTCACTTAACTACAAAACTATTCATTCACCGGCTTCAAAGAGCTTGTGCTATATGAACTATCTCGCCCCACTACTCTCTGTCGCTCATGGACGATCACTCAATACGAACTTACCTTTCAACTCGAGGATACGAAGTACTGCAATCAGATAGGATGACGATACATCGTCCATTGCGGAAGGACGTTTTTGAAGTCGAGACCGCCGCCCTAATTTGCATATATAGTATGCTAAGAAGCCAACGCTGTTGAAGGTTGAAGGTTTCTGCCACCTGCTACAATCAAAGCGATACTTCTCGTCCCCATTCTCCATATCTATGAACTGACCTTTCTGCGCGCACGCCTCATCCATTAAGACGCCAGAAACTGTATACATACAAAACAAGCTACAATGGAGCCATGAAATTTCACGACTCCTCCCACCTACTTATACAACATCCCCGCACTTACCTTTACCGTGAACAGTCGTGATATACTTACATTGGCCGTCGTCGTCTCTGCTATTACCGCCAGTTCCAACATCAACAACAATAACCCCAACCCATTACATCGAAAAAGAAAAAAACAACCAGCAACTCAACTTCTCTAAAGCGGCCACAAATATACAATACAATTCAATGTACAGGTAGGAACGTAATATTGAAATGAGGTGCTCGCTCGCAAAAGTAAAAACTGCAAAAGAGGACAAGAATCAGAGGTTCCATGATATAGAAGCAGTCCTTAACTGTCTTCGTCGGCATTTTCCGCCTCTCTACACCGTGGACAAACCCAGCTCTTCAACCACCTCTCTTCCACTTCCATACAAGAGCGATGAAACCATCGTGTATCACAGCTCTATGCATTTGTATTAGATTTCTTCATCTTGAACGGTATCTGGGGAACTCACCAGTCCATCACACCGCAACATATCACTTCTCATCCATCCACCCCTGCAAATACAGATGCCATATCCCTCTCTCTCGGGCGGCGTAATCATCTCTACATCGTTCCGCTCCCTTTTCGGTGCGATAAGTGGTTCATCAATATCCATCTTATCGCTAGTAGGTGCCTTTCCTGCCTTCCGGGCGCTAGAACGTCGCCTGGTCTCTGTCGGTGACGAAGGCGCGGATGGGGTAAGTTCATCTAGCACAAGAGGACCATAAAGTCCTATGCCCCATTGAGTCTTCTGGTACGAAGACCAATTGTCTTTCCCGCCTTTTACGACTTCCATAACTACACGAAGGACCTCGGTATCGATGGTGCGGAATTGTAAGTGGTTAAGACAGTGTTTCCAGAATTCGACCAGTAAAGGACCCTCGCGAAGGCGGTGCGCATGTTTTTTGGCGAAGCGGTAGAGCGAAGGGCCGACGTGGCAGAAACTTATAATTCTTTTTTCCTGGAATTAGACAGGGGTTTGGAAATCGGGGGGAAATTACAGCTTACCGTTCTTCAAACATGTGCCTATCCCAGAGTTTCAGAAACTCATGCTCATTGGTTGCGATATCCTCAAAATCGCAGATAGTCTACAACCAAAGTCAAGATGGTTAGCCTTAAGGACGGAAGAAAAACAATGATGGCTCTACAGGGGAAATCTGTAGAAATATTCTGCCACTGCCACTCAATCTCCCAACCGTAGGTCAGAGTGACATTTGGTGTACATTGCGTCAAATTAACATCATGGCTAACCGAGAGTGCAATTTTGGGCAATTTTACGATAACTACTGTAACGGTACCCACCTCTTCGTGCTTCCGTATCAGCCACTCTTCGTCCACATCGTTATCACTATCACTTAACTCTTCCCCAACCTCCACATATCGTTTCGATTGTGTGCGAACATAAATCTTCCCCGTCAGATGTGACCTCGGTTTTGGAACCTTTATTCTTCTTCGGGGCCTTTGCGGCATGTCGGGAATATTATTCCAGTCAATTTTCTCGCGTGCCGGCGGCGTTGGTCCTTCGTCTGTACTTCCAGTGCGGCGGTAACCCAATGCCGTTATTCCCTTCTTTTCGTTGAGCCAACTCCAATCTCCTTTCACAATTCTCTGCGGATCAAAATCTTTGACTGGTTTGATCCAGGTGCAAGTTCTAGGGTCGGGGACGTCATTGCTGGCTCTAGGCACAACGGTTTCCTTCGATAAATCGACCAAAACCTCGATGATCTGATCGTAACTTTCATCTCCGCTGCGTAACCCGGACATGGGTTTCCGCGGCCGCACTTTGAAGTGAAACAGCTCATGGGCTGTCGCAAAATGAAACTTCAAAAAATTGCAGCTAGGGAACTGCCGTCCATCGCAAAAGACGCAGGAAAAGCCGCGCACACAGAAGGAGTGCTGTCCCTTAGGATCCGGGGGACCAAACCAGCTGTGGTATTTAGGTTTCTCGATGGCCGTGAGGAATGTGTAAGCTGTTAGAGTTGTAAGACCATTTGAGCCCTCCAACTCGCGACTCTCAGAGCTAGGGGTTGGAAGTCGAAATGATTCAAACCTGCTGGGAGTTGCAAGTTCTGATAACTGTGGGTAGGCCCATTTGTGATCTATATCTAAACTGAGGTTCGATCGCTGTCGTTTACTGCCGAGCTTGTAGAAGTATACTTTATGCTCAGACGTACTGGGCATCCTCGAACCCTGAATATCAACAGTGGCAACAAGGCTGACATTCGAGAGATCACCCCATCCAGGAATAGACGAAACAAGGGGTGGCCATGGTTTATCAGAGTCTACTCGCAACAGGCGCAGCTCAAATCGGTAGCCGTCAGCAAATCTGAATTCCTGCTTCTGACCATCTTCTGGTCGAAACACGAAAAGTTTGCCTGCTTTGATGATAAAGTAATCATCCATATCTATGGTTGCTGGAGAATCGTCCGAATCCGGGTTGTATGTAATTGTGCAAAGTTCATTTTCTTGAACCATCAGTAAGGTGTCATCGACCCCCTCGGACGCAGTTCCATTTTTTAGATACCAAATCTTCAGTTGAACACGACACCGTAACGTTACAGGTTGGCGGTTTCCTGCCAAGCCAAATTGACTAGATTAGCAATCACGCCATCTCGATAGAGAGTGGCCGGTATTTTCTATACATACGGGTAGACTTGGTCGGGACTTGGCGTGGTGATGGATGAGGATTCCACTTGAGGGTTTTGACATCAATTTTCAGGCGTGATTCTTCGTAACTACCAGGTGTTGGCTTGTGGGGTTGTAAACTATTCAAAATCTGTTGTATCGTCTTCTTTGGCCGCCGGCGCTGCGGGGTACGAGTTGTGCGCTCCTCATTTGTACCGTTCGCTCGAGGGACTTTCGATGATTTGTGTATCGCCAATTCCGATTGCCGTAACCTGGCAGCTTCGTTCGCTTCGAGGACGGTATTAATGTTCCGAGGTAGAAACACTCTTGCACGATAACGGTATTGATGGAGGTAGAACCCGGCGTTGCCTGTAAACTTTGTTCGTCCATTTTCTCCGAGGGCTAATGGTGCCATACCGAGCGTAGGCGGGGGCGACGCGCTGATGTAGGAACGAAAAGATCAACCCGGCGCGTGACGTCTAGAGCCGCGTCAAGTCAGTCAAAGTCTTAACCAAAGCCATCGACGACACACTGAGACTCCAGCTCTGCGGGTATATCACAAGGTGGTCGAACCTAAGGGTGTTGGTGCTCCACAATTACAATCTCGATAATGCCGAGCGATTGATGGAGTTGAAGCAAAACGTGGAGGTAGGAGAGGGCGATGCGACGGACTGGTCGGGTGCAGGAAATGACTGAGGAAGAGGAGAAGTAAGTGTAAGGGCGATGTTACCTCGACGGCTGTTGTGGTCGCGCGCTGACAAGGAGTCGTGGTCTTAGTGACACCTGTCGGGGGTGCCGCCAAATTTAGCAGCGAAAACCACAAGCCACATTTCTCCCATGAAAAGGCAAAGAACGGCTGCGACCACAACCGCCCACCAGCAGCTGGCCACCCTATAATTCTGATAAATGTAGACTAAATTATTAGAAGGGATTCCAAAGTCGATGTCCTGAGTTTGGGTTTTTTTCTACGGACCCCTTTTCACAACGTTCACTGGCTGACGATTACTGGAGCGAAATGAAATCTCATCAACGAACAACTAAGGTATCGCAAGGAGGTATTACGACTGAGCAGATTGTAATAGCTGGTATGCACATGTACCTCCCATGGGGGTGGTACTATGGGGCATTCGGCCCCAAGAAAAGTATCTGGAATGGCTATAAAACTGCCAATAACTGCTGCATGCATGCATGCATTCATTTTCAGTCCACGAGGCAGTGGTGGCGCACCTAACCTAGCCATTCTCTCATATAAATATCATACCTAAATCCTAAAAGAAGGTGGCGGGGCCCGCTGCGCACTTTCCGTTTGGTCTTTATTTCTCTGGGTCGTGCAGCGCTCGCCTCGGTCATCAATTGTAGACCTTGCTAGATTGATGCAATGTTAAAGCTGCGGCGATTGTTATTTCTGACACAAGGACTCAAAAACATTCCTCTATGTCTGCAGTTTATAGATATCAGCAACTTCAGTCTTAACCAGACAGGCGACACCGGCAGGGGCCAGTGGCCCCCAACGGCAACTCGTAAACAAAGCTAATGACAACACGATCAACTCTAGAACGAGCCAGTTCAGAGTCTCGGTTACCTCAACATCAATCTATAGTACCCTTTGCAATAGAATTTGCAGGAACATGGTCACTGAAGTTCGTATCTGGAAGTATTTCTTCCATTTTTAGCAGTTATGAGTGTCATTAACAATGCAACCTAACGAGCCAGGCATTCATGAGACGATATACCTACTCCTTTGTAAGTAGGGTTCACTGCCTATCGGCTGTCTCCGGGAAAAGAAAATTGATTTTACGCGTAACCTCGCTCCTCGCCGCCTAAAACCACCTGGTGTATCAAAAAATGTTCGATCAATAAGGTAACGCTGGGATACATCTTGCAGAGTGCTCCAAGCTCATTAGTTATGATACTATGCGGCAGACACATGATCCGGCGTTTATAGGACGACAATATCTTGGGGTTAGTTTTGCTCCTTTAGATGAGCAGTAAATGAATCCCAAACTAGGTTCTGTGAAGATAAGTGGGTATCGTGTCGCTATATGGGACGCATATAACGCTGTGTACATGTTGCTCATGCGATTGGCTGAATTCCAAATCCTACCACTTGCCCATAAACTTTTACTCGTGTGCGTATAAGTAGATAACCTACCTTACCGGACGACTCTGGGCGTGGCCCATGTCCCGTCACACGCATAGATGAATAGTTGTGAGGAAGTTCTCTATCTTCAGCCAAAAGGAACAACTCGCCTCATAAGGCCATCATTCGACAACCGAAAGGCCTCTAACTCTCGAGAACGGTAGTTCTTAGTCCAGCTTAGAGCCAACTCTCATCCGGGCAGGATGGGCTTGGTCGACCCTACTAAACACAGTGTTTTCGTTGAGATGCCTAGCTCATGCTGCCAGCGTACGCCGTCAGCTACATCTGATACCTGAGAGTTGAACCACTGCCCACAAACATTGACAGGTGTCGCCCACCATCTAGATATGCGGATCTTGCCCCATACCGGCGGTGATGTTGGGCTCATGAGGGGACTCTAACGATGCCTTGTGTGAAATTCTTGATTTACGCCATATGGTACATATATGTCACTAATCTGCCCTATGTGAGTGGTGACTGGCCTGTGTCCCTAGCTCTAATATATCTGAACAGTAGGAGAGAGCATAGGCAGTTCTTCTATTTGTGCATGTGGTTGGCACACATTTCCTAGCGGGTTCTGGATGTGCTATAGCCCTAAATGCTGTTTAGATCGAAGTTTCTGTGGAGTGAGTTTGATCAAGTCAAACATCAAGATATTCGACGGTCAGTTGCGTGTATCTATATTTATCTCTTGAAGCCACATTAATGTATTGCAAGTTTTTAGGTATCTAAGGTTGTCTTGGATCGAGCAAACGTAGTAGGTGCTGTAAATGTGGTGCGGTGGTAGTTAGTTATAGCTGTTAGAACCCCTTTACTGATTCGACAAGTTGACAATTTTCAAAGGTACGTGATGATTTCAGGGGCCGATGAGCCCACAGTGAATATGAGCGGTTGAATGATTCAGGATGAGTGACCTCAGGTACAGAGGATAGTGAATGCTCCCGAAATGGCAGCTGAAGGACCGGCTGCTTCTGGCATGGCCGGATACCTGATGTGGCGACTGGCACGGGGGATTTCCAGGTGCAATTAGTGTCAAATGTTTTCCTAAGTCGTTTGCTGAAGGAAAATTGCTTAAATAGGCTGTGAATTTTGATCAACCTGGGATATGTTTTTGGCAAAAACCAATGCCGAATAAGAACCTGCCCTACTAGGTGCTTAGTATGTCCTCAAGCAAATATCGGCCATCATAGCGCTGCCACTCAAGAAACACCCGAAAGAACTGCCCAGTTTGACAAATTTGCGGGTTCGACAGCATTCCTCGCCAGCTCTGCTCGACCCACGAACAGGATGGTAGCACAGCAAGTAGTCTGGTAGACCACATGCACGGCACTGCTTACGAAATGACTGGGGCATTATATCGCCTTCAGATCTCCCAGGCACAGTAGTATGGCACCCTGGCTTCTTGTTTGTCGCAATTGGTGTTAAACAAGTACTCTGCTTATATTAAACGGGAACCCTCATCACGGGGTCTGTCGATCCCATCACACTGATGGCCGTTCAAAAGTCTGTCATTGTAGTTTCGATGACCATCGACAATGTCCTAAGGAACGGCGGTTGCTGATCAGTATTTTGCACTATCGCACGAAACACCAGCGACTGTCTGTCGAATGTGTGCCACGTTGCTATTTGACGAGGCTCTAGAAGCAAGTTAATAGTGCGGTGTAGGTGTGAGAGGTGGTGATGGAGACAAAGTTGCTTTAGGGGACAGCAGAGATTAACGTGTGAGGGTTGGTGTTGGAGGGTATCGATTGGTTGATCGCGAGAGATCGGGGTGTCCTTCATCCGAGCTAGGCCCAACAGCACACGTTGCCAAGACCCTTATGGCATCATATGTTGCCCGGCTTGCTTAACCCTGAACCCTAGAGGTTCAAGTTTCGCAGGTCCTCTACTTCAACCAATATTACCTAAGTACTTACTTAAGTAGGTATTAACGAGTCATGGGCGACACGCCGCAGCGACTAAATAAGGTCAGGCACAATAAATAAAGATCTACTAACGGAACGCAATTATGCTCGCAGTGAGGCTTCCGAGAGCTCGAGATGTCTAGACTATAAGGATGGAAGTCTTTATCTCTAGAAAACGGATTCCAACTGCTAGCTGACCTCACTTGCCAAGCCCAGCCAATTATTTCTTACCTCGTACACAGACTGCGAAAAGTCTGAGCACGAGAGCAACTGCTAGCTATCATTTGCTCCATGCCCAGGCTTTTACCATGGTTGGCACCGAGCGAGGCAAAATCTGGTTTGCAAGAGAGAGCACTATTTATATACCACTTGATTGTTACTCTGTGCAGGGAGAAAAGTTTTAAGATGCATGATCCTCATCCGCAGTTGCACGAAGTAAGATAGGAGAAACAAGGCAAAGAGACCAAAGTGCCTACCTTTTTTCAAGCCTGCTTATATTTATTGCCAAATTCTATTGTGAAATAGGATAAAACGTGCTGACAATATTTGACCTTGAACGTGGGTTTTGGGCTCTTGTGGACCACCGGATGTCCGTGGATTAGAGTAGTTCTATATTACTGAAGGTACTTCGCTCGCATTGCAACCATTGTAGATGGCGGTGGCTATGCATCTCAAAACTGTTCCCTACCTACTCCGAGTACCTGCGCAGGCTGCACTTGCCTTGCACCTGCACTTGTGACTTGGATAACTACTCTCAAAGTCCTCCCTCCATCTCTCTTTACATCGTTCTGTGAACACGTGGTTCTTCGCATAGCCAGTGCTCGGTAAGTAGTATAACCGATACGCAAGATCACCAAACGATAGGTGCTGCCATCAAGGTCGGTCTATAGATCTATAGATTGATAGACCTACCAGGTGGTACACAGGCTGACACTGGATCGGCCTGCAGGTATCCATAAACTTCTGCAGGGGACTACCGATATTCTAGTTGTACGCGTCCTGCATATGCACGATCGATCTGGGTATTTTTGACAGCAACACCATCGAGTCTAGATCTCTGCAGTTGCCGACATCGAATCCGGCCGCTCGCCCCACGATAGAATTCGGCAGGGTTGGGCTACTATTGAATATAACGGCGGCAATTCCCACGGGATATTACGATTTGTTCGGATGGGCTGTTGTGAAGATACAAACACTGCTAGAGCCGAAGTATCGAAACGTAATAGTTCTACAGTCAAGCCGAAATCGGTTGAAGCAGCTGCTCGATGTAGCATACATTACTGTACTGACATCTGAAAATGTCATATTATTTTGCACCTAAAGTGTAGGAGTGAAATGGCGGTGTTGTTTGACGGACCGAAGTAAAATTACAACAGTTTGGGACAAGTGATGAGCACTCACCACGGCCAGTGCACATAGGTAGAAAATTTGCTTAGAAACTATCTACTAAAGTACTTATAGCTTTAGACATTGTCAAATATAATCTCGTAGCACAAAAAATCGTTCATATGCATGTCATACGCGATAGCTTGAAATATAGTCAATGCGGGATGACGCAAGACGCTCCCAGTACATGTACATGGCGGTGCCTCTTCAGTAACAGGGCGTGAAGTCGGTTGTGCTCCAAAGCATGGAAACTACCGTCGCTCAGGAACGTGGGCTCATCTTTCATTCGTCAATTCTTGGGATACTATTGGGCTGAAAACACACATTTTGATCTCGAGGTGTGGTCAGTGTTCCTAAGCGACCGGGCCTGATCTTCGCTAGTGCAGGCCTAGAAATTGAAGCCTATCCAGCCGCCAGATAGCCTACAAGCCGCCAAATCTTATGCAGGCCTCGAAGATATATTCAAAGATATACGCAGGCCAGCCGCCGCATCTCAAGCCGGCCCAGGCTACTGCAGGCCTTAAAGATATATGCAAGCTTCAAAGATATGCAGGCCGGCCGATCCGCTTAGCAACATTGGGTTTCCGAGACAAACACCATTCACAACCTACAATATCTCTTTGGGAAACGATTATTGACGCTCTATGTTGGAAGTTAGGGCTGGAGTATGAGTGACTGTGATCACGTTGTTCAAAGCTACAAAACGTCTTGCCCTTAATTGCCCTTCGTGACACTTTTGGTAACTGAATTAGAGATTATTGGAAAAGCCAGCAATCATCAAACGCTGAGCCAGGACCACTAGCCATAGGGGAAGTGCTCGCTGTGATATATGTAGGGTTGTTATGCGCTGGATGAGAAGGACGTAGTTCGATATTCATAGTAGGCTCTTAAGTTTCGGAAATACGGTGGCAAGATGCTGCTTCCCAGGTGAGAGCAGAAACTAACGAACCCAAAACTCTGGCTACAGGGTCCTGTGCTCGTTAAAGCAACTCAATTGCACTCTCATGGATGTGACTCGAGGAACGTAGTGCTAAGGTGTAGGATTTTGGCCTTTGCATCTATTATCACACGGAATTTAAGCGGCACATGATCGCTTGAGTACGCACCCGTACTGACATTTTCTCGCGCATCAACGACCTTCACCTACGGACCACTGTACTAAGGACGTTGATGTATTGAGATCTCATGTTGAAAGAGAAAATTTCTTTCTTCAGCGGTTGCTTTGATCGTTTCTCAGTACCTACCGCTGTAAAAAGCACTGTCGAAAAATCCGAATTCGGTGTGTATTGACGCACCGCCAGAGCCGAATTTGATTTAAATTTGGTGAATGATTTATACTGATCTTGTGGAAGAACGGTCTTGGAACATACCTACAGTGTGTATTTTGGGTACTTCGGTTCTAGCAGAGTATTCTTAACCTTAATTCTTTACCACGGTACTTAGTAGGTACTCTATGTGGGCTACGAGCATCACAAGTCGTGATAGAACACATCAGCACTACGTAGAATCACGCACCAAGTTTGTTTTTGCGTCTATAGCTACCATATGAAAAAATGGGGTATTTTTTAGACGGTTACCATGTAATCATATTAGGAAAAATGACAACCAATAACCAATGTCATCAAGTTCATCAGGACAAAACAATAATTTTCACTTTGGAGGTGCTTCAAATATTGTAAATATATGGAGTAGGAGACAGTATCACTTTGGCAATGGTTAGGACTAACTGTCATTGAAACCATTGTTCAAGCATTTATACAAGTACTTAAGTACATCTCATCCGTACCTACCTTTAAGTATGAGTCACTTGTACACACCATCGCTACAGCGATGTCTAGAGAATTAATATACCACAATGATGGGCTACTGGCTGTGCACCCATGCACACACACAAGAAAATCATAAGATCACTAAAATACTCGGCTGAAAAATCTACATCGGCGAAGTACTCACCCCATCTACTGAAGATGACATCCTGTAACTGCGTTGGATGTTGTGGTATACTGATTTGGAATGAGGGTTGTGATAGTACTGCGAGAAAGATAAAACGGTAAGTTAACAGTACAACCATCGATTGTAAACTAATGACAAATGCCAAACTGCCATTTGCAACAAAATGTCTACAAATTGCATAACTAACTATCTTTGAAACTACCCTATGGCTACTACAAATTATCGCTGTATGAAAGTTTCAATGTTTACATGAAACTGTTTCCGGATCCATCCGTTGGCAGGTACTCTTAGCATCGTCAAAGGTCATGATAGTACACTGATGGTAGGGAAACCGTCTGAAAAAACCCCATTTTTTCATATAGTACGTTCCAGGGCTAGTAGGACTTCCGCTGTGTGTGGTGGATGATGACTGTGCAGCATCAATCGTGCCCTAGTCTCGGCGTGCAGCGTCAATCGCGCCCTATGTGTTGATTCACCTCAACGGCAAAAATTAGTAGATTCTTAAGTATCTACCTGACTTGCCATTCAAGCTCACCAGAGCATTCACGGACTACCTACCTCATGTAGGCATTAAGTATTTCGCTGACGGCAATCACTTTATAAACCTCCCAACCGACCTCTCTTCCTCTTCTCTTCTTCTTTTCTCTCTAGACACTGCTCAGACACTCATTTACCATTTTCTCTACATTCTCACACTAACAATCTTACTTCAAAGTAAATTCACCTTTCCATTACCAACTTATATTCCATATTCTCTTCGATCGAGGCTAACATCGTTCGTGCAAACAAGGATCGGCTGGGCCATCTTCTCTTCAAACATCATCAACTACATTCATTCTCTCTCTTTTTTTTTTTACAACAACGTAAGTTCATCCTCTGCTCTTCTTTCTATTAATTCATACTAACATCTCTAGAATGGCCAAAACCCGCCAATCTTCTCACCGGCCTACCCACAAGATGCGAACTCGTTCGCAGGGTGCCGCACCAGCTCCGAGTCAGCCTCGTAGGAGCTCCAAGCCTCGGACTCCACGAGCAAAGGCTCCCAAGTCCCCTCGCGCCCAACAGGGCCGTAGGTCTGGACCCCCTAAGGGGTACGCCTACGTTGGGGACAAGCCCATCACAGTTGCAGCAAGGTACGCGTTATCGCGTGCCTCATTCAATTCCCTCATGCGGACCTACTGGTCCGCCTCTGAGGAGGATCGGAATGGGCTGGACTGGAAATGGGTGAATGGGACCTTTGTTCGGCTTGGAGAGGAGGAGGAGTGTCCTGACGACTCCATCGAGGTCGTCGTCAAGGTTCCTGAGAACCTTGAGTTCCTCGAGTGGCCGAAGGCCCTCGGGTTCGAGAACTCGGTTCTTGGGGAGACTGAGGCGATGGCCGAGGATGTGGAGGACGGGGACTCCGACAGCGGGCTGTCGGAGCATAGTGATTCGGAGTTCGTTGGGGTGGACCTATAGGTGGGTCGGTGGGATCGGGGGTTGGGGGTTAGGGAGGGTGGGATGGGGGTCATTGTTGTTGGTTTTTTTTTTAGCTGCGGCTGGTCCGCCAATGTTATGGCTATTTCTTACTTCGTTGGTTCCTATGTGATTTCGTGCTTCAGTGATTCTTCGTAAATGCCAATCCCATAGTCGACTGTTTAGATCTCTCACAGTGTGTTGGAAACCACTATTTGAAGGCCGAAGACTTCAAGTAGCTGCTATAGCACCCCACAGGCCAATAGAACGTAGAAAGCTCAACCCGAACTCCTGAGCCTGTGAAAGAAACCTGGGATATGTAAAGTAGCTATGGCGGTGTTGTTCGTGATAGGGATGAGAAGAAACGGTACGAGGCCATTGCAAATCCCATGCCGTCTCATCTCAACTCTTAAGACACCAGAATTCCTCCGAGATCTCGGGACTTTAGCAGATAGTTTCGTTCAAGCTTGAGCCATCTGCCGGACGATGCCCGACGATAATAGATTTTAGGAAATATACAGGAGCCGGTGATGATTATCGGCTAGCGGTATATAGGGAATGTGAGAGTTAGAGACCAGGATTGTTGTGTGTAAGCTTGAAATTGCGACTTACTAAGCATATTCTATTTGACTTGTATAACAAGTGGCTTCAGTAAGTTCTATTAAAATCACAATACATAACTATCATTCTCTATGATTCAGGCCGCTGTGTTGCTTTAACATTTGCAGTCTGTGTAGCGTTTCCGCAGTAGTGGCGTTCAATTGAGGTCAGGACAGAGGGCATAAGTCCTGGAAATCACTTTATCTTCGGCAAGTACTTACCCACTACTGTCGACTATCAAACCTGACAATATACCCGTCTATGTACACGAAATACTCAGAGAATCGTTGTGTCTTGTATCGGCTGTGGAGATCAAAGTTCCTTGTGTATGTACACAGTTAGAGACTCGAGGTTAAATCTCGACTTTTGCACTTTTTTGAGGCCCTTGAAACGGCGCCAAACCTGCCTTTAAAACACAGAGCTATTCTACTAGTATGGTTGGCTCAGAAGCTCATGAGCGGTTGTATCTTTAGACATATCGACGAAACTCATCATTCTCTTGATGTAACTACTCAGTTGAATCGTGCAAATAGAGTATAACTGCAGTTTTTTTAGTTCCACTCTTTGATTGAACTAAGGAACATTAGCCAATTGCTGTTCGGTTTGCCCAGACTCTATCACTCGCTAGTCTTGGTACTGCCACATTCTCAAACTCAACACTCGCCAGAATGCAGAGCTAGGTCCACCAGTGTTGCATTGAGCCGCAACCCGAGTTCCGGGGTTTGGCTTCGGTCTATATTCATAAGTGCAGGACTGTCCTGAAGATACAACCCACAGATGGTTCTACCTGCCTTAATCAACTGGAGATATAGCCCGAAAGAAAATGCACCAAAAGGTGGGTTTTAATATACCAGTGACTTGGAATAGTAACAATCATTAAGATGTGGTTTTCAGAGCTGGTACGCGAACTCAAGTTACTCAACACGCCTAGTAAGGGACTGAAGTTATCATTATTCTTCTCCCATGTACTCCAGATCATGAGGATAAGATTAATCACCAATGCTAAAATTTTCCTGAAGTTGACATTGTTGGAATACGCAGTGGAAGTTTTAGGAGGGCATGAATCCAATCATAGGTGTACTACTCTATCCAAAGAACTTGTGCAACACAAGAGAATTGGGTTCGCGAGCTGCAGCAACAGGAGTTTAATTTACAAGATTATCAATTTTGCCATCAAGTCTCATAATGATAGACTGAACTGTCACCGTCGCAGTGAACAAGTTATTGCCAATAGTTTCAAGGCAAGTCTAGCATCTAACGGTTGGGTGTATGGGCAATATATGGAGTTATTCACTACAACAACGTAAACGGATGCGAGTTGATGGAGTATATATCACATATGGCAATCACGCATAACAAATTGAAGATAAATCGTTTAATAGGTTGGTTAGTACTGCTTAGCAGTAGCAATACCCCAAGCTGGCAGCTCTGTCTCTGCGGCTTACGTGGAGCTCGAGCAGAATCCAACACTGCTTATGATCTTCAACTAAAATTTCTCTTAATAAAGCTTTATTCCGCCTATTTACTCTCATAACCAAACTCTTTCACCGTGAAACAAAACTGAAAAATTTGGTATACAAGGGCACCACTTACTTGAATACTATATGAAAGAAGGGGGATTTTTGTCGAATACCCGGGTAGCGTGGCACCGGCATACCTGAAGTTATACCAAGGTTCTCTGTACATATTCCGAGTCTTCTCCTTCTCTCTTCTCTCTTCTCTCTATATACATCTTTGTTTATGCATCCGGTTCTTCCCTTCCCTATCACAACAATTTTGTCGACGGCCCTTTAGTCTGTTGTCCTTCGGGGCGATGCAATTCTATCCTATACACACACAGTTTTGGAAAATTGGTACCGGTTGCAACACTCTATTCTAGCAATTGCCCTTGTCTGTTGAAGTAATCAATGAAACAAGCTCTGATATGCCACAGATCGATGTGTGAAGTTCAGGTTAGCCAATCAACGACGCTCTCATTCACTACCAAGTATTGTAACCAATTGCCCAAATTTAAGTGGTAGGGGATACAGTCATGTTCTCATTCCCAGATTTTCTCATCGCTCGCGCTTGCCAGAGGCGAAATGAAGCGGCTGATATATGTTCTGACTCATACACCAAATTTTTCTGTTGGCCAACAGGTCGACTTATAGGCAAAGCAGTCAACCCTTTGGTCTATGGGTCGACCTGTTGGCCAATGGGAAGACTTGGAGTATGGGTCAACCAAATGGTAAAGCAGTTAACCTATTGGCAAAGCAGTCAACTCTTTGGCCTATTGGTCAATCCACTCGCTAACAGGATGGCTCGCATTGACTCTTTTTGGGCATTCGGCTTCTCCTTTGGAAACTCAACGAATTTTTGTACTCTCTAACTTTCCTAGTACTACTGGAACTGGAAGCAGCTGGTGTAGATGCTGTAGTTGGGCGAACCTAACAAAAGTGCTAGTGGGGAAGGTGGTGAGAGCTAAAGAAATCATGATTTATTGTTATAGTTGATATAATTTCTCATAGAG
>Ga0307512_10004357_pt1 | contig 15594 bp, 20 predicted proteins | sample 14_EM_MG_FD_200267 | JGI IMG/M metagenome (GOLD analysis project Ga0307512, IMG submission 200267) | Populus trichocarpa ectomycorrhiza microbial communities from riparian zone in the Pacific Northwest, United States - 14_EM | ecosystem: Host-associated > Plants > Roots > Unclassified | place... | reverse complement strand
CAGCGCCTCGTGTCCGTTCTGCGCGGCAGCGCGCAGCGGCGTCCACCCGTCGTCGCCAGCCACCGTGGTGTCTGCGCCGGCTTTAAGCAGATGCTGAGCAATATCCAGGTCTCCGAATGCGGACGCGTATTGAAGCAATCGGTCTAAACGGTGCCTCTGTACAGACTTGGATATGTATTTGGTGGGGAGCTTCAATTTCATACGGGCCATCCATCCAAATTTGGACTTGAATATGCTGGTAACCTTTCCCCCTAATCCAAACACGCAGACTGTGGTATGGTGGTCCCCCCCCTCTTGCTGCAAAGCTTTCGATCTAAGCCAAAAAGCGTCTTTAGAGCCCGCGGTTAGAACACACCTGCAATGGTAGTCGATCCAGTGCTGGAATGTAGCTTCTGATACAAAAGCTTTCCAAAGGGTAGCCAAGGTTTGGCAGTCGTTTTTAGAACGATTCAAGTGCCATGGCCAAAACACTGCCGAGTATAGTAAGAGGTGGCGACCGCGGCAACGACCTTCTTTTGTTGTAAGGTTTGTGTCATAGTCTGTCCAAGACCCCGAAGAGCAAACCAGCGAAAGGCTGACTCTGGCGATTTCGGTATGAGAATCGACCTTGAGTTGCTGGGTCTCCAAGTATTCTTCCACCGAAAGGTGGGCAAACCGGAAAATGTTCAGGTGTTCGTCCAAAATGAGGAGGTTCTGGCAGGCTTTCAACAAATCAGCCGCCCTTAAAGTTGGGGCTTTGCGAGAAAATCCCCCCGAGCCGTCGATCTCGACCATTACAGCATCAAGTAACGTTTCTGATTGCAGTGGTTCGTAAGAGCACTGGACCCATCGGAAGGCGTTCAGTGCTAGTTGAGATGCACGACGACTCTGGTTACGAATGCGGTTGTATATTTCGCCGTACGCGTCCGTTAAGGTTTCCGGAAGGACTTTCAGGCTGTCCCTTATATCGTCTGGAAGGATCATGTCGCAGAGTAAGGTAATCTGAAGAGCTGCAAGTTGAAACCTTCACCTGGCCGTCAGCTATGACATCTATTTATCAGTAATTAGGGCGAGCTTACATTCCCCTGGATCGCTCACAAAGAACTTGGCAAATTTCGTCCTTGAGCACATCTGGGACATTGCCGTGGAGAAGCTGTTTCCCTTCGATCATGCCCTGTATCTTCTCTTCCACAAACCGATTGATGTCATCGATATTGTCGTCAGGTTCCAACTCGATCCTGGGAAACATCTCGAACTGCATGAGGATATCGGTATCCATTCGAGTAGTCGCAAAAATCTTGACCAGAGTATTTGATTTTCCCACTACGTGCTTGAGTGCCTCTAGTAATTTCAACCGCAGTCTGTGATCGACTTCGTCTAAGGCATCTATGCAAATCGTCGTCCGAGGATGTACAGCCATGAGCTGAACAAGGAGATCCTGGCATTCTTTCAGGGTCAACCGCGAAGAGAGCTGCCCCTCCTTTTCCCGGTCCTTGTAAACATCGAGGACCGGCTTCAGCAACTTGTCTTCGGATGGGGTCTGCGCAAGCTGCTGAATTAGTGTGCGCAGAATGCTCTCGGGATCTCGGCGGCTTTCCTCGGCTCGATTGCAATAGAAGTACGCCAACTTGGATTCAGCTGTAGGATTGGTAAGGAACGAGTCGATAACCTGTGACGCAATGTATGTTTTACCGGCTCCAGCTAGACGAACTGATCAGAAGAGTGCACCTTCCGGTGGAGGATTGCGGAGACTTACGAATCCCCCGTAACAGCAACAGCATCGAGTCGGTTGATTCTCTCCAGGTGCGGTACTTCTCCTTCTTCAAGATCCACTCTCCTGTGCCTTTTAGTCGGTCATCGCTGATACGCCTGTGGTGATTTGTGTACGGGACCGTGGATATCCATTCCAGGATCTCGGTTCTCTCTAGCTACAGTGTCAGTCGGAGTGGAAAATATTGGAAGGCTATGCATGTATCCGGTGGAGAGGTGTCGCCTACTCTTGGGTCTACGAGCGAGGTCTCGTTAGCCAACTATAAGATCCTGTCATATCGCTCCTCGCCGGATTTCAGGTACTTACCCGCCAGTCACGAAGGTGATCGCACCGTGAAACACTCCCCCATGGAACTCGGCATGCGTGGAATCCTGGTAGACCCGTTGGTTCTCTGTGCTCTCACTAGTATCCATGTTGGGCGGTGGATGTGTCGGGCCGGTCGTTGCGGTTACTGGTCTACGCTTTGGTTGTGACTCCGCCGGGTTGATGAAGAGGAGTTGGAGTGTAGGAATGTTCGTCCGACTGCAAGAAGCTTAGATAGATCACTCCGCGTTCTGGCGATATTGTTGCAAAAGGTGCGTTTTCTTAGTTGTTCAGTTCTCTGACAGAGCGTAGTAATGGAGGGCACAGCAAAAAACTATATATTTGTCGGATCAGCAGTTCTAAATATCCCCAACCACCCCGTTCCCCGCCGCCGAAACATGCGGACGTGCGTATGCATGAGCACGAAAATTTCCGGTCATTCCGTTTCTTAATTGGCTGGTAGAGCCAAGTATCTAGTGTGCAAATGCCGCTTCTGCTGCAGGACAGGGTGAGCAACGCGCCGCTCGAGTGTATGTACTAGATAGTACATATGTAATACCGGCCACCACACCAGCCACGGCGCTTAAGCTAGTGCACCACTTACCGAGTAGACTCGCGCCTGCCCCCCCACTCCCCATCAAAAATGACCAGGGATCTGATCTATGTAGAACTGGTTAGGCGGAGCGGTTACGTACTCCTACGTGACGTTGGGAACCCTGGTTCTCCATCACCAATTCACAACGCTAGCCTCGAGACGAGCAGTGTTCTCATTGTCCAGGCCGATGCGGCCTCCAGACCATCTGGACGATATAAGCTGTCTAATCTAAGCTCCAGCACAGAAGTATTCCGCCTTCGGGGGTGGGGAGTGCGGCGTCAGTCCATCGTCTTGATAAACGGAGTACCTATCTAGACGGCCGTCCAGAGTTACCATGTCATGTGATCAAACTGGTTAGGTAATAAAATCACATGATCGCCTCCACTTGGGGTCCCACTGCGAGCCCTCCGTCAGGGAACACCCCCCCACGGGCCCTTGATTTGGAAACACCTCGGAAACTCTGCGGTGCAGCTACTGCCAATATCCCGAGTCAATGTGAAGTCAGAGGCCCCACCTACGCGGGATCTCGCTAGAAGACATTTTTGTGCAGCCTTGGCAGTCGACCGCCGTCGACGTCAGTCTGTCCCGTTTGTTGATTCCTTGGACGGACCAGTCCCAGACTCCCAGTCTGGGTGCAGGGCGGACTAAGTAGATTCTATCCGGTCTCGTCAGGGGCCTAAGACGGACGGACTGGATTATGGAGAACACCGCAGACGAAAGATTTCCATCGAAAAGAGAGCGGCCATACTCGTACTCCATAGAGCCGGTCTTGCCTTGAGAGAGAGGTGGCAGCGAAGACTGGTATGAAGCCAGAGACTGCCAAAAAAAGGTGGTGGAGACGGCAAAGGCGTTGTGCGAGACGAAAGCATCCATGCGAAACCCAACTCTCTGAAGAACAAACCTCGTTCTGGATGCCTCCCCCCCACTATTTCCTCTGGGAAGCACCGAATCTAAAGCTTCAGGGGAATTCGCTCTCCCGAATTAGGGAAAACACTCGATATCCACGCAGCTTTTTAAAAATCGAGAGAGTTATGCACGAACAATACATGACATCTGGCGCTACGACCACCTGGTCGGGACCGTTTCCAGCCTCGACAAAAGAAAGCCCGTCTAGATTCCACACTTTGGCCTCTACAAAGGTTAGAGGAGGATGCCGCGTTTGGTTTTGCAGACGAGACTTGAGTCGTGTGGGCGAAGGGCGATGCCCGCCACGGGGATGTTGTAGAATCGTATTGGACTCGCAGTAGATAGTGTGACATATGTAGCCCGTATCACACTGGTAGGTTATAGAACCTTCTAAGCTTAGCGTCAAGACTTCTAGCCGAAGATGGCGCTACGTAGATACCTTCAGACGTAGATGCCATCGTATTGAGGCCTCTCGGCGAGGATGTAATCGCCTTAGCGAGGAGAGCGCTGCGTCAAGGTCTCTGGGCGAGGGTGACGCCGCCTCGCACATCTAGACACCGATGGTGGAGGTGGTGTCGTCCTGGCGCACCGCTAATCTGCTGTTGTTGTCCTCCCGCTCGTCGGATCGCTTTCTGGCCAGCCCCACGGCTCGCCCGATGGATTGCTTGTTAGCTCATTCGTTGTATCGCTCGACGAATTGCTTGTCGCATCGCTCGTCGGGTAGCTCGTTCGTTCCGCTCGTCAACGGCTCGCTCGCGGCGAGTCACAACGGTTGGCACGCAAACATAACTCCTCCCAGTCAAAATATCTGGGCGAACTTTCTTTGGCAAGTTTCAAGTGACTTGTTAATCATTACAAGCCTCCCTTTTTTTGTTTATTCATACTCGCATGTAGCCTATCTAGACAATGGCGGCGCACTTTTATCCTGGTTTCAAGTCCGCAGTCCGCGCAGTGGCGGCACGTTGCAAGCTCCCATTTGCCCTCCGCCCAGGCCTGTCCCAAGAAGATGTGATACGACCAACGGAATCGCAAAGGAAATCGTAGCCCGTCCACCCCTAATCCTCCTCCGCGGATGCCTTGAAGGAAGGTGTGGGTAGGAACAGCAGTAGCTCCTCCCCGGCACCCGATTCCCCTGCGGCACCAAGCTCCTCCGACTCCGCCCGCCTCTCTTCCTCCCGCTCTCGGAGTTCCCGGAGCTCCCACTCAGACACCTCGCTCCCCGCTTCCCCCCAGCCGGCACTAGCCGTCCCACATCTGTAGCAGAGGGGAGTCCAATCCGCCTGGCTGCACCTCTTGTCGGCAGCGATGTCCTTGATTGTGAACCGGTGTTTCCTCTCCCCGCTTTCCTTCAGCATCTCCGCCCACAGTGTCTTCTGCTGGCCCTTCCACTCAGGACACACCTTGAAGAGGTGGTCCGTCGTCTACTTTCGACACCGGCACCACCAGCACTGGGTCGTGGGGCGGTTCTTTGTCCAATGTAGGTAGTTACTCCCCGGATAAACAGTGTCCTGTCTTCAGTTGGTAGAACCTTGAGGCAAGCTGATTGGAACTTCCCGCAACCGCGCCGTCGGGCTTCTGGCTCTTCGCCATCTTGTAATTCTTCCAGGAGGTCCATCCTCCAGCCCACTGCCGGGCTTCTGCCCACTTCTTCTCCGTGATCTCCCTCTTGAGGTGAGGGATCTCGGGAGCATCGCGCGTTGCCCCAGTCGGTCCGAGTAACTAAGCCATTATTCGACCCCGCGGACGTCTGGCTCCTCCGCCGCGAGCTTGGCTCATTCGTCGGCCTTCTCGTTCCCTGGGACTCCCTTGTACGCTGGGCACCACCGGGTCTCGATGTTTCCTTGCCTGGAGCGCGTACTTTTAGGCGGGGCCAGGCTCCTCCGATCGTTATCCCCTACACGGTCGCGCGGGTGTATATTTTTTGCAGTGCATGAACTAGTCCAAATTCGGTTCTTTAAGCCCAGTAGAAGCGGCAGGGCGCGTGTGCCTCCTGTATGCCGCCTCAAGGTATGCCGCCCCCGGGGAGACACAGAATGTGTAGTACCCTGGCTTTTCTAGAGAACAGTCGTCTGTATCCTACCGTCGTCACTGGAATTGTCGTCACTACCCGTTCGCTGCCAGCTTCATCAGTGGGAACTCGATCGCCTGCTGCTACCCAGTTATGCCGCCAAAGAGAGGCAGTACAGGAAGGAAGAAGAAGAGCTATGAGAGCGCCGTTCCTGTGGGGCTGGAAGAGTTAAGCCAATGAAAAGGATTCGAGGAAAACGGATAATATCTGCTGCAGTAAGCACTTTGGGGTTCGAGAGGTACCTGCTACTTGTCCCCATCGGTGGGTGGTTAGAACCGGAAAGCGCCGAGAGTGTGTAGTTCACAGGATGGAAACGCGTGAGAAAGGAATCAAGAGGGCGCCTCTCAGTGTCTGGTCATGCGAACGGTGTAAGCTTTTTTTTTGTATAGTTGGGGGACTCCTAAAGCCGGAGTGGATCAGACACTCTAAGTTTGAGCCGCTTATTTTCCGCCAAAAAAACTTTTTTAGAAAAAGAGCTCTATTAAGAGCTTCTATTTCACTCGCTGCGTCGCCCGATAGACTCGGATTTTTATATACCTTCTGGTGGTGGAGAAAAGACACGGGGGTTTTGGAAGGAATGTCGTTTGTAGGGTCGAAATCGGAGAAATCATGACGGTCACTCGGGTTTACAGGGGTATTTAGTATGTGTTACTAAGCAGAAGTGAACGTCACTCGCTCTGCGGCTGGGTGTCCTCGACTGTATTAAATGCTTGGAAAAATTTCGGGAGAGGGGAAATGGTGAATTTCGCGATTAAGGGTACTTTTCATGTATGTTGGTCAAGGGCTGTCTTCTCGGGCGCAATGTAAATCCCTTTTCACTCATTTGTCTGGTGCAACGCGGCTCTGACTCACCACGCAGCCGCCGCCCCCGATGCCGCCACCGCCCCCTATGCCGCCCTCTGCCGCGGACGTATAACCAATCCCGCCTACAATGCCAAGTGCCGTCCATGGCGACGAAACCGCCCTGATCCAGAACCAGCGAAAATAAGGAAAACCATAGCATCTCGGTACTACCAGCTGAAAATGGGCCATGCGCTTACTGGTCAATACCTGAAGTGGATTGGCCACAGGGAAGATGATATCTGCTGGTGGTGCTGTAAGCCTGGAGTGACTCAGACCCGTGAGCATCTGTTCAAGGTGTGCGCCACCTGGAAGAAGCAGCAGAAGATCCTCTGGAAGGCAGTGCGAGTACAGATGAAGCGCGGTAGGGATCGGTTTCGTACAGCCGATCTCTTCGCAGATGAGCGCTGCACCGAGGCAATTCTTGAGTTCCTGGAGTCAACCGATGTCGAAAGGAAGGCAAGAGAAGAGGAGTGGGAGCAGGCAAGCAGTGGCACTGCAGAAGAGCAGGAGGAGGGAGCAGAAGGAGCGGAGGAGTTGATGGCGATGGAGGGTGATGGAGATGGTGGTGTGTAAGACAGCTATTGAGCAGGCCAAGAGGGCCAAAGGGAGAGCCGCATAGCTAGACTCGCGGAAGGATATGGGTTGGTGTAGTTGGTGGCGTTCGCCGTAGTCTGGAAAAAAGGCTTGTAGATGCGAAATAAAATTGATGTCCCCCCCTCTGCCGGGGCTATTCCCGAAAGTGGTATAGTTCATGCAGAGCAACAAATATACACCGGCACGACCGTGGAGGGGATAAGCCTCTGTACTCTATCTAGTCTACATACATAGATAATGCCATCTCCACCGTCTGAAAGCTCAAGTTTTGCAGCATGCTTTGGGGAGTTGGCTCTGCTGGTCACTAGGCAACCTATGGTGCCACCAGTTTCTCCCAGTGACCGGGGTCGGCGGTTTTTTTTTTGTTTATTCATACTCGCATTCGACCTTTATAGATCGAGGCGGCGTACATTTTGCCCAGTTTTCCTGTCCGCAGTCCGCGCGGCGGCGGCTCGTTGCAAGCTCCCCTTTTGCCCTCCGCCCACGCCTGTCCCAAGAAAGAGTACATGCGCCCAAGGAATTAGCAAAGGAAAGAACAAAAGAAACGCGCGACCCGTCCCCTAGTCCTCGCCTGCCGATGCCATGAAAGCGGGTGTGGGAAGGAACAGCGGAAGTCCCTCTCTGGCGCCCATCTCTTCCTCGGCACCCAGCGCCTCCGCCTCCGCCTCCGCCTCCCGCTCCTCTTCCCGCTCCTGGCGCTCCCGGAGCTCCCCCTCAGACACCTCACTCCCGGCGTTCCCTTCTTCCTCCAGCGGCGGCACCAGCCTTCCCACGTCCGTAGAGGAGAGAAAGTCCAGCACTGCCTGCCCGCACCTCTCATCGGCCAGCAGGTCCCGGATCGTCCACCTGCTCTTCCACCTCTTGGTCTCCTTCAGCACCTCCGCCCACAGGATCTTCTGCTGCATCTTCCATTCCGGACACACTTTGAAGAGGTGGTCTCTCGTTTGCGAGGGGCACTTGCACCACCAGCACTGGGCATCGGGGCGAACTTTGGCCCAGTGCGGGTACTGTCCGGTGCGGGCGTGTCCTGTCTTCAGCTGGTAGTACCTCGAGGCAAGCCTCTTGGTGCTGCCGGCCACTACGCCATCAGGCTTTTGGCTCTTTGGCATGTGGTACTTCGTCTTGGAAACACGGCCTCCAGCCCACCGCCTAGCCTCCACCCACTTCTTCTCCGAGATTTCGCGCTTGAGGTTGGCCAGAGATCGCGGGAGTGGCCCGTGGGGGCCTGGCTACCCTGCCGCCTCCTTGGCCCACTCGTCTGCTTTCTCGTTGCCTGCGATTCCTTTGTGCGCCGGGCATCACCGGATCTCTACGGTGATGCCTGGCCTGGCCCGTCGCAGAGCCGCGATGTGCTTTCGAGCCTGGATGGCGTATTTCTGCCCTGGGCCGGGCTCATCCGATGCCATCCGTCTGATGGCTGCCTGCGCATCCGAGAAGATCGTGACATATTCTGGAGTCATGTTCCTTTGCGCTTCTATCTCCAAAGCGTGGGCGAGGGCGGCACACTCTGCATCATAGGCCTCTTGTTGCCGCTCATGTGCACCTTGGCGCCCGCCCACGTTTGGCCCTTCTTCCACACCCCGGGGTCGGCGGTGGCGGGGAGGCTGATGACGATGATGATCCATTGATATTGGATCGTGGCGATATTATACACAGTCCTCTCCTGTTCGCCGTCCGCCGCGATCTCGCGCAGTCCGGGGCAGCGGGGAGGCGGGGCCGGTCGAAGCGGGGCGACGAGAACACTTGAGTGATGATCCATCTTTGTCGGCGTTTCTTCCCATCGTGGAATTGTGCAGCTCCCTACATACGTACCTTCACTTAACTAGCTCGTTGCTCACCTTTTCCTACGGCTGAGTCGGCACTTGCACAGACTAACATTGCTCTACCGACCAATAAACAAACGGAATGAATGGAAATTTTCGTACTCATGCATATAGCACGACTACGTGTTTCTGCGGCGTGGAGCGGTCGAAACGGGCCGGCAGGACTTCTTGAGGAGAAAGCGGGGTGGTTTGTGATACTTGGGGGCTATTGATCCGCCGCACTCCAACGCAGTCTTCGACAACTGTTGAGCAAGCACCTTTTGGAACATCGCCAGGCCGCGGAGAGATCTACATCTAGGTACTCCAAGCTTCATTCAGCCGGACGAACATCGCTACTCTCCAGCTCCGCCTCAACTCCCCAGCGGCAGTCGCAACCAAAGCATAGACAACAATCAGCCCGACGTTTCCACCGTCCAACATGGACACTAGTGGGGGTACAGAGAACCAACGGAGCTACCACGACGCTACACATAACGAGTTACGGGGAGTGTTCCATGGTGCGATCACCTTCGCCACCGGCGGGTAAGTACGTGGAATCCGGCGAACTAGAGTGATTCGACAAAATCTTACAGTTAGCAAACGAGAGCTCGCTGGTAGGCCCAGGAGTAGGCGACACCCTCTCCACCGGAGACACGCTTAGCCTCCCAATATTTCCCGACCCTGACTGACACCTAACTAGAACGAACCGAGATCCTGGAATGGATATCCACGGTCCCGTACACAAATCACCACAAGCGTATCAGTGATGGGCGTCTAAAAGGTACCGGAGAGTGGATCTTGAAGAAGGAGAAGTACCGCACCTGGAAAGTATCAACCGACTCGATGCTGTTGCTGTTACGGGGAATTCGTAAGTCTCCGCAATCCTCCGCCGGAAGGTGCGCTCTTCTGATCAGTTCGTCTAGCCGGAGCCGGCAAAACATACATTGCGTCACAGGTCATCGACTTGCTCCTTACGGATCCAGCAGCCGAATCCAAGTTGGCGTACTTCTACTGCAATCGAGCCGAGGAAAGCCGCCGAGATCCCGAGAGCATTTGCGCACGCTTATTCAGCAGCCTGCACAGACCCCATCCGAAGACGAGCTGCTGAAGCCGGTCCTCGATGTTTACAAGGAACGGGAGACGAAGGGGCAACTCTCTTCGCGGTTGACCCTGAAAGAATGCCAGGATCTCCTTGTTTAGCCCATGGCTGTGTGTCCTCGGACGACGATTTGCATTGACGCTCTAGACGAAGTCGATCACAAATTGCGCTTGGATTTACTAAAAGCGCTGAAGCACGTAGTGGAAAAATCAAATACTCTGGTCAAAGTTTTCGCGACCACTCCAATGGATACCGATATCCTCATGCAGTTCGCGATGTTTCCCAGGATTGAGTTGGAACCTGATGACAATGTCGACGACATCAATCGGTTTGTAAGAGAAAATACAGGGAATGATCGAAGGGAAGCAGCTGCTCCCCGACAATGTCCCACATGCGCTCAAAGACGAAATATGCCAAGTTCTTTGCGAGCGATCCAAGGGAATGTAAGCTCGTCTGAACTACTGACAGATTGGTGTCACAGCTGACTGTTGGATGAAGGTTTCAACTTGCTGGTCTTCAGATCACATTGCTCGACGACAAGGTGCATCCTGACGATGTGAGAGACAGCCTGAAGGTCCTCCCAGAAACCTTAACAGACGCGTACGGTGAAATACACAACCGCATTCGTAACCAGAGTCGCCACGCATCCCAACTAACACTAAACGCCTTCCGATGGGTCCAGTGCTCCTACGAACCGTTACGATCGGAAACGTTGCTTGATGCAGTCACTGTCGGAATCGGGGGCTCGGGGGAATTTTCCCGCAATTGCGCGGCTGTCGGGGCGACTGATTTGTTGAAAGCCTGCCAAAACCTTCTCATTTTAGACGAACGCCTGAATGTTTTCCGGTTTGCCCACCTTTCGGTAGAAGAATACATGGAGACCCAGCTACTCAAGGTCGATTCTCATACCGAAATTGCCAAAATCTGCCCTTTGCTGGTCTGCTCTTCGAGAGCTTGGATAGACCATGACCTAACCCGTACAACACGAGAAGGACATTACCACAATCGCCACCTATTACTATACGCGGCAGTTTTTTGGCCATGGCACTTGAATCGTTGCTTAGACAACTGTCAAATCCTGACTAGCCTTTGGGAAGCTTTCGTATCAGAAGCTACATTCCAGCGCTGGATCGACTATCATTTCCAGCATGTTGAATTTCGAGTTTCTAAAGATACTTTTTGGCGTAGAGCAAAAGCTCTGCAGCAAGAGAAGAGGGACCTACTTACCAAAGCCTGTGTGTTTGGTCTAGAGCGAAAGCTTACCAGCATATTCAAATCCCAATTTGGATGGATGGCCCGTATAGAATTGAGGCTCCCCACCAAATTCATTCCCAAGTCTGTACGGAGGGGCCGTATAGACAGATTGCTACTCAGCGCGTCCAAGTTCGGAGACCTAGTTATTGCTCAATATCTACTTAAAGCCGGCGCCGAGGCCTCGGCGGCCTCAAGCGACGGGACGACACCGCTGCACGGCGGCGACGGCGCGGCGCTGAACGGACACGATGCGCTGGCCCGACTGCTCCTGGAGCGTGGCGCTTACGCCTCGACGGCCGAAAGGGACGGGACGACACCGCTGCACTATGCGGCGCGGAGCGGACACGAGACGGTGGCCCGACTGCTCCTGGAGCGTGGCGCCGACGCCTCGAGATACCTTGTGTCGAGGTGTCGACGCGCAGACCATCCCTCGGATGGACCCTGCCGGATCGTACGGACAGTTCCCCAGATGCTGCCCCGCGGGCGGTGTGAATTTGGTCTGGACGAAGATGGACTCACGCAGCGTGTGGTGGTCTCCCACGCTTGTCGCGAAGTATCGCCTCAGCCCGTCGCCGACGAGGTCCTCACGGTAGTGCTTGGGCTGGCAGGCCGTGTCGATACCTGTCGTCCTGTCAATTGCAGCCATGCCTGTAGGTGAGGAGACGGTTCATCCACCTTTGAACCCGGCTCTGAGCGCGGTCGTGACCAGATTGGCAGTGGCGCCCTTTTTCCAGGCGGTCCCGTACAGCATAAGTGGATGTGTCCGCGAGCTGGGGAGCATCAAGACGTGTTCCGCCACAGTGGATTGTGTTTCTGTAGAGAACATTTTGCTGGCGGTGGTGGTGGTGAGGAGACTGCGGTAGCGATGCATTTGGAGGGTTGGAGGGGCAGGTTGGGTTGGTGAAGCAAAGCGGTGCTAACTAGTCGCTAGTGACGAAAACGCGCATATTTGTACTGCATACCACCGAGTGCGGTACACTGCAATCGCATTAGTCCCGCACCCCGCCCACCCGCGGCCGCTGTGCTCCGGCCCTGCCGCGGCAGCCGTCGCGCGCGCCTGCGAAGCGGGCGCAGTCGCGCGTCTGCGTGAGCATAGCGGCGGTGGTGGTGCGCGTAAGCAGGGCGTTCGGCTCGCCGTTGGCGACGACCACGAAGCCGCGCGACGCGATCTCGGTCAGGAACGCCTCAAAAATACTGCGTCGGCGTATGGCTGAGTACTGCCCGCTGCCGCTGGAGTACTGCGCCCCAGCCGCGGAGAAGAGAAGGGGGAGGCTGGCGAGGGCGGTCGTGAGTTGCGTGTTTAATTTGCAGGGTAGCGTCATTGCTCGTTGATGTCCGGCATTGCTGGGCCTGCTCTCAGCCGACGGAGGCCTCCATCGCCGCCGAACGCGGCCAGAGAAAACGACCACCTTCTCGTCGAGGGGCTGAGGTACGTATTTAGGTATAATGGCAAACCCCCCCCGATGGGTAGATTGATGGGTGGATTCGTATCTAAGTACGTATCCAGAGCGGAGAATCCAGATTGACTACATTTGCCATCCATCCGTCCGTCCCCTTGGTAAGCATCGAGATGGGAGGTACCGATACCTTTTTGTTTTTGTTTTTGTTTAATCGAACTCGCATTCAGCCTATCGAGACTATGGCGGGAGGCACCGATACTCTGACCTGGATACATTCACGTCGTTAGATGCGGCCAATCGGAAGAAAAGGCTGTCTCCGACCATCGAGTCTTCGGAGAGCGGCCAGGCCTGGAGATGCCTGACATCTATCCAACCATCACGACGCGTGGATGTCTGTATCTCAAGGGAAACCCCCGAGAAGAGGAGAAACGGAAGGAGAGGCCAAACGGTGATGAATTAAAGCAGCCTTTCCGAACCGCTCGCTCGAGAGCGACGTCCGCACTCCCGCCTGGCGTCAGGATGTCTATCCATTATGTCTACACGACATGCAACCGCAACGGCGGACGAACGGCCCCGGAACACGACGTCTCATCGCCGCAGATACATCATAGCTCACCTGTTCTCTCACCAGCCTCTGCACTTCGGTCTGTGTGTGCGGCCGTTGATTTTATCCAGCGGAGACTGGTGGCATGCCGCATAGCTGGGCGAGCTTAGTCAAAGCGTGCGCCTCTCCCTCCGCACTGCTGCTGCTGCCAAGTGCTGGCAGATAGATATACTGACGGGTGCAGTCGGCCAGTACATAACTAGCGGCGGAAGCGCAGACGTCGCCGTTGGTGTCTGTGCCTACGACGCCCATCCTGCCCGCCGTTCCTTCCCTTCGACTTCTGGAAGGTCGGACCTGACTTGGAGACACCCGGTTGCAATTACACATAACACGGCGGCGCGCAGGAAACCGCAGGAAGACCGACCACCTCGCGTTGATGGGCACCGTCCTCGCCGTCGAGCTCTCCATCCCAGACGACTGCACGGGTTGGCCGTATGCGTTGCTGCGTGTTCGCGCCTCCGGTCGTGCATCCGCACACATACATGGCCAGCACTCCTCGATGACGGCGACGACGGAGACAGAGACGGCTGGAGGCGGCCGGAACGGGGAACCAGGCTGACGCCTTGCAAGATAGAGAGCAGGCAGCGTGAAAGGCAACGTGAGAGTGACGGGACGAGACAGCCACGGTCGTCGTCACGGCTGGGTTGACGATTTCCTTCGGGCTCTGGCGCTCTCTCGATCCAACACCCGGACGCCGCCATGCACGCCTGAGCCGTCGCGACTGCGAAAACTGCCACTGCCACTGCAAGGGGGTCGCCATCGATCACTCGGCCGGTTCGATTCGCGGTGGGCGGTCGAGCGGACACACATGACTCCCCCCCATCCACTCCCCCTTCGCTCGCGTCAGGGCGCAGGTTCTGGTCTTGCGCCGGCACTCGCGCGTGCCAGTCGACAGTCGACCGTCGTCCGGCGAATCGCACGTTCGCATCGCCCATCTCGACCGTGCAACAGTGCGCCGGGGCGCCAGGGCACGTATGATATGTATTATACGCACCAAGCTTCCGCGCAACGGGTGGGCGGCCAGTGCCGTGATTCGCCAATCCGTGCCCCTGCCTCCGTGGCCCTGGCTCCTCATCTGCGGAGAAGAGCCATCAGCACTGACCAGTGGCCAGGCCCCCGCCCGGCTACTCTCGGAGCCAAAAATAAACAGTCTCCATCATGCCGTCGATTGCATCCCTCCAAGTGCCCGGCGGAAACCCACATGTATAGTACACACACAACGATCAGCGCGCAGTCGCCGGCCATGAGCGAGACAGTGCCACAGACGCAAGTCGAACTCAACACCTGCCGTGCTCTCCGCCAGTTCTCCCAGATCGCACTGCTGCCTCAGCCCTGTCGAATCCGGGTCGGCGACTATACCGTCGGACGCGCGAGGGATACAGCCGTGCTTCGGTCCTTCGAAGATGGCGGTAGGTGCCCGTCAAGCGGTTGTGGCAGCGATCGCTACGCACTTGGTACACATCTCCCGGCCGTGACTTTTGTCACTCCACATCGAGTACATACAGGTGCACTGCGGACCCGCAACGGTACGTGCAAAGTGGGCTGCTCGGAAAGCGGCTACATATGTACGAGAAAAGTCGGCTGATGGTGGATCCGGGGTATATAGATTGCTAGCATCCAACGACCAGGTTTCTCCTGTGTACTGTACCACTCACCCCACACTCTATTTTTGGATGCGTACGTACCGACGGATTGACCTGCACCCGTACCGATCTCAGCTCACGTGCTCTGTTCTGCGGAGCGTGGAAACACTTCGTGGAATGTGATATGGGGGCCGTGGACACTAGAGGCTGGACACTGGAGGCTTTTTCTTTGGTTTATCTCTACTAGAAAATGGACTCCAGAAGGAGTGAAGTGCTCCACTCATATCATCGTGTACCTCTGCGGTTCAGCTTTCAGCCGGCTAAAACTACAGCTAACCTCTTTGTATTCCAGGTCGGCGGGCAGCGAGGCGTCGGCTGCCAACGTTCTTCAGTTCTCGACGCACGGTGGCGTGCTGTGCCGACTTGCACTAGCTATCCGACTCCCTGTTTCCACAGCCAGGGAGGGGAGAGGAACACGAGGATTTGGTTTATACAACCGGCCATGCCGCGAAAACATGCTCACGATCGGGGTAGAGGTGGTACCCGTCACCGCACTGTTGACTCACTTCCGCGTCCTTCCGGGTGAATCCGTCGGCAGCATATACATCGTACATGCCCAGCCAGAGCGACGGAGCGAACACGAGCTGGACTTGGGGAGTGAAGACGGGAAACAGCATGCATGCCCGCCTGCCTGCCGGACCACCGAGGACCGCTGTGCGACGGCTGGTGGAAGAGCAACGTTACCCTTTTTCGTAGCGGGTTTGCGGTATGGCAGGGCAGAAGTGGGGGGGGG
>Ga0307512_10004355_pt1 | contig 15598 bp, 10 predicted proteins | sample 14_EM_MG_FD_200267 | JGI IMG/M metagenome (GOLD analysis project Ga0307512, IMG submission 200267) | Populus trichocarpa ectomycorrhiza microbial communities from riparian zone in the Pacific Northwest, United States - 14_EM | ecosystem: Host-associated > Plants > Roots > Unclassified | place... | reverse complement strand
GAAGGATCTTGCTTCACAGTCAAGATAGTGGAGAAATGTACTTATTATAACTGAACATCTATTATGTATGATGACTCGCAAATCATCAATGGATGTCGGTCGATGACCGCCGGGGACGGCCGGGGACGGAAATTTACCGTCAACGGCCGTCCCTTCCGTCCGTCCCCGTCCGGCCTCAAAAAAGACGGCGCCGTTCCGTCCTAGCTCAGGACGGACGGGACGGTTGACAACACTGGACGATTTAGGCGTTCTCCACGCCCGCCGCAACACCCGCGTGTCCACAACTGTTCATTTTGTATATAACCTAGCGGGAGATGGCGTTCCCGATATCGCACAGCAAATGGGGGAAATGATCGCAACCCGCATAACTTATATTAGATCTACAGTGCCTTCGGGTGTCGACGAAACCTGACAAAAGCTAGTAGTACTAGGACGATGTGAACAATAAAAACTGTAGTGTGAACCACAAGATGGTAACGGGACAGGATTTGGAATACCAAACACGCCAAATCCTGGACAGTATTTCACGGAATATTGACCAAGCCGCGATTCTTATCTTCGCTCAGCAACTGCTGGTTTGTTTGAGACCAGATCACACAGTCGAAGAGAGCTTCTTCTTAGCATCAATTCAAACCCTTATTAACCTTAATCGCCCCAGAATTGACGGATTTAGCGGGGGTACCATGATGGGCTTACCGAATGACCTCCCCCCTAGCGGACTTCCATACCGCTTCACAGCCAGTCCCAGTACCTGGTCAACAACAACTCGGAATATATATACATATGATACATCTACTCCGTACCAATGGGTGTTAGATTTAGCAAAGAATTAGTGGAACTATGGGGGTAGGTGCTAGGCAAGGGGAGGAGTATGAGAGACCATACTCCCCCCCAATAGCTCCACCAATTCTTCACCGAATCAAACTCCCTTGCGCAAAGTGTTTAGCCAGGTATTTGGACTGGCTGTGTAGTGGTTTGGAGGTCCGCTAGGGGCGGTGGAGGACAAACCCCATCCCACCTATCCGCTACCAGTCAAACTTTTCAGGATCTTAGATAGTAAATCTGCCGAACAATTCTCGAGCGGGGCATATATTGAGTTTTGGAGCGGACTGTTGAGATCAATCCAGCACAAACAAAGAGGATCAACTGTCTACCGTACAATGAGAGAGATAAACAGGTTTCAAAGAAAAAAACATCATACTCGAGGATGTCGAGTATCACAACCGCAGCCGATGCCGAGTATCACTTTGTCAGCGGGGACGAAGGGTAGCGGGGGGGGAGCTCCGCCATCTAGCCGGCTCGCCCGGAGGCGGAGGGGATTATCAGGGTCCTGTCATACTCTAATTAGAGTCAATACAGTATGATTAAACAACAACAACATGCCGAGTATCACTACCGAAGCTAGTACTCCTCCTCGGCATGGGAGCTGACGCCCGCCGATGGGGCCTCGAAGCCACCAACTATCATTCCCGCAAGCCTTCAGCAGATGGCGCCCGCAGGCCTCCAGTCACATACCCGAGAACCTTCAGCTCTAGCAATGTTACCAGCGATCCAGCTACGGGACCTAGTGTTGCTAAGCGGCTAGGCTCGGCCAACTTGCATGAAGCTTGGCCTGATCGTCGTAAGCTGGGCCTGTAAATGAAAGCCTGCCCGGCCGGCCGCTAGATAGCTTATAGGCCGCCAAGTCATATGCAGGCCTCGAAGTAATATGCAGGCTTCAAAGATATGCAGGCTGGCAGCCAGATTTTTGCAGGCCTGGCCGCTTAGGATCACTGTCTGGGAGATTGCGGAGGTGGAAGAAGAGGAGGTGCAGGAAGAAGGAGACGATTCAGTGGATGCTGGGAGAGATGTCCATGGATGGTCACAGTAGGGAAGCTGGGGATGGCCGGGAAGCGGCAAAAGGTAGGGCCATAGCAGTTTGAATCGGAGTCTTTCCGGACGGTGCCTGGGCACTGTACAGCGCCTAATAACCCGTTCCTAGAGCTTGGCGGCGGATAATCTACTATTTCAGCGCTTCCTTCGATCAACACACAAAGTTCTGGCGAATGTATCTGTTAGAGTATCAACTGCGGTGGTTTTAGCAACAAACACCATTAATAACAATCTGGAAGATACCTTGCACGGTGTTGGCGATGGTAGTTAGGCCATATAGTTTGGCAGGGATGACACTAATGTCATGCCCGCACACCCTTGTCACCCTTCAAATTTTGCCATCGGGAAGACAAGCACCTCAAAGTGAAAATCACAATTAAGTAGGATGCTGCCTGACCCAAATGGGTTCCTTCGAGGTTATCCCAAATTCCGCCTTGTTGGTATCTCAAATCCGGGTATTTTTGTTGATAGAGAGCGCTTGGTGGCATAGCAAGATATATTAATCGCCGCTGGGAACAGGTCAGATAGCCGGTGTACAGTGCTCACGCCCTATCCGGAGAGACTCCACATTTGAATATAGAATGAGAACTGGAAGGCAGAGGAGGAGAAGGCAGGAGAGGCAGAGATGTGATGTAAAGTACGTAGTAAGACAATATCCCGCAATGGAGAGGAAGACTACTGCACAGTCCCGGGGCTACGACATTAAAATCTCGGTGGGACGATATGTCCGAGGGGCTCCGAACTCGTCTCGACTCGGAAGTGAGACTGTGACAAACTTCAAAGTGCTTCTTCAAGCCGGCGTGGGCTTGAAACGAGCAATATCTAGGCAAAGTAGAAAGTTATATATTGGACTTTTAAGCAGTAGCGCTATAAATTCTTACCGCGGTTCCACAAAGCATGCACACGTCTTTGGGACCAGCTAAATACACTGGGTCAATTTGTGCTAGGTATATAAATCGGAGTGAAGTCTTTATGCATTTCAGGGGTGATGACATCTCGCTTAGCGATCTGTGCTGCTGCAACTAGTTAGCTCACTCAACGGAGCATCTAGTATTAACAGTGTTGAGACTTGACACTTGTGGCGCTAGTCGACTCATCCAAGTTTCTAGTCTGAATATAGCTAATGCAAACTTTATTTGCGTGTTACAGCACAATTTAGCTTTCACGACAAACTTTAACACCCCCAACCTTCCGCAGGCCGGTCAGGGATGGTGAATCCAGGTACAGCCGGCCACTGCTAAATGCAGCCTCAAGAAGTCAGACCTGGTCTAGACATGCTACAATTAACTGGTAACCTAGCGGTTTATGCCCACTTAATGTTCCGATATTATCACCGCGAATACCCGGAAGAAGTTCTTAGTTCTACTAGGGTCACCGACGATCTGCGTAGGTGCCATCGTTGCCTTCTAGCCGGGTGGTATCCTGTGCTAACATATATGTACCATTTCAAGCTAGTTCTATAAAGTGCGAACCTGATAGCTCCGGTTCAAACTGTTTCTTCTTCCAAACCACCCCAGATTAAGTCTGGTTCGAACCGTCTACTTTGCCTCAGGTACTCTGTATCGTACTTGAATGGATGCGTATTCCCCTCATGGTTTCAGGGAAGGAATTGGCCAATTTAGTCCCCAATTCAATTTTACTTCAGCAGTAACTCTCTTGGTTGTGTATCAGGAGAACAGCGCAGTTTTCGGGACGTGGTGTGTTGTGGCAGTAAGCGTCGGTACGAGGGGTATCGGCGGCGATGTCAGTATTTCCGGAGCTTCAACTGCTTTTTACCATTAGAGCAGTGTAGGTCTGGTGGTTACCAATTGCCAGGTATGAAGAATGTCATAGGATGTCACTCGGTTACTCCCTGCGATACCTGTTGAAATATGGAAGGGGAGAACCATGTGAATAGACTTAAGGTACAGAGAGAAGAGAGAAGGAGAGAGAGGCGAGATTTATACAAGTGTAATGGAGTGCTTTATGCTCTACCGGCTGTGTGCCTTGACATCAGCTCAGCTGAACCTCAGCTCGGTCAGTCCGTGCAACAATACCTGTTGCTTGTGTACTTGGATCGTGAGTCTCAGCATCGTCTGATGTCTTGTATGAGAATGAAGACTTGTAAGAAGATGGTGGCTGTATGAGGATATGCATCAGGACCAGAGTGATGCGTCTCATGACAGATAGAGCATACGCGTACGCATATGGGAGATTGCACATATAGGGGCCTTTGGCCCTCGAGATAGAGAGAATCCAGTCAATCAACAAGTCTAAGAAGCATCCAAAGTAACAATACCTTTCTTTCATATATAGATCTCAGCCTTCGTATGGCCGGAGATGATGGCTGGTATGACAGGCTGGGAGATGGCTGGGAGATTGCTGTTTTTGTGATGGTATTCAGTCAGATCTATACATAGATGAGTACGTACGCATTCGCGCTTGTATGACCATATATATATGGCCTTGTAGCCCTTTAAGATAGTACACAATCAAGCTTCTCTATCTCTACTATCAACAACCTTGTTGCATGTAAATATACAGCTGACCACTAGCTAGCGGGGCTGGTAGTAAGGGGCACACTTCTCTCTCATATATAACTCGCGTCTTTCTCCTCTTTTCTGTTTGTATCTAAGTCTATACCACATGCGGTTCTCCCCATCATTATTTCTACATACCTGTTGCAAAATTAGATCTCAGCCCCCGTACGGCTAACTGGGCTGGTATTCACACGGCTGATCTGCAGGCCGCAAAAAAGCCTGGCGGCTGGACCGGCCGCTTTGTGAAATAAATATAATCTGTATTGGATCTATGGCGAGGCATAAGCTCTCGTTTAGATCGTTAAGCCCAACGTTCGTAACTGTTGCTTAGGTTGCCATACTCTTCGTAGCTTCTGGCTTTCCGTAATATTTAGTTACAGCGGTCTAATCTGTCCCTGCGTGGTTACACATAGGATGGGTGATATCGCCGGCGAGGTTAAAGAGCAGTCAGTTTTATACATCATTCAGCGCGGAACGAGCAGCAAAATTGCCCCCTCCCCGGGGCTTAAACATTACTGCCTATCGAGTGATGTCAGATGGCACTGTTGGATTACGGTGGAGTAGAAACTGATGATTAACATTCTTATGCGCAAATTGACCATCAGAGATTACTATAGGGGCATCGGTGTGATGACTGTATCACTGTGGACCAGGTACTTTGCAACATTAATGTTTCTACACATGGTTCTCCGGTGATGACTTGGCATGCTTTAATGATATCCATAGTTTTGTTTTCAAATTGCTTTCGCTGATTATCTCCAATCTGTTATTGGAGCTATCACCAACCTAATCTCTTCTTCTGGCCCCCAGCTTATCAACCCACAGACTCGTCATCTTCGTCGTACTCGGAGTAATAACCCAATATCTTCGTCCTAGGCAGAGTAATATCCTATGTCTTCCAGTGGAGCTTCCGTCAAGTGAGCACCTCCGTCCAGCAGTAGGTGAACTAAGGTCTCACGGTCATTCATCAGGGCAGGGCTACATTTCCATCCTCGGCCACTGATATTCGGCCCAGGCCCCAGTAAATGGTCAAGTATAGCCCAATTGCCATTTTGTGCCGCTGTATTGACTGCAGAGCACCACATACGGACGGATATATTCCCGTCGGCTCCGCGGTCCAGCAGTAGGTGAATTATGGCCTCATTACCGTTTTTTGCCGCCGCTTCGATTGCATTATAATTCATACCGCTCTGCATATTGATGTCGGCTCCGCGATCTAGCAATAGGCGAACTATGACGTCATTCCCACGCGCTGCTGCCGCTTGGAGCGCAGTGCCAACTATACAGTCCTGTAAATTGACGTCGGCTCCGCGGTCCAGCAGCAGGCGAACTATGCTCTCACTGCTATGAAATGAAGCTGCCCGGAGTGCGCCGGCGTCAAATATGCCGCCCTGGGAATTAACGTTGGCTCCCCGGTCTAGTAAGAGGCGAACTATGGCTTCATCGTGCTCTGTTGCTGCTGCAAGGAGTGCGTTGCCAAAGATTCCGTCGCAATAAACATCAATATCGGCACCTCGGTCAAGTAGCAGGCGAACTATGGCCTCATGGCTTTCTGCTGACGCCACCATGAGTGCAGTGCCGTATTGGCCGCCCTGGGCATTAACATCGGCTCCCCGGTCCAGCAGTAGGTGAACAACGGTTTCGTGGCCTCCAACTGCCGCCGCCTGGAGTGCAGTACCGTATATGCCAGTCTGGGCGTTAATATCAGCGCTAGAATCCAAGAGGTCTTCGACAAAGTTGTTAAACCCGAATTCTGCAGCGATATGAAGCGGTGCCGTATTTCCGTAGCCTTTCTTCTGAGAGTTAAGAAATATCTGATAGGCCAGGTTTATCTTTGGTCCTGACTTCGCAAGCTTACTAAAAGTACGCCGTAAGTCTGGGGCTCCGTGATCTGTTTGCCTTGTATGATCGAACCAATGCTCTGCAGCATAGGATAAGAATTCGTTTTCCAGTTTACGATTTTCCAGAATCTGGAGCTGCCGGTCGTGCTCCACAGTGACTTCGAATGTCACTGGTCCACACTCGAGTTCATCAAAGGATAGATAGGTCAAGCAGCCAGTCGCAAGCAAGTGATTGGACTCAGTACACGAAATGCTCCAAAAGGGAAGGGGTTCGCCGGGAGAATTGTTTGAACGAAAGAAGTCCTTTGCCGACTGGTGGATTAGATGGACAGTGTCGTTGGCTTCTATCTTAAGCATAGGACCGAAGATTAACCGAAGGGCAGTTTTCATATCCAATTCCATCTCGTCCTCCATTGTGGATAAGGATGTATCATGAGGTCGTATAGCAGTTGCTATAGTTAGCTCCTTTATAGTCAAAGGACGCACGGCCCAAACCACCCATTGAAGGATTGTATTTGCAGCTGATTGATTTTCAGGCTCGATTTTGCGTAGGATATCCTTGTATATATCTGGGAGAGTTGACGGTAAAGTTCTGAGCTTCTCTCGAATGATACGGGGCTTAGTTGTGTATGAATTTTTAAGATCATCCAGAATCAGGGAAACCCAAAGGAACATCCCGCTGGCACCATCGATCAAAACTTGCTGAATCTCCTGTGCCATTGCAGAAAACTGTGGTAACTTTTTAACCTCGGCAACGGTAAACGTCGTAATATCACTTTTCAAGCTGCAGGCGTCCAGAGATATTTCAGTAGCAGTGAAATTTGATGTGACGAGTATGTGCGGGCGACTGGTAATAAGAACTTTTACCCTTCGTCTGACGCTTGGATCTTGAAAGAGATGTTGCAGCTGATCAAGAAATTTGACTCGTGATATTTCCTCGCACTCATCTGTAACAGTTAACGAGGTCCAACTGTATGTAGATTAGGTGAGGAGTTTGTACCAAGGGCGTCAACGGTAAGACATAGCCGTTTAATTTTGGTGTCTTTAGCAATTCGATCAAACACTCGCCAAAGCATTGCGAAACTCCACAACGTCTTTCCCCTTTTGACATCATACTCTGAATCGGCCAAAAAGTGGACAAGGATATCTCGCTCCTGGTTCAGAAGTTGTGCAAGCAAGTTCACCAGTATAGCATGAGCTGTTCTTAGTCGGTCATCCTTATCGTCGCAGAAGAAATAGGCTATCAAAAAGTCATTTCGGATAGTCGCATTGTTGGAAAGCTCTTTAGATATGACTGATGCCAGAACACTCTTGCCACAGCCCGGCCCTCCGGAGACCCAAAGAATGGGCTGAGTGTCTTCTTCAGCCCAACGCTGATATCGTTCGTCAGTCAGAAACCATGTGCAAGTATGTTCCTGTCTTTTGTGCAAGAGATCGTCGCGATAACCTTCGCAATCCAGTCCCTTCAAACTCTCCAGACATTCTCTCAGCTTCTTACTGCCTGATGCGCCGCTTAGTCATGAATACCAAACCGCATGGAATCACACCGCATGGAATCACATACGAGGTCGGTTAATAGCATTCTCTGCACCCCCTAATAATCTCAGTGTCAATTTTGTTACAAGTGTGTTCAAAGTGAACATATGACATACTTCGAGTCTCCACAACACGGTCTAAGCACTCTTTTATACGAGTAACAACTGTCCTATATGTTCCATCAGAAGGTGACAGAAATTTGACCATGTTTGTGTGGTTGTGCGGGACAGGAACTCGGTGTTCATTTGGTAGATACAACTGAGCTGAGATTTTCTTGACCATTTCCACAAGTTGCCCGTTTCTTTCGTAATTGTTTGAGGTAGAAGACTAAAGAAAACCACCTGTCAGCTTGACCACAGACTTGAACAATTATGTGACAAAAACACGCGACCATGCCATAGTGACTAGTGATATACGACACATCAAAAGTTAGTCGCCATCCCAATTTGTGTCAATTCAATAACGTTTTGATGTGTCGTTAATATCGATTCATTTAAAACAGTTAAGCCGCTCACAGAACGTTCGCATGTTTTTTTCCATGAATGTAAGTGTCCTCTTCACCTTTTTAACAGTTGGCGTTTCGGCAGTCTCATAAAAGCTGACAACTTTAAATCTACTCAAGATGTCGACCAGCCCATCTGCCTCATTTTCTAGGAATTCAGACCCTTCCCGCAGCTGAACTATCAATTCCGCTCGGTTCGACTCTAAGCTGGATGACATGTCCTCAAGCATGGCTTCCAGTTCGGCGGTGTGAAGCCCCCGATGTGGAGTCCCAAAGAACAGTATGGCGTGCGTGGCATCTAGAAGGTCTTTGTGAATCAACTGGCTTTTAGACAGCAGCAATGCCTTTAGAGCTCCAAGCTAAGTTAGTTACTGTGTTTGAAAATTATCCAGATGGAACGGTGTATCTTACTTGCAATATGAGTATTCCTCCAAGGCTATGGCCAATAAAGATAAGTGGGCGTTTCCTCTCCTGAAGGGTATTATGTCAGTACTTCAATACTGTATTCAGAAATAACCGACAAAGAGTTACCTCATAAGAACTTCTCGCATTTTCCAACTGGCAGACAAGATTCCTTCGATACTCAAGCATGCGGTCATTTACTGTATTAGGCCCAACGAGGGTGCTGTTGTAGCCATAAGTCATGATACGGATGTTTTGAATATCACTTGGAAGGAAGTCCTGGAGCCACATGCGGTTACTGGTGCGATTTCTCCAAGATCCAAATGCATGTCCAGCGAGGCCGGTCACAGATACTACACTGCATTGAAACCTGCTATCAGTACATCTACGCAGAACTTAAGCGAGGATAACTGACTCAGCGATGATATCTCCTTTCGGGGTATTCAGCGGAGTAAGGTCATAAAAGTGGTTGTCAATTATGAGGTCCGAATGCGGCTGTGGTAAAAGTTTGTATCCGTTTTGTGGAATGCTCTGGAAATATTCAGGGATTTCCGTCATATTCAGGAGCGCAACTTTACTAAAGCCATAACATGCCGGATAGAGCGATAATCTGGTAGCGCTAGTGGTCAAGCATTCAAGAGAGCTATCCACGCTCTTGAGGTGATGTAATAGTTCTTGCTCATCCCATGTTGACGGGATATTCGATATTCTGAAACACTTCGGCCCGAGCCCGGGAGTGCCACGGGTAGATGTGACTATTGCCGAAGCTTCCGGGTTGGGTGCGACTGTAGTCGGTCGTGGATAAGCACTTGTATCCATGGTGGATAGAAGAGATGAAATAAAGGAAGCTCCAAGGATTTGAATGTTTTTCAATGTTCGGTTCAGGGGAACAGTTTGGCGTCGTGGAGTCGGCAAGAGTGCAGCGTACAATATTTATATTGGCTTTTTTCGTTCGCCCACACTGCCACAATATCAGCCATGAGTCGATTCCTGTGGCAGAGTTATCACACCATCGCTGCAATTCAAAGGTTTGGATTCGTCGACCAGGGTCTGGATCTGCATGATATCTCATCCAGGGGTGCATATACATGTATTGGTGGCTCGAATCAAGAGCAGTGACACTGTGTGTTGTGTTTGGCGGAGTCATCTTGCCGGCAAACGCGTCCTGCAGGAGGCTACGTCTCAGGGATCCATGTCCAATAGAAATAAGAGGTAACATTGCGCATGCGAGCTCGATATCGTAAGATTTGGTTAAATCCGCGATTTTAATATGTAATTCGTGCAGGATTGTTCAGGGAGCATCTTTTCAGCCAATCAACAACAAATACATCTTTTATCTTCGATTCGAGGTACTTTGAGCCTTCATAACGAATACAAACTGCTGTTGACTGCCTGAAAGGCTATGCGACGGCTAGTTTCTGCAAGTCATGTATATTCATTGGCGCTAGTGATTCTAACTCGAGATGATTGCTAACTTGAGACAACCATTTTCAACCCATCAAACATGATAAGTGACTTATCCTTGAAAATCTTGAGGTAGCACAAATCTTGGCGGTAAATTTCTACAAGAACGAAAATTTCATATCCACTGTGGGTTAGGGTTTCGATAAGCTTTTCTCGGCTAGGTTAGAATACCTGTGGGAATAGAGCGCATAGTGTCAAGATTTGCCAAACAGTTTGCTGTAGCTAGGTTATATTCACAATATATCAATCATTGTATATCTCGCCTCCCGGACACCTCCGGTTTCGCATGCTGTCTAGTATATAAATTCGTTCCATCACAATGGGTGAAACGAATTCACTATTCACTGGCTGCATCTAAGCGAGAAATTGCAACATGAGGCATGCTGAGTACTAATCCTAGTGTTGAAAATCCATGATGTCGTCTTTTAGGACTGCTACGGAAATATGCGTAGAGATGATTTGGTGCTGAGAATCACTGAGAATGGTTGGAATACTCGACATCAGTAGTAAGTATCACTAGCACTGGGAGATCCTACAGCACTTCGCCGAGACTACCTACAGAATGGGTACATACTATACGAACGCACGGTTAGGCCAGAAGGGCCGGAGAATCAAGGTAATGAGTCAGAGATGGAAACGGACTCAGAGTAGTATTATTTAATAAAAATGTTGAGCGTGACACCAGACCAACGTAACTCATTAAACAAGGCTTCCGTGGTGAGTGACGAATTCTTTCTATACGAATCTCGACGCTCGGTACACAAATTTCATCAATTCTGTTTTTCAATATAAACGGTGCAGTCCGCGGTTAGAATGTATATAAATCTACCCACTAATATCTGGAAATATGATAATAATGAGGGCCACTGAGACAAATTCTAAATATTGCATAGTCGCTGTGTTGAACTGGTTTTCGACATCCGAAGCCGCTCCTAGCCACTCTATGAGCATACCTATGCTAGACGTACTCAAAGTAGATTGCAGCTTTATTCATCTAGTTGATGGAGTATCATGGAGTACTATAGTTAGATACATATACCAACCAGGTGTATGAACATGAACCACTACTACCCATCCTACCTATGTCTCCACGATCTTTGTTCCAGTTAGAAATTATGCAAATTCTTCTCTCATTCTTATATCGTAACTCATGAGTAGCTTAACAAGCTGCTCACGAGGCACAATGGCGCCGGCTGTAAATTTACCACCCCATTTGCATGGGCAATAACTATTTGTAATGGTTGGCATGTGGGGCTGCCGAGGTTGAGTAACAGGACTTAGATCTTAAACGATTAACTTACCTACACTTTTATACGTATTCTCTCATGACACCTCTGTACTAAATTACCATCCGTTAACATACGAAAGTTACATCTGCGTATCAGTCGTTACACCACCAACTCAGCGATGGTCGGCCGGGTGCAAGGCCGCTAGCTGAGAGTAACAAGCCCGAGATAGTAGTTTACACCAGGACTGTTGTAGAACCCAGTTCGCAGAAATACTAGGGGGGAAACGGTCAACCATAAAGTGCAGCAAGCACTCTGGCTACAGACTGAAGGGCAAGGCTGGTGGCAAAAGACCTGTTCCTATGGCTAGTATGAAGTCATTGGCGGCCAGGTTCTACTAACTGAAGTGGGGGCATGCACCAGTGGGCACCTACATAAAACGGTTCGGTCGCCGAGAGGACGACAAATGCTGGTGGTGCGAATGGAGGGTGGCCCAGACGCGGGAGCACCTCTTCCGCCACTGCAGCCGGTGGAAAGACCTGCAGAAAGTACTCTGGAAAGCGGTGGGGAAGGCAACAGGATGGAAAGCGGGCAGATGCCGACACGTGCGGGTCTCTGAGCTGTTTTGCATTGAGCAGTGCGATCAAGCGGTGATGGACTTCCTGGCAACTACTCAAGTTGGGAAGTTCCCGCCCAAGTGAATGGTGAGCACTGCAGAGCGTGGGGATGGTGGGGATGGCGGTCTCTTTCTTTTTCCTTTCTTTTGTCTTGGGAGTGTAGTTAACCTGTTAGTTCATTTATTCATTCTTCTTTTATTAGTAGGGACGAAAGGTAGCGGGTGGGAGCTCCGCCACCTAACCGGCTCGCCCAGAGCGGAAGGTGCTTTAGATTCTGTCATACTCTAGTTAGAGTGAATACAGTATGAATAACACAAACAAACAAAATGGTCAACCATATCATGAAATCTCACTTGCTCTTACTGTCAACTTCACTATTACTATATGACCTGAGAGGAAGTCTCCGCTACACTGAGATCACCGAGTTGACTCACAGGCTACGGACTCATAGTCGTAGACTCATCCACGAGTCTTCACTCGCCACCGCCACCACCTGGTATTTGCAATCGTGAGCTTCCATGGACTTCCATGGTGTTCCAAGCTTTCATGTATATAAAGACAGAGCTTCTCCTTAGATAGTAGAATAGACTTTGTCCGCTTCACATTCGTAACAACGATTGCACAGGGGGATCCGAGTGATGGTCGATGTAGATATTGAAGTAAGATTATCGCCAAAGATTTATGATTCGTCATGAGTCTACAATATACAGGTACGGTGGCGGCTTCGCCGCCCTTTGGAGGCGCTTAGATTGACCTCCAGCCCAGCCAACCCAGAGTTGCCATTTTTAGCAGTTCCTATGCTTCCAGATGTATATGGCTCTAATATACTTCTAGAATTCAAAATTTGTTAGATCATCTCTTCGCCAGCTCCCAGGGAGCATATCTCTCCAAGTCTGGGTGGGTCTCTATCGTTTCTGTGGCCAGAGCAAGCAAGCATATTGGCAACTGGGAAGATGCCTTCTGCTGGGTAACTCTAATCAATTCAAGTTCATTTAAGTCCATGAGTTTTGCTCTAATCACAAAGTGTTCTATACATAAACTATGCATAAACAGGTCCTCTTTCACTTCCTGGTCTTCAATTTACTATATCACTAATATTCATAGTACAGCTGTAAAAAAATGCAACAAAATGCTGTTGATTCACAATTTCTGACTCAATATAAGAGATATCATAAATCTAAGACTTGGAGGTGAGAGGACACAGTTATCCACATATTTTTTATAGGACACTTTGTAATCAGAGCGAAACTCATAGAATTAAAAGGGCAGGTCATTTGGAATCTGAGTGTAAGTGGTAGATACTTGCCACAATCAGCCACTCGGCCACAGAATTACGACCAATCAGAATCGAAAAAGACACGTGTCATGTCCTTAAATGAATAATAACAGCCGTTACCCGGCACTAGCTAGTTTATATGTCGCTTTTACATCCTTTCACAAAAAAGTGGTTCCAACTTAAAGTTTGTGCTGTGCGTTACTACCTAGATCACTAGTTCCGTCGTCTCTAACTGAGTGTGCTCTCCTACTTCCGCTCCCTACTATACAACTTCTTCTACTTCCCACCTTATAACATCTATATCAAAGTTTGTACGCTGCCTGTTGTGCTCCAACAATTGCGCTGATCGCCATTACGGTAACCTTGAAATTAGTGATCACTCCAACATTTTGTAAGTCCAGATGTCAATGGCTGTAATGGCCAAACGAGCATCAATGCCGAGAAGTTGGGACCCAGCGAGAGAGAATTCCACCAGAGAATGGTAAACGCCTCTCGCGATAAATCTGAGCACACTGCTAACGTTGCTTCGGAAATCTAGTTCTCTACTAGGCTAGTCAAGCAAACCATAGTCGCAGTACCAGTCTGCCAAGGGCGACTTGGAAGAGATCAACGATAAAGCTGTTTGCCTTCAACAGGTTAGAGCCATTAATTTCCTATTGGAGATGTACCGCGGCGTCGATGCCCTACCTGCTACGATCAAGGATGGCATCGAAATGTTTGGAGAGCTGCTTATAAGTAGCTCTCCACAATCCAGTATAAAAGGGTACAAGTTCTTACGCACGCAAAGAACTAAGTGCGTGGGCTGCCCACATTTGACGATCATGTGATAACCCTCCGGAGGTGCTGGTGAGGGTGAAGTTCAAAACGAGGAGGAGGGAGAGGGTACGGTTTAGCAAGAGTTGGATGGAAGTATCAAAGAAGGAAACTAAGCGGGACTAGCACATGACTGGGTTACAGAAGAGCCTTCGGAGCCGATACAATGCCGGTGATTGGGGGTTAGCAAAGGTATCTGTTACCTAACAATCTCATATCCTGTCCGATAAAACTTACGTCCCCATGACCGCCAGTTGTTCTGTCATGCCCAAGTACGAGACGTCAATTTGCAGGGCTCAATATTCTTAGACTGGACGGACATAGGCAAACAATGACCAGACGACAAGACTGTCAGGCCTTACAGTTCATTCATTTGTTCCCACAGATAACCTATGGGATTTGGTAACTATTTTTACCTATGTGAGGTAAAATGTCATTGTCCTGGAACATTCATTCCTGAACCGGATATACCATATCCGGGTAGACACTAGATTACCCGATCATGGTCTAGATTGCCGCCATCCTTACCGGGACCAAGTGCTGGCTTTCTCTGGACGGGACGGACCGAATGATTCCAGTAGTCCGAGGGTGGACCAGTCCGAACTGGTCTGATCCCGGACTGAGCCCTACCTCAGACTGGATTAATACTGTAAAAAATCGTGTCAAGGTCTAATTTAGACCACTTTAGACCGGACCGATCCCGGTCTAGACAGACCAAGCCCTACCCCTGGCCGGGATCGTTCAGACTGGCGGAATCATAGGACGGACCAGTTATTTCAAAGTTTGCCCCGAACCAAACTATGGCCCGAGGTCCCGAAAGAATTTAATCCGACCGCAAGGTTGGGATTCCGGTCGAGATCTGTAAGTGGAACATCATTGAGGTCGTGCTGTTGAATTGAAATTAACAAGTGTTTTGTCTTTAGATTGCTGCAGTGAATTTGCCGAAACTACTGAGCAACATGTTGGACATATTTATAATGATCACGGCTATTTTAGCGGATCAGCCTTGGCGAAACAGAAACAGCGCGATAAGTCGACAACAACGATAGCAATTAAAAAAACAGACGGCGGCAATCGATTCTAGACGTCGAATTGACCCCGGAGCGAGCATCCCAGCACCAGCGAGACCACAGGAGGAGGGCGCGCACAGGAATCCACACAATGGAGTGGGTTCGCGTAAAGGCTTGGCAGAGAACGCGACTGACACAACGCGTCGGCCAACGAGCAAGCGACAACGAGGACTAAGAGGCTTGCCCGACAGCAGTGATGACCGAACTCAGAGCGAGCGGGAGGAGTGACCTGGACACGGGAGAAGCTGGAAATGGGAGGAGCGACCCTGCTATGGACGTGGCTAGTGTTAGCAACGGGTCCGGGTAACCCGCCACCGGTCCGGGTTTGGACCGTAAAAACGGGTCGGTTCGGTTCCAGACCCGGCCAAAAACCCGACCCGCAGCTTCTTGGCGGGCCAAACCCGGACCCGTACCCGTCAACCCGCGGGTTTCGCCGGGTTTGGCTAGACCCGTCGGTTCC
>Ga0307512_10004354_pt1 | contig 15600 bp, 19 predicted proteins | sample 14_EM_MG_FD_200267 | JGI IMG/M metagenome (GOLD analysis project Ga0307512, IMG submission 200267) | Populus trichocarpa ectomycorrhiza microbial communities from riparian zone in the Pacific Northwest, United States - 14_EM | ecosystem: Host-associated > Plants > Roots > Unclassified | place... | reverse complement strand
GAACCGCGCTGAGAATAGACGCCCCGGCACACCTTTCCCCCAAGCCACATCCCTACTCACCCTTGTATACCTGAGTCTGGTGCCCTCCTAGATTTATACGATTCAATGACGGACGTATACGTCAAATCTTTCACTCACCTGAAGGATCGACATCGAGCCGACGATGCCCTGAAACTACTTCAGAAGATTGCCTCGTTGGTGAAGCCTATCATGCGAAAGAGAGGATGGGTTTTGCCCGTCCTCGCGGAGTTTTTCCCTGATAATCCGAATCTAGTTGGTGAGTCCTCGCCTATGTTTCTCTCTTGCCTTGTCATCGCCGGCGGGCGCATTAGCCAGTTTGCTGACCTGAAACGCCTCTTGATTCCGTAGGCCTGAGTGAGCATCATTCCGTTTTATCGAGCGCTCGAACTTTGGAGGTTTGGAGGGTTGGTTTGTCTGACTCTACATCCGTTTCGTTCTCTCTTCAGATATAAATATGGGTCAGAAGATCCTCGTAAGGCTCCGGCCTCACTTTGACCCCGGCGCCTTCCTTCCCGAGAGCGACGTTGTGTACACCATGCTTCACGAGGTAAGTCCACACACCTCTCTCTTCCCGCCCTTCACTTTCGTCGCGCATCACGCGTATCACGCCTTCCGTTCTAGTTGACCCACAATGTCCACGGTCCCCACGATGATTCCTTTTACAAATATCTCGCCGTCCTCGAGTCCGAGTATGAAGACCTCAAGCGATCGGGTTACTCCGGGGAAGGTTTCCACTCACGTGGAATCAGACTTGGGGTCGGCGCTTCGCATAACCTTCCTCCCCACCTAGGAAGACTCAAGGCCCGGGACGCAGCCGAGAAGAGGAAGAGGGCTGGGGAATCGGGTGGTGGGAGACGGTTGGGAGGTGGGAATGGTGGATGGGGTCAGCTGCCTCTGAAGGAGTTGATGTCAAGGGTGAGAGTGTTGTTCCATGCCCCCTCTCTTTGGGATCCATCCTTTTCCTGCCCTCCCCATGTTACTGAGAAGTTCCGATCGGACTCACTGATGGTTCTTTGTCCCTTCCCCCTGCTACTGCTTGTTATCGGCGGATCATTTTAGGCTGCCGAAAGGAGGAAACGCGACAAGACCGCCTGCGTATCTGGGGCAGATGCTCAGAGGGAAGCCGACAAAGCTGCCAAGGAAGGCATCGAAAGCAGGGTCATCGACCTAACCCTAGATCCCGATGAAGAAATCCAGAGAGCCGAGACAAGTACAGCCGGAGCTGGTCCGAGCCATCTTACCCATTCCCCGAGATCGGAATCGCGTTTTCGAACCGCCTCGAAACCCTCAGCCCAAACTCTCAGAAACGTCAAGGTTGCCGATAAGCCACGATCCTCAACTTCCAACTCCCCAATAACCAACGGGGTCCGGCCAGACCTGATGGCACCGCCGCCGTGGACGTGCGAAACCTGTACCCTCATCAACCAACCCTTAGCCCTCTGCTGCGACGCCTGTCTTTCCCCCCCACCACGAGACCGAGCGAGCGATTGGGTCTGTCTCCACTGCGGCACTCAGATGCAGAACGAATTTTGGATGTGCAGCCTTTGTGGGGGCATCAAGACCGAAAGTTAGTCGGGGTTTGGTGCGATCTACAGTTCAAAGCCTATCACTCGGGGCTGTCCTATTTGGATTTACTTTGCTATGACTTCTATCTAACGCAGGCACCGTCAGTCAATTGGATTTCCGTATTTCCGAGCCCTTTGATGTACTGTCAGTTGCGTGGTTGAATTCTAGATTTTTATGGATGAATCATGAGGATACTGGGAATCTTTGGATGTGCGCGCGACCGGCGGGCGGAGGGTTCGTACAGACCATCAAAGCATCTTATCATACAAGTTTTCCAGTGGTCCAGACAAGCGAAGCGGAATTCATGGTTCACTGCGGGGTACAGGAATCAGGTTCAAGGGTTGAATCGATTCCGAACGAGTAAGAACGACGAAACGATTAAAATTAGTGATAAGTTGCTGTGTATCGCCAAAGCAGGATCAACGAGAGGTGGGATTAAGAAGTGCCCTTCTTATCCTTGATGGATCTCCTCCGAGCACTCTCTCTCGCTCGGGCCGTATGTTCCTCGACATTGACAAACTTACCACCCACATCGACAAACTCGATCATGGGGCGTCGAGGGGTGTTACCGGAAGGTAATAGTTTGGCCTTAGGAGGGCTACCCTTGTGCCGGCCAATAATTTTGGGGTCAAATTTCGCGTCCTCAGCAGCTTGAACGTGCTTTTCTGCAGTTTGACGAGCATGTTGAAGGATGCTTGGCATGACGGGGTCCTAGGGTGGTCATGAGTTATGTATTGGGGCGGAAAGAGACCGTCGCTTACAACTCCTTCGACGACAGGTTCCCAGAAAGTCCGAACATAACGATCCCTGAGTTTCCCCCTGAGGTCATTGTGATCCTGCCGATCGGCCTCGACAACATCTACGCCCAACTCCTGTGCCGCGGAGAGGGATGGTGTGTCATGGACCCCCAATATTGATTCCATTCCAGCACAGAATCCAGTCTGAAGCTCTTTGCCCTAAGATGAACGAAGGCAGGTTAGCGTTAATCAAAACAAAAACAAAACACGCGTTGAGGGGAGAGATCAGATGGGGTTGAAAGGTATAACCAACGGCAGAATGATGTAAGGCATTACCGCCCGTCTTTCAAGTCACGAATGATATTGTTCTCGTCACGCGAGGAATGTGAAAAGCAATGATTTACCTCCTGTAACAAGCATCAACGAGCCACGTAATTGTTTGTGAGTGGTGATGGTGTGGGTGCAAGATAGTAGTTCACCTGAGATGGATGTTGTTAGTAGGGGGTCGGAAAACCTCTTTAAAATGTGATAGAATCAGAAAGCCATGCATGTGTAAAGGTTTCTAACCATGTGGAAGTCTTAAAGACTAATCGATCTTGCTCATCATTCAAGCGTGCCAAAAAAGAGTCCGCGCACGCGAAAACAGAAAGGCAAATCCTCACCTTCTTCCATGATGCCTCCAGGCCTTTCAGCCGGAGGATCGCGTCAACGCGCTTGATGCTGATACCATGTCGGGCAGCCAAGGCACGAACATTGTTCACCTTGGGGTCGAGAATAAACTGGTCAAAGATCTGCTGGCGCCGTGCGTCAGAGAGGGGTGTGGGGGGTTTGAAGGAGGGGTTCAACGGAAACGGCTGTAATGACCAACATTAGCTACTTAAAACACACGCGTCAAGTGCAAAACAGGGACGAACCACAGAGCCTCCCAGCCAGTTCCGACGATCTGTGCGTTTGTACTGCCTACCGATGGTAGCCAACCACTGCTCGTAGGTCGGGTCCTCCCGCGCATTCTGGTCCCTGGCCTGAGATTCGGGTTGGGATTCGGCGTCCTCCTGGACATCACCTTCCGCAGTTGAGGAAAAACCAGCTTGTTTCCTCACTGAGGAGGCAGAAACCCATCGCTGCGCCGGGCCAGGCTGGCGACGACGGACAACGCGAGAGACGGAAGCCAACATATGCCAGCAAAAAAAGCGGAAGGGTGTGAAGTCACAGAGGCTGACTTTAGGGCAGTCCCTTGATCGAACTAAATCCGACAAACACCATGACCCGACCATGACCCACGGTTTTACAACAAATAATTACGTTTAATATGGGACCAGCGAGCACAGCTCGTATCTAATACAAGGAAAAAACTACGATAGATCCATGTGGTTGAGATATGGGAGGTACGTCTACACCCAGGAGAAACCATAACAAAAATATTAAAAAGTGTCCAGATAGAAATGAAGTAGCCATCCTGATCTTACGGACGGACTCATCGTTGGGGTCCTACTCGATGCGAATGACGGGTGACCAGGAACCAGAGGAAACGTTGAGGAGTCCAGTGATCACCATGTGCTCGAATTTCATCTTCCCTTGTCCAAGACGCCACTTTTCGTCATACCGGTCGTCGAACGGGAACAACTACCTGGCGTCAACGAACCTGTGTGAGGGAGAAACTTAGAAACTCACATGGCCGTTAGCCTCGAGGTCTTTAATGTGCCACTCGATACGTTTGGCAACTTCCTGGGCCAGCTTACTTTTGGTCACGGGTTCTGCCTTCTCCTTGTAGTTCTTGGTAGAGAGCTGTCCATGTATTTGTTAGCCACGGCGCAGTTCTGGACTTTCAACCTCTACACACCTGCATTGACCTCGCCTTTCGATTTCCACTCCCCTCGCCCTTGGCCAGTTGCTTCAACTTCTTCTCAACATCGGTGCTGGAACGGTACCCTGGAAACTGGAGACAGGAAATGAGCCGTTGTCACCGAACCGGTAGCTTCAAGCCTACATGTATCCTGATCGTTATTCCACGTTTATCATCGAATGGGGATTCGTCCCTGCCATCCATCCCCGCAAACTCTTTTTTTGCCGCATCGGATAGTTTCATTCCGAGGCTGCCCCACTTGAAGAAGAGAATCGGTGGCTTCTGGTCCCAGTCCTTTTGATTGTTGCCACATATGTACGGGAGTTGCGGCACTATCACTCGCGAGTCCTCTTGCGAGAGGAGCGAGAAATTTGTGTGGTTTGGAAGATCTGGAGGAAGGGCGGGACCATAGACCCTCATAACTGTGCCATCGTATGCCTGAAAAGACATCAGAAGGGAAGGGGCATTGAAAGCGGAAGGGACTTCGACTCACATTAACGGCGATTATACCTGCCACGGGATGCAAGGTGACATCGAGAGTGTTGGGTGGACGGAGGTATCCTCCTGTAGCATTGGTATCGTTGAAGGTAGCGAAGTAGTCGACGGCGGGGACGGCAGCGTCTTCGAGAACCTGGGGCTATTGGACAACGGAAATCGTTTATGATCTCTTGGTCGGACAAAGATGCGGCTACGTACGGAGCCTTGAGTGCTTGCATATTGGCAAGAGTCTGGGGTCTGGATGTCGGGGTAAGAGTCGGGCGACAGAGATCCCTCCAGTTGACCAAAGTTGCCATATGGTGGGTTGTCATCCACAGGAGAATGTCTGATTTGAGAATCCATGTGAGCGGTCTGTTGAGTACTCTCGAGGGGCAAGGGCCTCTAGCTTTTATATCGCAGGTCATGCTTGTAAAAACACATATTCAAAGCATTATCCCAGGCCACCCGCGAAAGTGGAACGAAACCGAGAAAAACACTGCCATAACTACTCTTTCCGACTATACTTTCACCCGGGTCATTACACGTGGATTTCGATTTCCTGTTTGTCGTCACTGGCTTCACTGGTTTCTGCGAACACTGCGCAAACGAAATTCAGTAAACGGAAATCCAAGAATCGAATTTTCAGGTGGGAACAGCACTCGTTCGTTCGTTCGTTCGTTCGTGAAAATGGACGAATGCAGTCGCCGATCGCGGGGAGGTACATAGTAGAGGCGGGTGCCACTGATTTCTGCTACCATGTCCCTGGGTGGCACTTGAACGAGCCCGACTTAGTAGGTTTCTGTTAGTAGCTAGGAAGAAGGTTATAGGATGGACGGAGGGGGGAAGTGATACGCACGCGTCACCGAGTCGTATACCCGAAGTGTCAGCTACCCATGACCTGGCTCTTCCACCATAATGCAATAAGATGCAGCCGCGCAGCTATACTTCTGATAGGCTAAGGCGAGTGAATACACAGATGGTGGTCCTGAGGTTCGGCCGGCACCTGCAATTCTTGGTTCTAGGATATCCTTAGGTAGGCTGGTGATGGTCGGGGTACTTGGGCAAACCAAAAATTCAACCAGTTGGAAGCGAGCGCTGAAGAACACGTGCGCTATTGTTTGAAATCACCAGGGATAGAGAGGGTATGTTTCGATTAGTAGTGAGAGCCGTAAAACACGGTGAGCAACAAGGTGGGCTCGTCAGAGAACTGGAAGCGCCCCCCAAACGCCCGAGTGCAGAACGGTACAAACGGGCGCTCGGCTCACGTCGCATTTAGGCTGTTTGGCGATGTAAGAGGGATGTATTGATCTTCTAGAATGCGTCAGATGACCACGGAAAAAGAATACTTTATAGCGGCGGAACTGGTTTTGGGATCTGATCTAGGGTACATGGTAGCATTTCATGAAGCCAAAAAACGGACTGGTCGGAGGATTTCACATACCAATGCGTAGATCCCCCCCCCAGGTTAGATAACAGTGGGCTGTTCTCCAAGGGTAACAAACACGTTCAAGACTATCTCCGACCTTTTGGTATCCAGATACGTCCACCGGAGCGTCGCTGCACTGCATGCCTGTACAGGAAATGACGTCCCTAGACACAGGGTGGTAATCATGAGGTAACAAAAAATACCTGATGGTACCAGATCAATACAAGGCTCTGACAGATACAGAACAAAGCGTTCTTTCCACCGAACACATTCAACAAACCGATAAGCGAGCGATGGCGCGTGTCCGCTGGCACCTAAGTTTCTACTGTTCATCGGGGACAGTTCAAACCCTTTGTCCCACCATTACGGTAGCAGATTCATAATCGGGATGATATAAGCTCTCGGCAAACCTTGTCACGCCACCCGAAGGTCCACGAAAGGGGGAGTAGGTCGTATTTTCCGGCTTCCATGGCGATTGCTCGAGCCGAGGTTTTGACACAGCGCCGGGGAAATAACGAACCATCGCAATCGCAAGGCTTGTAAGGGGGCGTCCTTACGTAGTTTTCCCTGGTGCCGGTTCGGGTAGCAATCACGATGCCCATTACGCCATGTTCTAGAGTTTCCTCTACAGTAGACGGGCATCTACTACCTCATCGCGTTCTTACCAAAATAAGCGGTTGGAGAATGTCCACAACTGGGGGTGATTATTCATTTGGCGAGTTCGCATCAATTCAGGTTGGTTCTGGCGGACGCGCTGCTGCGGAACTCGGGTACTCTGGGACCTGCAATTTTGTGAGTCGGTCGTAAAATGCAGAGAGAAGCTTAAATCACGGAGAAGTTCCTCCAGCACGGTAGCACAGTGGGGAATGTAGAACGGAAGTTGAGTAGGTAAGTGACTGTGCAAATGTTGTTCGGAACTTTCCGTGGAATCGTTTGTATCAAGCGTCGAGGAAGCCTCAAGACCTCAGATCCTAGGTCCGACCTCGGAAGCGTCAGATTGAACTAGAATGGACAATCTAGTTCAACAATACGCCCTATTGACCCCAATCGCCCATCTACAGTCACAATCGGCATTTCCGGAGACATTCAACCGCGTTCACGACGTGTTATTGAACAATATCTTCCTCGATCCGCACCTCCGCGCATACCCCCCTGCTCCCGAATACCAGCTCAGGTTCTGGAAATGGGCTATTCAGAAACTTGAAGACCTTGTTGGTGACCAGGTTAGTCTGCAGGTTTCGTACGGAGCTGCACTTCGTGACTCGTCCAGGACACCGAAATTGACACTCGGATGTATGAGCATCTGATGGAACTGATCCAGTCCGTTCGGGGTTCACAACTTCTGACAAATGCTTCGGTACCCCCGCACCCGTCGTATGTAACCCACTACTTGCGACTGTGTCCAGAGACCCCAAATACAATTCATCGCGTAACGTTGTTGGAGTCCCGTACGACGATTGAACAGGGAACGACCGGACTTAAGACCTGGCCGGCCGCCCACGCCTTAGCGGCGTGGCTTGTGAAATATCCAGGTTTATTGCGGCTGTTCAGTTTCTTCAATAAAAAGTCTGACAATACTGTATTGCTTGATAGAGCGCGTGAGGGGGAAGCGAGTCCTCGAGTTGGGATCTGGCGTGGGATATCTGGGCCTCGTCGTCGCAGCCATTCAACTTGATGCTCCAAATCAAGCAAATCCCGAGTCTTCCATTTTGTTGACGGACGTAAATAATGTTGTGCTCTCCCGTTGCCGGGATAACCTGGATTTGCCGTGCAGTACGTTGCGAAGATTTTCGACGAATGTCGACGCGGTTACACATTGACAGATGCGTCGTCCAGGCACCAGCTTCTCCAGTTCAAGCAGCTGGATTGGTTCTCAGCATTAGACGTGAACGAGATCTCTTCCACACGCGGGTTGATGGCAGAAGCGGACCCAGATGTTATATTGGGTGCAGATATCGTGAGATTTTCACTTATTTCTATTACCACGGATGGTGAAATGATCATATATAACTAGGTATATGATCCATCCATCATCCCACCCCTAATTGCTACTCTCCAGTTAGCGATTTCAGTCAGTCAATCGACTAGGCAGTATCCGGTGTCTGGAGTGTTGGCTCTCACGGTGCGGAGACCTGAGATATTTCATCATTTCTTCGACGCTGCTGGTAAATGCTCTTGTCTGCTTCTATTCAATGTTCTCGCTTATACTAGTGCAGAGAAAGCGTTTACTGTCACCAGCCTCGACACCACGGCAGCCAAGCCGGAACTAGGGAGGGGCGATGGAAATTCAGGACAAGAGATCGTGATAATACAATTGTGCCAAAAGGATACATGAATATGATGACGATCATACATTGGATCTAATACCGAACCTTGACTACCGAACCGTCTGGTAATACTGACCGGACTCACGACTCACCCTTGCGCAGTAGGTGGTCCTGGATGCGGTATTGATCGTACAACATCTTCCATTTCTCGATCGCAGGTCCTCCAACATGGTGCAAGTACTCTACATTGGTAAGATGCCTGCCTCTCTTGGCCCTCGACTCCGCGATCTCCGCGATAGCCTCAAATGCTGTTGTAGTGGCGTTGGAATCGACGTCCAACCTCAAGGTTTCGAGGTTGGCGAAGTGATCTGGTTCCAGGGAGAGCGATAACACAAGCGCCTCTTTGTAACCCTGGATTTTACCGGCAATCTGAAGTATTCTAAAGGTGGGTGCTTTGTGGAGGAGTGCTCGCCAGGGTTGTTGACCGAACCCAAAAACGGGCGGAGCGTTTCCTTGGATGTGAAAGGTGTTGATTTTGACCTCCGTGAATGTTCGAATGGTGTCCCACGCGGATGGGCTGGTGTTGATTTCTACCGACCCATCGCTGGAGTTGACCCTCATTACAGAAGCGAGGGGGTCCAGATGAACCGAAGTTATTGCCCCGATGGAAGGCACGGATGCTATTTCGAAGAACATACGGACGTCAAATTGATCCAGCTTGAGCGTGGTGAGGCGACTGAGTACGACTGGATCTGCTGGAACATCACGTTCGGGGTCCGGTACGAGTGTACACCTCTCCAGAGAAATGCACTCAAGTGTCGTATTCCTGGATAGGAGTTCGTGGAGTCGCCAAGGTGTGATACCCGAACCAAGCCCCCCGGTATACGCAAGGTGAAAACTCTTTAGGTTTTGAACTTCGTGTACCGGCCCGGTGAACGTATTCCTCAACGACAAGGATTGAAGGTTTCTGAGGGACCTTTCCACAAATTGGCTTGGAAGGCGAATGATACTGCCTCGGGTGAGGGCTGTAACATTAACCCCAGCGACCCACTCCAACGACACAAGGTCAGGAGAAAGAAAACTCTTGAATATCTCTTCTGATGCGACCTGTTCCGGCCGATCCTCTCCAAGCCATTGTCCGGTGCGATTGGGAAACTCGTGCTCGAACTTGAAGGAGAGCCGTCGGGCACGGTCAGAGTTCGCAGTTAAAAGTTCCACAGATCGTGCCATCGTACTGATCAGAGTGGTCAGTGAAAGGAAGGAGCAAAGAAAAGGGTATTCAACCTTGGGTATGCTGGTAGGTTGATGAATGTTGGAAGGGGGCCTCGAATATCAAGAACGATGTCTAACGGAACGCCTTTGCTCCGCTCAAGACATAAAGTGATGAACTCAGGTTGGATTTTCTGTGAAATGTGTATCGTGGACCACAGGAGGGGGTTTGAAATCACGTTAGAACGCCACCGGCTGCACACTTGGGCTAAATTAGTGGCGTGGCGCGCATAAACGTGACTGGCATCTTGATCTTGGGCACAGGCGAGATCGAAGATGTGGCTGAGGGTTTCCATCGGAAGCTGATTGATAGGCGAGAACTCGTTCCTCAACGAAAGGACTGCCCCCAAAGCTTGTTCAAGAGTATTCTGCAACTGAATAACCTAGAAAGTTCTGTCAGAGGTTGGATCGCGTATCACTGAAGATGCCAGCGCACGAACGTCCTCGAGTGATTGGAGCCCATCGGCTGGTCTACTGTAGGACGTGTCAGAGTCCTGTGTATAAAAAAGGGTCGGAGCTCATCTAGTACCTCCTTTGGATGATATATTCTCCACAGGAAAGGATAAATTCTTTGGTACGACTGGCCATACCCGACATCTCACGATCGGGCTGCAAGAGATGAAATTCAAAGTTTCCCGCGCTACTTATAGCACCGCGGGAAATGAGGTGTTTGTCTGTGAAAGAAACAATGATTTTACTTTGAAGTTCAAATCAGTTTCTTTCAGATAAAGGCGGGTGAAAACGCTTGACATTACGGTGATAATATAAACGGAACTTCTTTCATTGGCTAATGCGTGACTTTACTTAACATTTCTTCACTCGTTCTATTCGTTGGATATTTATTCGAACTTCAGAGTAAACTCAAGATTTTTTCAACGGAAAAATACTCTGCTGCCCCTGGTGCAGCCGAAGCCGCGCACGCGATCTCCCACTTCTGTTGAGGGTGGTCGTGAGGATCTGGTTTTAGCCAGTTCGGGAGCAGCTGAAAGATCGATGATAATATACACCTGCAGGGGGGGGGATGATGTAACTGATATTTGTACACGTAGGTCTATCTACCGTCTTGGCATACCACGACCCCGTCCCCTCAACGCTTTCTGAGCAGCGCCCGGTGGCAGGGCTGGTCCTGCGGCGGACTGAAAAAGAAGCAAAACCACTGTTATTTGGGAATAACTCAGCGCATACAGCTGAACACTCACGTTCTCGCTCTGCGGATTCCTCACGGTCTCATCCACGCTTAAAATCAACGAAGCGGCCTCCGTGGCGCTGTTTATCGCGTTGGTCTTGACCAAACTCGGTTCCCAAACGAAGGCTTCCATGTTGTCACGGACGCCCTCTGGCCCATCGACGTCCACACCAAACCAAATGTGCCCATTCGCGTGACGCATGCGGAGTTTATTCAGGATATCGGTGGAATCGAGACCGGCATTGTCGCAGATCTGGCGGGGAATGATCTCCAGAGCTTTTGCGAACGCCATGTGGACAAGTTGGAGTTTTCCGGGGATAGAGAACGCGTGGTTACGGATGTGAGCGGATAATCCCATCTATAGCAGACGATTGTCAGCAACTGTAGCACAGAAGATACTATCTGAGAACGCACCTCGACAGCTCCACCTCCAGCAACCACTTCACCGTTTTTCACAGCTCGTTTGACGACCATGATAGCATCATGCAGACTTCTCTCCACCTCCTCGATGAATTGCTCAGCACCACCACGTAAGATCAAGGTGCACGTCTTCGCCTTGGGACAGTCTTCGAAGATGTTATACCTCTCTCCACCAATCTGCCTCTCCTCGAAACTACCGCACGTTCCCAAGTGCTCTCTTTTGATATCAGAGCACGTGGATTGGATAGCACCTCCAACGGCTTGGACAACCCTTTGGAGGTCCCCAGCCGGAACGCGCCCGGCGCAGAAAATATCGCGGTCAGCAAACCACTGGGTCGCCAGGTCACCGATGGGCAGCTTGCTTAATACGACCTGAGCACCGGTCTTCTCGATAGCCTCAAGCTTGCGGTAGATAATTTCCCATTCGGCATCGACAATTGCTTGGTAGTCCGACACTTGGTCAATCCTGACCTCAGCGTTATCCTTTTCCGCTTTGAGTTCGAGCTCGACATTCAAGCTCAGAATCAGTGGGTCTTTGAAAATTTTAGGTTGTTGCTCTGCACCAGCGTAGGTGAAAGTCTTTTTGAAGGCAACGCCGCTAATGAGGAGAGAGTCCTGCATGCCACCTCCGGGGATTTTCTTCACGCCGATCAGGTTCTCGTCGAGGTCGTCTTGATCCAAGCAGAGAACCGCATCTACTACCATGTTCGAGAAGAAAGGCTTCTCGCTTTGAATAAGTTTCGATGACATCGATGTTGAGGCACATTTAATGAGGAGTGCGCGGAACTTCCTGTGTTGCGTCAGGGCACGGGACGAGCATAAGCGGAGCAAGCACGAACTCGGAATCAGACTTGTCGACTTTGACTTGAATTTCCTCTATTCTCTTCACAGCCTAGACGGTGGATATAAGTCAATCGAACGCGCGATCGGAGAGAAATTAAGAACACACCAGTTGCGCTGCTTGCCTGAATCCCTTCATAATAATGTGCGGGCTAACACCCTCCTCGATGTAACCCCGGACCTCCTTGAGCAACTGGGCAGCAAGGAGAACCACACTCGTCGTTCCATCTCCGACCTCGGCGTCCTGGGCACGGGCGATATCGACCAAGGTTTTGGCAGCGGGGTGGACGATTTCAAGGAGTTTGAGAATGGTAGCACCATCGTTGGTAATCTGGGCTTCGCCGCGGTCGTTGACAATAAGCTTGTCCATACCCCTTGGACCGAGAGTGCTGGCGAGGGTCTCCGCGATGGCAAGGCACGCTGAGATGTTCGATAACAGCTGTCCCTTTCCTTGGGAGGTGTCGGTCCCCTCCTTCAAGAGGACGACCGTCGGTTGCTGTCACGAGAACACAATAATCAGCCATGAATCCACCATCCTTAGGAATGACTACACACCATTGGTAGGCCACGTTGCATGATTTTTGGATTATCAGCCAAAGGGACTCACGACGAAAAATAGGATATCCAAAAAAGGCAAATCTGGCGGGGGACGAGGTCTGCTTAGTCAGCGTCGCGTCCACGGTGTCAAACGCGTCGCCGTAAATTGCAACTCAATCACGACCGCGCGGGTTCAACGACGGCGACAATGGACGCCCCTGCGCCGCTCCCGGACTTTTTTGCTTCTGACGACGAGAGCAATGCTGGCGAGAATGCGCCTTCAGAGACTGTCTCGTCCGAGCCGGAGTTGGCGGGTCCCAGTATATATATTCCATCGTCACAGGCCTCAAGCGAAAGCCCTGTTGCGGACAACCCATTGTTTCTTCCAGATGAAGAGGACGCCAATTACGGAGATATTCCAGCAGAGAGGCTTCGCTCCGTATCAATCCGCCCTGATCCCAACCCCGCGGACGATGTGGATATGTTAGACGTCTTCGGCATCCGCCAGGAAGGAGGTTCGAAGCCTGCGACTAAACGTCAATCGGAAGAGGTTTTCCAACCTAATAAACGGAGGAAGCTCTCTCCTCTACCAGACTTTGACTTCAAGTCTGCATTCTTGGGAAGCATCGTAGTCGCGAACGCCTGGTCTACCGTCAAAGGCAAGGGTTATGTTAAGAACGGAGATCCAATCTTGGTGGAATGGGACAGGCTCAAGCAAGAAGACGATCTACCCAAGAAGAGCAATAAGAAGAAAAGCTTGCAAAAGAAGGGCAAACAATTGACGATAACCGCTCTTATGAAACCTCGGCAGGAAAATTTCAAGAAAAAAAAGCGGAACGATATCGTCCGCCTCACTAATAGGGGTGGCTTTGGTGAGCTCGCGCAATCAACTATTCCGCATCAGTATTGGCTGACGTTTCACAAAGAGATTGCACGCTTACCCCAGAATGTCGCTAACTGGGTTGCCAGATTACTGGAAACAGGTTTGATTTGTGCCATCGGTCGATAACCTGGGATTCACGCCGCATATATCCAGGTGTAATTGAGTTTAGGGATAGCACTGTTGTCGATGCCCCGTTGGACCTTAAGACGGGGGTGGATATCGTCGTCTCCCTCTCTGTGTACATCCTTTCGAAAGCATTCAAGCCCCCAAACACTCACCAAGAGGCCGATAACAAGAAGCCCACGTTCGACGAAGGCGCAGAAACAGCCGAGGAGCAGGAGCTTCGGGAACGGAAACAGGCCCTGCTTAAACTCTTCGACGCAGCCAACTTGCATCCTGTACGAGGCAATGGAGTGCTCGGGAAGAAGAAAGATGCGGAGTTGAGTCATGATGAGGTCCTGAAGATGGCAGAAGTTTTGACTCAGTCACAAACTCCACTCAAATCACAAGGCGCGCAGAAGGAAACTGTCGGAGACGGGGAGGAGGTCGAAGTCGAACCTGGGGAGGACCTCAACGAGAACCAGCTGGCAATGATCTACAACAGGTGCCTTGACATCATCTTGGCTTTGTTCGGGCGAAACTGATGTTGCTGAAGGGCTCAGCAACATGACAAAACAATGGCGGAGATGGACCCGACTGAAACGTTTACCCTGACATTACGCCCATACCAAAAACAGGGTTTAATGTATACTCTCAACCCCACTAATCTCATGTTCTTCGTTGATCACCTGTTTAGGTGGATGTCATCGATGGAAAACGGGGATCAAAATGCTCGGGAAGCAACAGCAATCCACCCGCTATGGCAGGAGTAAGTCTACTAACAATCTGTTCGTTTGGCTTGTACTGACGCACACAGATTCAAATTCCCCTCTGAACCGTCGGAGGGCATAATCGACCTCACAATGAGCGAGCGTCCATTCTACTTCAACCCCTACTCTGGCGAACTCAGTTTAGAATTCCCAAAGGCAGAAATAAAGTGCCCGGGAGGTATCTTAGCGTGAGCTAGTCTCACGCTCCTGGTGCAAATGATACATCTGCTAACAATTTTCCAATTATTAGCGATGGTAAGAAAATTGCATATCTCACGCTTGTATTATTGACTGCCTACGCGGGTTCGGTTTCTTTTTTTCAGAAAGTAAGCTCAATGGTGACCTGGCGACGTGCACGTTCCGCTGATCTGATCCGCATTACAGTGGGAATGGGGAAGACGATCATGATCGCCAGCCTCCTGCATACCAACCGCTTTCTCCAAGAACCGCAGTCCTCATCACTGCCTCCCCCCTCCTTTAAACCTAACAACCAGCTCCTTCCTGACGGGCCCAAAGAAAAAAATAAACCCCGCCAGGTTCGACTGCAAGCCGCATTCAAGAACCATTCGAATACCAAGTCTACCGCTAACGATGCCCCGCGACCACAACAAGGTAACCCACAGCGGATACCAAGCGCAACTTTGGTCGTCGCTCCTACTTCACTCCTCAACCAATGGGGAGAAGAGTTGAAGAGATGCAGCAAGGAGGGTACCATCAATGTGCACATTTGGCATGGCCAGAATCGATTCAGCTTGCGCGAAGCCCTGTACCCCGATGAGGTCGAGTACATTGATATCGACGATGATGACGAGCCAGAGGAGGTCGAATCCTACTCGGACAAGGAAGACCAAAATGTGGTTATGGTCGGTGAATCCGATTCCGAAGTTGAAGGGGACAACGATGAAGAATGGAAACCAAAAGCAAGTTCAAATAGGGTAACAAAGGCCAAGCCCAAGGAGGACAAGAGGAAGAAGATCCAGGTAGTGGTGACTTCGTATGGCGTGCTAGTCTCTGAACACGCCAAGTATGAAAAATCCATGCGGAAATCTGAATCTTCCGTTTTCGAGAGTACGTCCACATTTTCCATGCGGATCTGCATCGCTTATCGAATTCCGATCAGTCGAATGGCTCCGCATCGTTCTGGATGAAGCCCACCATTGTAAATCCCGCGTTAGCAAGACCACCAAGGCTGTCTGTGCGTTAAAGGCGAGAAGAAGATGGGCCGTCACGGGCACACCGATAGTGAACAGGCTGGAAGA